>Ga0310786_10011994_pt1 | contig 10770 bp, 10 predicted proteins | sample AusTroGonzalo_MG_FD_203881 | JGI IMG/M metagenome (GOLD analysis project Ga0310786, IMG submission 203881) | Bovine rumen microbial communities from tropical cattle in Woodstock, Queensland, Australia - Gonzalo_03 (v2) (version 2) | ecosystem: Host-associated > Mammals > Digestive system >...
CATGGAATAAACTTGGTCACTGATGATAAACGTACTCGAAATATCGTTGCCCACCTTGATACGCAGGCGCGTGTTCGTGGGGAGAGAAAGGTTCCCGAGTTTACCCACCTGAACGGATCCGGACTGGCCCGTAACTAAAAGGGAATAGCGGTCCTGTTCACTGGTAGCTGCATTAGTGCCAGCATTGATTTGCCATGACGAAGAGATTGTTTTACCGCTAGGGGTAAACGTCCCCGTAACAGCCGGGGATAACGAATGTCCATTGACATCGACAACTTCGAAAGTCGTCGCATTGCCCACATAGTAGAATTGCTTTTCGACATCTTTTTCGAGATAGCCCGCCTGATTCACGCGAATAGGAGAAATGCGGTAGTTAATCGCATCCAGGTAAGCCTGATCTATCTCAATGGGTATAATTTCGTTCGGAGCATACGCCGCAGGCGTAAGAGTGTCCGGAAGAGGCTGCCTTGGGTAATCATCCGGAACGAAATGATTGAAAACTGTACTGTCCCACGTGAGTGGCCAAACCGGACGAATCAGGTCATATGGTGTCGGTAGTTCCTGTTCTGCCGCCATAATTGTCATGGCAGCTAAAAAAAACGCCATTAATCCATTTTTCATGGACATGGTCCCCCTCCATTTTTTACCCTAACAAACTAAATCTACATTCAAAAAAAAGAATGTATCCACAAATAATCATTTCATAACAAAAAAGTGTTCCCTAAAAGTTCCCTTTAATTTTCCCTTGTAGCCACCACTGCGCCATTTACTATCTTTCTTGCCATGAAGAAAATCGCATTTCAGGGCCGTCGCGGGGCCTACAGCGAAAGCGCCGCCTACTACTTGTTCGGCAACGACATAGAAGTCGTCCCGATGGACACCTTTGAGCAGATTTTCCAAGGCATCGAGACCGGCGCCGTGGACGGCGGAGCCATTCCCATCGAAAACTCCACCGCAGGTTCTATCTACGAGAACTACGACCTGCTGTACAAATGGCGCCATCCCATCGTGGGCGAAGTCAAGCTGCAGATTTCACACAGCCTTTGCGCCCTCCCCGGAGTCAAGATCGAAGATCTGAAAGAAGTCCTGAGCCACCCGCAGGGGCTCGCCCAGTGCAGCCGCTTTTTCGGACGCCACCAGAACATCAAGAGCACCGCGTTCTACGATACCGCCGGTAGCGCCGAAGAAATCGCCAAGCGTGGCGATAAAACCATAGGCGCGATCGCGAGCGCCTATGCCGGCAAGTTCTACGGCCTCGAGATTCTGGCCGAAGGAATCGAGAACTTGCCGGGGGTGAACTTCACCCGGTTTTACGCCATCCAGAAGATGGCAAATCCGCTTCCCGAAAACGGGACCATCAAGACGACGTTGCTGTTCATGTTGAGCGATTCCGGCAAGTCCGGTGCGCTCCATGCCGCGCTCGGCTGTTTTGCCAAACGCGACCTGAACCTCACCCGCATCGAGAGCCGCCCGCATCCCGACCGCCCGTGGGAATACATTTTCCACCTTTCCTTCGAAGGCAATCCGAAAGACGAAGCCGTCGTCGATGCGCTCAAGGAACTGCAGTCGTACTGCGATTTCGTGTACCGCCTCGGGAGCTTCCGCGAAGGCACGACGGAGAAGTTAAGTTATTAGAGAGGAGATCCCCGCCTGCGCGGGGATGACAGCAGAGGAGTAATCCCTATGGCATACGAACGCACAGACCGCAAATTTGACGAATACCGCAACCTCAAGATGACCACCGGCTTCATCTCTAGCGCCGACGGTTCCGTCCTCATCGAGATGGGACGTACCCGCGTCATCTGCAACGCGACCCTCTTGCCGAAGGTTCCCGACTGGCTCGCCGGCCGCGGCACCGGTTGGATTACCGCCGAATACAGCCTGCTCCCGCAGAGCACGGGCAAGCGCGTGGAACGCGAGCGCAAGGGCGCGAGCGGCCGCACGCAAGAAATCCAGCGCCTGGTAGGCCGCTCGCTTCGCGGCGCAGCCGACCTTGCAGCCCTCGGCGAGAACGCCATCGTGGTCGACTGCGACGTGATCGAAGCCGACGGCGGCACACGTACCGCAAGTATCATCGGCGGCTTCGTGGCCCTTGCCCTCGCACTCAAGAAAATCAAGGAACGTCTCGGCATCACCGCACAGATCCTGCAGCACGGCATTACCGCCATCTCGGTGGGCGTCGTTTCGGGCAAGCCGCTCTGTGACCTCTGCTACGTAGAAGATTCCGCCGCTGATGTCGACATGAACGTCGTAATGCAAGACGCAAAGAACTTCATCGAAGTGCAAGGTACCGGCGAACACGCGAGTTTCGACCGCAATATGCTAAACACGCTCCTCGACTTAGGCGAGAATGCGTGCAAGGACATCTTCAAAAAGCAGATGGAACTGATTGGCGGCGAACTACCCTAGCGTCAGTTCTTCCCAGCCACGAAGGGCTCAGCGCCCTGTTCACATACATTCCTGGCATCCGCATACTTGCCGACGCCGATAATATTGAACTTGCTTTGGGTGCCCGCCGCCCCGCGGGCAGCAAAAATCACCGACGCAAGATGCGTCGAGTTTCCGGTAGTTCCTGCAGGCGAAACAAAGTCGTCCCACTTCGAGCAAATCGTATTGACCTCAAGGCTCTTAGGTAACGAGGCCTTGGGCATGCTCGCTAGATTATTGACATAGGCGTAGGTCGTATCGGTAGACATCGCCACAACCAAATCCGATTCGGAGGCATAGGTCACGCACAAGCCACCCCAGGCAGAAGCATCGGCAAAATCCGGGACTTCATGGTCCCAGGATACAATACCGGCGACGTTGAACCCAATCCCAGTAACGCCCTCATTCTTAAAGTCGAACGTTCCGCAGACTCCTCTACAAAAATCAACAACCGGATCCATAGAGTTTTCATAAGTCGAGTGATCAGGCCAAACAACTCCCGCGTCACCATCTTCATTTTCAAAACTAAACCAGTATCCGGAAGTTTCGGTACCATTGTCGAGCCCCGTATTGGCATGGTAAATCGACTGAGCGACCGCAGCCGGGCCATACCACATATCACTGACAGGCTCCGGAGTCGTACACGGTTCGGTGATGCCGCTAGGAGGCTTGGCGGCACTACTCGAAGAGCCCACATTGCCGCCGCTATTCTCTGCACCACTACTATTCGCACCCTCCGCAGCGGACGAAACAATCGAGGATTCGCCAGGCTCATTCTGGGCACCGGACGCATCTGACGCATTATCGTCGGAACAGGCGACAACACCCAGCATCATCAGAATTGAAGGCACAACGCAAAGGAATCTTTTCATAAAATCTCCGCACCTATTTGTGCTTAATTTATACAAAAAGATTCCTTAAATCAATACCCCGCCAAAGAAAAAGCCCGAATACTCGTCAAATTATTTAGTCAAGGGTTTCAAGCCTTCAACCTCGCACGCACCGGTCTCATCGTATTTACCAATAGCGGCGATATTGAGGTATCTCGTTATGTTTTCGACACTCTTCATTTTAAACTTAATGCTGCGAGCATGCTTTGAAGCTTCTGCAGCCTTCATCGCACTCCACGTGACGCATGTTTCTACGAAATCCGTCGACTTATCGAGTTTAGTTTCATAATGTCCCGTACTATCGGCATCAAGTTCCAGATACACCTCCCTGTCAGCAGCGTAGGTCACGCAAATGCCTCCCCAGCCACTGATATCGCCTTCTCTCCGCCCCAAGAGGGGATTCGACAAAGTCGGGTCTTCAACGCCAGCGACGTTAAAACCGAAACCGGCATATGCTTCGCTAGCAGTTCCTTTATCTAGAGCAAGATCTGCACAGTAACCGTTGCAAAGCTCCACGAGAGCGACAGTGCATTGCCATTCATCCATTTGATCGTCGCATCCTACCGGGAACACCACAGACGACTGACCACCATCATCGTAATCGCTCAAATTATACCAGTAGCCGGCACCATATTCGTCGTCAGGATCAAACCCCGTCTTTACAGGGCCGTATTCATCCGTTCCCTTCCACAGGCAAGCGGCCGTATTCTTCGATGTTCCTACGCTGCTTGAAGAAGTTGTACTGCTCGAAGAACGAGCCTTGGAACTGCTGGACGTAATCTGCGTACAGGCTCCATCGCGAGAATACTTGCCCACGGCAATAATATTAAACTTTGCCGAAAAGCTCTCGGTGGACCTCATCTCAACCCTGATGTTGTAAACATCCTTGGCCGAAGCGATGTTGAAATCATCCCAGTTATAACATTTTTCGACAGGTTGCAGCGATTTTTCCAACGGGAGCCATTTATCCCTTAGGGCGCCCAGCACAAGCTGCATATCGCTTTCCGCCGTATACGTAACGCATATTCCGCCCCAGTCCGTAATACTGGTCATAATCGCAGAGCCCGTAGAATCAAGGCCAGCCACGTTGAAGCCTACGCCAACATAAGCCTCGCTAGCACCGCCAAGTCCCAAGTGCATCACGCCACACAATCCTCCGCAGGCATCAATAACCGGCTCTAGTCCATCAATTACTTGGGGGGCGCCGTCCTCTATCCAGGTAAGAAACGACTTTCCCTTTTCAGAATTATCATTGAAACTATACCAGTTACCGGCGCCATCGCCCGAGTCAATCCCCGTATTCACCGAATAGTCAGCATCGGGGCCGTACCACAGGCACTTGGACATATCCTCACGCTTACTCACTTTATCCTCTATCGGATCTTCTATCGGTTCCTCTATCGTAATCAGTTCAACCGGGTCATCCCACTGCGGAAGCTCTTCGTCGTACGAACCGATTCCCTTGATATTGAAGTTAGCGACCTGCGACGAAGATCCGGTGAAGCGGAACAATACCGCACGAACCTGCTTCGAAGCATCATCCCCGGCAAGGACCGGCCCCACCTGAGATATATCGCCGGTATTCGCCCATACGGGGATCTTGAAATCGCTCCATTGCGCACAACGCGTGACAAACTTTCCCGAAGAAACAAGCGAACCCAGCTTCGACACACTCTTTACCGTCTTGGGGAACGATACAGAAGGAGAAGCCCAATTCAGCGTATCGCCCGCAGTCACAATCCCAAGCATGACGTTCATCGCCATGTCAGATGCATACGTGATGCAGAGGCCGCCCCATGCAGAAATATCCGCAGAGGATCCATCTTCGGCAACAGAAAATCCGATGCCCGCCCAAGGAGTCGCGACAGGATTCTTGAGTTCTACCGTACCGCAAACGCCTTCGCAATAATCGATGACGGCATCAAAGGCCTTCTTGCCATCTTTTCCCACTTCGGCAGGATACTTGACTAAAGACATACCGCCTTCACTGCCATCGGAAACAGAGAACCAATACCCCGTATTTTTATTTCCGGTATTGACCCGATACTCACCGGAGCCGTCCCACAGATTAAACGCATCCGCAGCACCGCTGCTCGACGGATCCACCGACGAGGAACAGCTTCCCGCCTGGGCAAAGGCGTTATCATCTTCCGTCACCCCCGCGGTCTTATCGGAGCACGCAGAAAGGGCAAGCAGGCACCCACAAGCCACCAATCCAAAGTTCATCTTCTTCATTTTTCGACCCTCCCCCATGTAAGTGGGAATAATTGTAAATTTAACCTGTAGACACGTTCCGTGCCACGACTCTTCAATGCAATCTGAGCAATCCTTTTACGGCAGAGCTCCAGTTCCTGCAATACCTGTTCGTAATCTTCGGCAGAAAGCCCCATCGTAAGCCCGGTAAAATTCCTCTCGGAAGGCGGGAACTGTTCAATGGCCTCCTTGGCAAAGTCCGCCATCTCGCTGTGCATGGAACGCAGCGCCACGGGCATCACCTCGGAAGTCCCCTTCAAGTGCGCATCCGCCTGTTCGTAGGCATCGCCACTTTTCTTCAAGAGGCCCGTCTTGACCATAAAATCAAGCGACTCGCGAATGTCCCCCGCACTAACCCCATGACAACAACGTCTGGCGATTTCACCCGGAGTCGCCCCCGGCATCACCGGCGCCAACTCTCTCACCACCGGATGTACCCAGGATTCGTAATACTTGAACGCCTCGCCGTCGAGAATCTTCACCTTGCTGTTCTTTGCAAGTTCCAGCATCAGTTCAAAGGCCTTTTTCTTTTCCAGGTCCGATTCCGCATGGCAATAGGCAACCATGGCTTTGAAATAATCGAGTTCAAAACCGGCCAAATGCAAAGCGCCCCCGACGCTTTCCGCTCCTGCCGCGGAAAGTCGCGATTTCCCTTCGCACACCAGCTTAAGGTACGTAGGCGATGTAAAGCCCGCGGACTTAGCAAATTCACGCCACGAGAACGACGAGACGCGCTTCCGCTCGTCATAAAAGTCCTGCATATAGCGTCGATAGTCTTGATATTCTGTAATCGGTTTCATGTCTATAAATATACCACCATTTTTTGAAAAAGCAACAGAAAAATGATACAAAATACCTGTTTTTTATACTTTTTTAGCTAGAATTTTCACTATTTTACAAAATTCATGTTTTCATGATACATTTCAAGACAAAAAAAAATGGGCGCCCCTTCGAGCGCCCTTCCCTAACATCTACAACCCTATATTTTCCAGTCGCAGAAGTTCTTGAGCATGGCGAGTCCAACGTCGCCGCTCTTTTCCTGGTGGAACTGCGTCGCCACGAGATTGCCCCTGCCTACGATTCCCTGGAACGTCTGCGTGCCGTAAGTCGTCTCGGCAAAGGCAAATTCTTCCGGCACCAGCGGGTGGTAAGAATGCACGTAATAAAAATCGCTACCGCTGCGGATGCCCTTCATAATCGGGTGTTCGCGGGTGAAGTTCACCTGGTTCCATCCCATGTGCGGAATCTTGAGTCCCGGTTCGTCCTTGAAGCGCACGGCCTTGCCCGGGATAAGCCCGAGCGTCTTCACGCCGCCGTCTTCTTCGCTCTCTTCGAGGATAATCTGGCAGCCGATGCATATACCGAGCACCGGATTACCGGCCTTCACCACCATCTTGATGGCATCCCCGATTCCAGTACGGGTCAGCGTTTCCATGGCCGATGCCGCAGCACCCACGCCGGGGAAAATCAACCGCGTCGCCTTCGAGATTTCATCGGCATCCCTGCTGGATTTCGCATTCACGCCGATATGCGCAAGCGCATTCATCACCGACGTGAGGTTTCCGGCATTGTAGTCAACCACAATTATGGAATTAGCGGGCATTGGAACCTCCTTCGCACCACGGGTAATTTACCGACACCTGGGGCCTAATCTTTTCGACAATCTCCGGGTAGTCGAGCGCAGCATCCATCTGCATCACGCCTACCACGTAGTTAGCCGCCCTCGCATTAATATTCGAAACATCATCCCAGACCTTGGCGTGGCCCGTACCAGCGCCACCGCGGTCATAACCGGCATCGGCCAAGATAGGCTTGCCCGTCACCTCGTAAATCTCTTGCCAAGTCGCCTTGTTGCCGGCACGCACCCTCTCGCCACCGGCATACGTTCCGCCGCCAGAAGTGCTCGCGTAGTCTACCAAGGACAAGTCAAAATTAGCATACCAGGCCGCCTGGGAAAGGCCCTTCCAATCCGATATCCACGGGGAAATATCGATAGCGATTTTTGCAGCCGGCAAGTACTTCTTGATAACGGTAACGATTTGCGCAAAATAGACGCCCATCTCCGCATCGGGAATACCGCCATCCGCCTGAGCGTCCCCATCGTATTCGACCTTCTGCTGGGACGCCGATTCGGAATACTGGTAAAAATCCGGTTCGATAAGCCAGACCGTCTCGAATGTGTTCGGATCTTGTTCCAGGACCAGTTCCAGCTGCTCCCTCATGCCCGACGCATACGTTTCGTAACGGAACAAGATGGAATCCTTAAAGAACTGGCGGATGATATTGGCGCCCGCATTGCAGAGCGTATTCGGATGGTCTTCGTCCTTCATATCGCAGTCCACAAGGCCCTGGTCCTTACCGAACTCGGCAATCACGTAGGCGTAGATCATCGGTGTCGCATGGATATTCACGCACATTTCCACCATGCGCTTTTCAAATTCATTATACCAGTCGTTGTCGCCCAGCCACACCGCGACATAATCGAGTCCCTTGTAGTTGACTTCTTCTTCGTGGGAAGCCTGCCAGGCCGCTCCGAAATTGAAATGGCAAGGATTCAAACCGGGCACGTAGGGGCCCGCAGGCTTTTCCGGAGTCGTATCCTTACCGGCGGGGACGCTATCGGTCTTCACCGGATTATTCGAAGAACCGCCCTGGTCGGCACCGGCAAACGGATTCGTCACCGGTTCAGCAGAAGTTCCACTTTCATTGCACGAAACGAACGCCCCAGCACACATCGCCAGGAGAAACAGATTAAAGACTAGTCTATTCATTTTTCAATACCGAATGGCGGCTCTTATAATCGGCCAGTTTCTGGTTATAATATTGCGCCTTTATGCGGTAGCCATCGGCAGACATATCAAAGCCGAACGAGAATCCAGCCGATACGAGCGCCCCCACCAAAATACCCTCGCCAACATGGCGACACACGCGGCCGTCCCCTTCATCGGACATCAGGAATCCCGAAGCAAGAACGCCGAAGCCCACGACTCCGACACCGGCAGCGACCCACAACAACACTTTTGAAACAGCATGCTTATGCGCATATTCCTGGCTGTTACGGAACGCCTCCACCTCGTAATACTTGACGCTATCGTCCGAAACCGGGCCGTTCCAATTCAGCGACTGTCCTTCCGGAACTTCCACCATGTTTTCGGGAGCAGGCTGTTCCACGATGGGCGTCGGCGCTGCAGCGGAATCCATACCGGCAGACGGAACAACCATCCCCTCAGGAACAAGCTGAGCCTGAACCAACGCAAAAGAGAACAACAGGAATGCCAGAAATTTTCGCATAAAAAATCTGAATGCAAATTTAGTAATTCAGCATCATGGAAAATCTTTTAAAAACAAAAAACTCCCGCAAGCGGGAGTTTCCTCAATTTTATTTCCATTCTTTACATTTATTTTCACCGCCATTCATCTGGGCACATTCACTCTTGGGGCGCCATTTCTCGCACTTGTTCCCGCTATGCTGAGTACAAAAATCTATCTCGGGATTGTAATCGTGCGGTTCACCATGGCCCTCATAGCCAGGATATGCGCTAGAACTACTGACTTCCAATTCACCCGTGCCTGCGGAATTCGTCGGCTCCACCGCCTGCGAAGTACCACCCGATCCGCCACCGGTACCACCGCCGCCAGTGCCGCCACCCGTGCCGCCTCCAGTACCGCTACCGGCGCTGTTAACTGTTCCAGCACTATTCGTTCCTCCGGCACTCTGCGCAACAGAAGAACTGCTATTGGAACCCTGACTTCCGTTATTACCCGAATTGCCTTGGTCCTGCGGGGTCGTCTTGTCGCAGGTCGACGAATTTTTCTTCTTCTCGTATTTTCCCGTAAAGCCCGCATTCTTGGCCTTGCCCGGCGGGGCGAACATGCCGCATTCCGAAATGCAGACCCATCCGTACTTATTGCCATTATCGTTCTTGACCGATTTTGCAAGCGCTTCACAATCACCCTGTTGGCTTGAACTCTGCGCAGTGGAACTGCTCGAAGCCGTCGTATTTTCTGCAACGGAACCAACAGGTTCTTCCGAATCATCCGATGGATCCGGAGTTTCTTCAGGCGGTTCCTCAACCGGAATATTGTGCAACTCGCCCGTAGCCTCACACATTCCCTTGACTGCCGAACCGACATTCCAGTCACTGGTCAACGAGACGCATTCTGCAGACGAGACCATTTTACGGTAAGCGATTTCCCGCTCTCCCGCCGGGTCGATGATAACAACCCACGCACTCCCGGTCTTGCACATATTGAGCCTTGTTCGGCTCGAAGCCTGCCATCCCGGCATATCCGGTTCCATACGGTCAAAGGGGATCGTCCCGTTGATACAGCCGCCATACTCGAAGTTCTCGGTTTTGCCGTTCCCGGGAGCACCATAACCGATATTCTTCCAGCTACCGATGCCATTGTTTTCGTGCAGGTACGCATTCTGCAAATTGACATAGGTCGAGGCAGCAATCGGGACTTCCGAAGCCTTCGCCTTGGCGATAACGCCAAACAGTTTAGGAACCCCTACCACAGTAAGGATTCCCACAATGACGATGACCACCATTATCTCTACTAGAGAAAAGCCCTTTTTCATATGGATCTCCTTCTTACAACAGCTCCATATACAAGAAAATATATACTGTAAAACTGCCTTATGGCAAAAAACAGTTCAAACAATCCATAAAGTCTTTATTACATATTGGAATACTTTTGGGTTAACCGCCCCCACATCAACGATCTTCACGGAAGGTAAACGGAACCGTAACATTCCCGCCGGTCTTGCTTTTCGGGAATTTCCAACTATTATTTACCTTTTTCGCAATATCTTCGTCAAATTCCTGATAGCCCGTTGTCGAAGACTTAACGACAGCTTTTTCCACATCTCCGCTTGCAGCGATTTTCAGATTCATTTCGAAACTTCCCATGGATGAAGCGTCGACTGAGGCTTTTCTTCTTTCGCTTCGCTGCAACTGGCCCACAGCGCCGCCGCGGTCATCAACGCCACTTTCCCAAGATGCTTGCTCAAGAACTTCGCCATGCCTATAATATAAAATCATTCTCTGTAGATAAAAGAAAAAACTCCGCAAACGATGTTGCAGAGTTTTTTAAATCAGGAATTTTTTCAGTTGCGAGCGAGAAAAAAAAGAATCTCGATTTCCATCGAGATTCCTAAAATTCAATTTTTTCTTAGAGGCGAGTGAGACAAGGCGCG
>Ga0310786_10011995_pt1 | contig 10770 bp, 11 predicted proteins | sample AusTroGonzalo_MG_FD_203881 | JGI IMG/M metagenome (GOLD analysis project Ga0310786, IMG submission 203881) | Bovine rumen microbial communities from tropical cattle in Woodstock, Queensland, Australia - Gonzalo_03 (v2) (version 2) | ecosystem: Host-associated > Mammals > Digestive system >...
ATTACTTCCCGTACGGCGGATCCACACCTCCATCGAGTCCGGGCGGTGGGTCCAGTCGATACCTCCGGAGGTACCGGCAGTCGCCTCGCTGATCGCAGTGATGCTCTTCAGATAACACCATGGCTGCCCCAAGGCGAAATAACCCGGACTGGTCTCCGTAATACCGGCAGCACCGACATCCTGGTCCTGCACCATCATACAGTACGTACTGTTATGACCGGCTTCCTGGTGGGCAAAATTGAATTTCATACCTACCTGCGTTACATTCGAGGCATTCCATCCTACCGGCTGGACTGCACCGTCATACGTAGGAGCCGACCAATCTTCAAAATTGGCATTGGTCACTTGAAAACCGCTTTGTGCATAGGCGGTCAACGCCAGCACCAACGCACAAATACTCACAAAAAACTTCCTCATGTTATTATTTTTATTCATTTTTTACGATTTCAGGCCTCCGAAAGGCGCATTTTTTATCGGGTGCAAAATTACTGCTTTTTTGTCAACCCCACAATAGCGCTCGTTATTAAAAAGTATACGATTATTAAGCAGCACTCCAAAGAGTGTTGCTAAATAGACTTAACAAACTATACAAATTTTAAGAAAAGCCTAAAAATCTATCGTTGTCCGAGGCGCTGGAGATGACAGAGCATGAGGCTGCCGTCCTCGCGGCGAAGATGCATACCGTTTCCTTCGCAGAAAGCGAAAGCCTTGCAGTCCTTACAGGGCTCGGACTTCTTCATCCAACTGCGGTCGCGGTACGGCTTAAAGCCGTTCTCCCAGACCTCCCAGAAAGCGTCTTTATATATATTTCCTTGATAGTATTTGCCGCGGATGGACGTGCAGGCAGAGATGGAGCCGTCAATGAGGATGGAGGCGACACTGACGCCTGCCGCGCACTGATAGAGATAGTCTCGGACACGTCCCTCGTAAGTACCCAGATAGCCTTCGCAGGAATACGACACATGGCGTCCCGCCTCGCGCTCGGACACGATGAAGTCCATCAAGCGGCGGAACTGCTCGTCCGTAAGGATCAGTTCGGGGTTCTCGGCAGCGCGTCCCATCGGGTCGATGCCGAACACTCGCCAATGACGGACACCCAGTCCCCAGAGCATTTCACGAATGGCAGGCAGATGGTCTATCGTGCGCTGGTTGACGCAGGTGACCACATCCCACGTGAGCGTCTTGTCCGCCGCGCAGAGACGGATGGCACGCGTGGCGCCCTCAAAAGCCAGGGGATGCTGACGAAGCCATATATGATCCTCCTCCAATCCGTCGCAGGAGATAGTGATGGAGCGCAGGCCAGCTTGGCGCAACTCCTTGAACCGCGCCTCCGTCAACGCCAGACCGTTAGAGACCATGCCCCAGGGATAACCACGCTGCTGAAGGGCGCGACCGACATCCGCCAGGTCTTTGCGCATCAGCGGTTCGCCACCGGAGATGATGATAAGCACCTCACGCGGATTAACGTGCGGCGTCACCTGTTCGTCTATCACTTTGAGAAAATCCTCAGCCGGCATATCCGGAGTGGTGACGGAGGACAGACAGTCACTGCCGCAATGCAGACAGTGCACATTGCAGCGAAGAGTCGATTCCCAGAAAAGCTGGCGAAGCGGATGAAGCGATTTGAGCGTCTTACGCCGCCAATGCTCAAGCCATAAGGCGAGTTTCAGTCGAAGTTTCATTGTGCAGACTCGGCTTCCTGGCCCTTTGGTTCCTCTATCACGGTGTTCTCTTGCGGCAACTCCTCGATCACAGGCATCTGCACACCATACAAAGCGATGATCTCAGGCGGCCCGTATTTGAGCGCCTCCGGCGGAACACCGTACATGAGAATGATCTCTGCCTGTTTGGTAGAACTACACCCTGCTAACCAAAGACTTACAATACTCAACAGCACATTGAGCCGATTTTGCCATTTCTTCTTCATAGCACGACCTCATTTCAAAATCCGCTGCAAAATTACTACAATTTTTTGGAATATGCAAGAAAATACACAAAATTTAAGGAAAATTGCGCGTGTGCTTGCATATTCTAAATTTTTGTTGTACCTTTGCACGGAAAACAACTGAATGAGCCTATTATGAATCTGTTCATCAAACTGGCAGCGGCATTACTTCCTGCCATTCTCCTGCTGATATACATCTATTGGCGGGATCCGCAAAAAGAGCCGACTAAGGCGCTAATACGCGCGGTACTGTTAGGGGCGTTCCTGTGTGTACCGGTGGCGTTTCTGGAGTCGTTTATCGAATCGCTGCTGTTCGACAAGGGCGCCTCTCTCTCCCTTGCCGGAACCACGGTCAAGGCCTTTATGGTGGCAGCACTGCCGGAAGAAGCCGCAAAGCTGTTCGTCCTATGGCTCATCGCACGGACCAACCGGCATTTCGACGAGCATTTTGACGGAATCGTATATGCCGTATATATCAGTCTGGGATTTGCGGCGATAGAAAACATATTCTATGTGTTGGGCTCGGAAAACTGGCTGAGCGTGGCGTTCGGCCGGGCACTGCTGTCTGTTCCCGGACATTACGCATTCGCCGTGATCATGGGCTACTGCTATTCGATATACCGCTTTGTGCAGCCCTCGGTGAAAAATGCCGTATTCGTGCTGCTGATGCCAGTCATGGCGCACGGTATATACGATGCGCTGGCGATGAGCGGAGAAGCCAATCCGTATGCGGGTTCGATCGGGTTCTTCATCCTCATCTATTTCTGCATCAAAATGCACAAGATAGCCGGCCAGCGGATCGACACGCTGATCATGAAAGACCGTGAATCATCCTATCAATAATCATTGACCATGCCGAAAAATACAGAAATAGAACGGAAGTTTCTGGTGCGCTCCGATGCTTTTCAATCGGAGGCCGTGAAGCATTATGAGATCGAGCAGGGCTATCTCTGCAAAGAGTCGGGCAAGACCATCCGCGTGCGTATCCGTGACCACCGCGCGTTTCTGACCATCAAGTCATCACTGCTGCGCGAAGGTTTGGCGAAATTCGAATGGGAGAAAGAGATTGACCTAAACGACGCGCGAGAGTTGATGCGCTTATGCCTGCCCGGCGTGATAGCCAAGACGCGGTATATCATTCCCTGCAAAGGGACGGACGAGCGATGCTGGGAAGTGGATGTATTCCACGGACGACTGGAAGGCCGTGTGCTGGCAGAGATCGAGTTAGGCGATGAGCATGAGCCGTTCGAACGGCCGGCATGGCTGGGCGAAGAAGTGACGGGTCAGCCGCAGTACTACAATGCGAATATGTGATTAGAGCGTTCGCAGTTCATAACCCTGCTGCAGCAACCATTCGACAGCCTGCGGCAAGACGGCCAACATGCGCTCATTCGACTTGAGCGAATCATGAAAATTGATGATAGAACCCGGGCGGGTCTCGTGCTGAATAAGGTGTAACATGCGCTCCGGCGTGACCGAAGCATCATAATCCCGGGTGAGAATATCCCAATAAATCAGTTTATACCCCATCCTATGCAAGGCGTGGCGCTGACGAAGCGTCGCTTTGCCGTAGGGAGGACGGAACAATTGACGATTGAACGATTGACGAGGTACGATTGATTGACGATTGAACGTTTCTTCCCATAGGGCGACGTTCGCCATGTATTCGCTGAAAGAAGTGCGCCATCCTTTGAGGTGGTTATAGGTATGGTTGCCGATCGCATGACCGGCACGTACCACCTGCTCGAACACCTCGGGATGCTTGTCAATATTCTCCCCCACCATGAAGAAAGTGGCCTTGACCTGATAATGGTCAAGGATCTCCAATACCTTCGGTGTGACCTCGGGAATAGGGCCGTCATCGAAAGTGAGATAGACAACATTAGCCGCCTCCCCCCTGCCCCCCCCTACAGGGAGGGGAGAAGGGAGAGTGAAAATAGCGTAAGGATAGAATTTATGAAATATATCTTTTGCTATATGCATCTTTTGACACCATTCCTTTTAGGGAAGGGAGGGATTAGGCCTACCAAGCCAAGGACGAAGCGCCGAGGATAGCGGCGTCGCTGTCTTTGAGGATAGAGATGGAAACAGGGATTTTGCCTTTCCAGATCGGCATGAGGTTTGCATCCAGTGCCTCACGGATCGGATCCATGATCCAATGACCGGACTTGGTGAGACCGCCGAAGAGGATGATTGCCTCCGGGCTGGAGAAATGTACGTAGTCCGCCAATTTCTCACCGAGCAGATGACCGGTGTAGTCGAAGATCTCTTTGGCTACGAGGTCACCCTGTTCCGCAGCGTCGAACACATCCTTGGAGGTGATATTATTGATATCAGGCACATTACGCAGGAGGGTCGGTTGCGTGGTAGCCGTCACAATCTCTTTCGCCGTGCGTGCCACGCCGGTAGCCGAAGCGTAGGCTTCGATACAACCTTTCTGACCGCAACCACAGAGACGTCCGTTCCCCGAATGATCCACCTTGCAGTGACCGAGTTCTCCGGCAAAACCGTCATGACCGTAGAGCAGTTTGCCGTCAATCACGATACCTGAACCTACACCGGTGCCGAGGGTGATGACGATGAAATTCTTCATGCCGCGTGCCGAGCCGTAGATCATCTCGCCTTGCGCTGCTGCATTGGCATCATTGGTGATCGTACATTTGACCCCCATGCGCTCGCTGATGAGTTTGGCAAAAGGCACCACGCCTTTCCACGGGAGATTAGGCGCCTGCTCGATACAGCCCGAATAGAAATTCGCATTCGGCGCACCGCAACCTACCCCCACGATGTCGCTCATCGTCAGACCTTCGTCCTCTACGAGTTTCTTCAGTCCTTCGCAGAGCACGTTGCAGTACTCGTCAATATCCGGATACTGCTGCGTCGGGATAGAACTGCTACGTAATACTTGACCTTCGTCATTAACCAAACCGAACTTGGTGCCTGTACCACCCAAGTCGATACCTAAAGCGTACTTTTTCATTTTGATAGATTATTTTGTAAAAAGATTAATATTCGCTGATGCATATGCGCGGCGTTATTGCCTTTGCGCAAAAAATGGTTGTCATCGGGATAGAGTTGCATCTCAAACTGCTTGTCCGCCTTGACGAGCGCGTCCATATACTGCATCGTCTGCTGCACATGGACATTATCATCCGCGGTGCCATGGATGATGAGCACGTTACCTGCGAGATCCTTGGCGCGCGGCAGGAGAGAAGCCTGCTCGTAGCCGTAGTCATTGACCTGCGGACGGCGCATGTAACGCTCTGTATACGCGCTGTCATAGAGCCGCCAGTCCGTGACGGGCGCTATCGCTACACCGGCTTTGAACGGATGGCCCTTCTGACTCATCGTCATGAGCGTCTGATAGCCGCCGTAAGACCATCCCATGATCGCCATGCGGTTGCCGTCTATATAGTCCTGCTGTGCCGCCCAGTTTGCAGCTGCAATGAGGTCTTCCGCCTCCTTGACACCGAGGTTCATGTAAGTCTCATTACGCCACGCCCTACCCCTACAATCCGAACCGCGTGTATCTACGATGAGCACGGCATAACCTTCCGCCGCGAGGGCGTACTCGAAGCGCTTGCGCCAGCGGTTGAGCACACGCTGACTTGCAGGACCCGAATAGTGCATGATGACCAAAGGTCGTTGGTCGTTGGTCATTGGTCGTTGGAGAAGCATTGCTTCCAATTCCCGGCCGTTCTTGTTCGGGATCTTAACCAACTGCGGTTCGGGCTGATTGTTCGCCTGCCATGCTTCGTGTACATCCGCATTGTTCTCCAGCACACTTTCTTCTTTGAGTGAAACGGTCTTTTTACTATCCACTTTGTACAGCGTGTAGGTATTCGGCGTGGTGAACGACTGATAGCAATCAATCATGTGTTTGCAGTCCTTGCTGAAGCGCGCGTTATGCATGCCTTCTTCTGCCGTCAGTTGCACTATCTCGCCTTTCTTCAAGCCTACTGCATACAACTGCCGTGTTGCCGGTGTCGGGGCGGCTTGGTAATAGAGGAACTGCGCTTTCTCATCTACGGCATATAAGGTCGTGACATCCATGCCTTCGGGTGTCAACGCACGCAGTTCATAACCCTGTTTACTATACAGATAGGCTCTGCGCCAACCGTCTTTCTCGCTCAAGATAACAAACCGTCCGTCGCTCAGCCATTTCCATTCGTCAAAGAGGGAATAATCCATGAAGGTGTTCTTGCTGGCTTCCTGATACAAGGGATGACAGACGGTCGATTTGGCATTGCAGGCGAATACGTCCATCTTCGTCTGGTCGCGGTTGAGCCTCAGCACAATCAACTCGCCACTCTCCGTCCATCTCAGGCGCGGGAAGTAGACATCCTCAGCGCTCACCTGCATAATCTGTATGGCTTTGGTCGCCACATCATAGACGCACACGCTCGCTTTCGCATTCGCGCAACCGGCTTTGGGATAACGGAGCGTGTCGGCTGTGGGATATGGTCCACCCAGGAAATTCTGCCAAGCGAAAGACGGCACTTCGGTCTCGTCGAGTTTGACGAATGCCAGTTGCTTGGAGTCTGGCGACCAGGCGAAGAGCGCTGTAGTGCCGAACTCCTCTTCGTACAACCAGTCCGCCACGCCGCTGATCAGGTCGGGGTTGGACGAATTGGTTACCGCCACTTCTGTTCCGAAATCCAGTTTGTGTATATAGAGGTTGTTATCCTTGGCAAACGCCACATAGCGCCCGTTAGGACTCAGCACGGCGTCCCGTACTTGCGCATTCTCGCCGAACATTCCTTCGCCCAAACGTTTGCGTTTATTCTTCTGCGTATCAAAAATATACCAGTCCGCCACTGAAGAATGACGGAAAAGCTGCTGCTCGTTCTCTTTCTCCAGACGATAACGGCTTATTTCCGTCTGCGAACCGGATGCCGACAGGATGCTGTCCTGCTCTGCGGCAGACAGGGTTTTGGCATTGTAATCACCGGCTAATATACCGGACAGAAAGGTTATGGCAATCAATAAAATATTCATCGTAGTCTCACTGATTTATGTCTGTTACGGATATGTATTTCGTATATGCCGAAAGGAACCGTCCGTTCCGTCCCGCATTTCTCATCACTCAGTTCGTCCATGCCCATCGGCGTCTCCGGATAACAGGTATAGACCGGTTCGGCGGCCTCTTCAGGCAACTGCAATGCCATAGGCGAACCACTGCCGACCGTAGCTTTAATCAATCCGGCATAATAAACGGCTTCTGTTTTATCCAACACATTGAGCCACAGCACATAAGTCTGGCTGCTGACGGTGGTATAGAAAAGCGTCTCGCTGCCCTCATGATAGAGATCCCACTCGGATGCACTCGCCGCCATCTTCGTGCCGTTAAAACCGATCGGTGTACCGGTGGCGGTATGGGTGATGAGCGCCTTGCCTCCTTCCGTGATCTCTATAGTGTAATATTGGGACGCATCGTCGGTGTTGATGTTGGAGAACGCCATCTTTCCCGTCTCATCCGGCACGCCGGTCAAGGCGATCCCCGTCTGGCGATTCACATAGAGATAGGTGCCGGACTGCAGATCGGTCAGATAGATGTGCTCCGGCTCGTGGTCATAGATATATGCCGCCCATAGTGTCTCGTCGGCATCCGGATAATAACGGACACCGGATGCATAGCACGCCGGAGGCGTAGCGGTGGTGTATGACGGTGTCTTCGTCCAACCGATGAAGCGCCAATCACCGCTGTTTGGCAGCACCGGCAGGATGACACCCGCCATACCTCGCTCCTCAGTCAGCACCCCGTATGTATCCGCGCCGTTCATCAGCGTCACCGTATGCGGTTGCGCAGGCGTGTACGTGACGGTATAGCGGTCTATATAGAGCGAGTTCTGCGTGCCTGTAATCCGGATGACGAGTTCGTGCACGCCGTCTGTACGGCTATCCAGCACGGTGATCGCTTTCAGCGTCTCCCCCAACTGCGTGTGCGACAGTTTCCGGTGGACGATTTCCTGTCCATCGGCATGTACCGTCAGCGTGCCGCTACCGGAACTGCTGTTCGAGCGCATGGCTATGTCTATACGCTCCACGGAGATACCGCCTAAGTTAGACAGAGAGAGCACGGCTTCATCGCCTGCTCGTACCTGTCCTTTGTTATAGGTATTGGAATAGGAAATCTCGATGTCATACGGGAACTCACCGATCGCCTCTACGGTGTTTCGTGTTTGCACCGTAAAGGTCATGACGCTCAGTATGAGTAGTAGCAGTCTCATTCAGCCCATTCGCTCCAAGTAGCACCGAAATAATACGTGAGCGTGTCGCCCAACTGATAAGGCTTGACAGCCACCAGATTACCATCCTGTATATCCGTCACGGTAGCGTCAGGAGTGCGGACTGTCAGGAACACTCGTCCTTGAGACAGCGATCCATTGTACTCATAGTTCATCTTCGCCGCCTGCAGGTCACTGAGCGCATCCTCTTCATAGAAGACTGTTCCAAGCTCCTCATAAACCTCAAAATGGTCGATTGTGTCGTGCATATAAATGCCGCCGCCGACCAAGAGAGGCGTGTCGAAAGTCGAAGCCTGGTTGCCGGTCAGCACCACTTCTGCTTTATTCATCGGTTCGCCGGCCTCGGCCGTGATCGTAATAGATTCCTGCAGCATATGTCCTGCTACAAGGAAACTGTCGTACTCCAAGCGGAAGACCAGACGGTCAGGTGTCTGCTCCACGATCTGCCAGCGGTCATACGGGCCGCCGATATAGGTGACATCATCCGCAATGACGACCAGTCCGCCTGCGCCGCAGGTATGTCCCACTTTGTAACAATCGAGGTTGCCGTCATAATTAATATGGTAGGGACGATGGTCTTTGAGTTCGCGTCCGTACATGGTGTCAATAACCAGCGCCGGACTGTTCTTAAGCCACAGGTCCACACCGTTGGACGGGTTCTCAGGCTTCAGCGCAGCGCCGTACATACGCCAAGCGGCATACTCGTTCTCCCAAGCGAAATCATCTTTGCGTTCCGGCACATAGCGGCCGTACACCTTCGGCTGCACCGTCTGCTGCTGACAAGCAGAAAGACTGAGAAGTGCAATCAGAAAAAATAAATATTTTTTCATAGCAAAAAACTATTTACTGCTTTATAATCTTTTTGCAGATTAATTTTCGGGTGCAAAGGTACGAAAAAAATCGGATATATGCAAATCTTTTTTATACGTATAGGCGTTTTTTTGCCCACTTCAGATAGCAAAAACAAAAAAAATGAGGTTAAAATGCATTTTTTTTCAAAAATATTTGCTCATATCAAAAAAAAGCAGTACCTTTGCACCCGCTTTTGAGAAGAAGACTATCTGGTGCGGTAGTTCAGTTGGTTAGAATACCGGCCTGTCACGCCGTAGGTCGCGAGTTCGAGTCTCGTCCGCACCGCAAAGAGGCTAAGGCCTCTCTTCTTTTCAAAAGATGAGGGTCCATTAGCTCAACTGAATAGAGTACCACACTACGGATGTGGGGGTTGCAGGTTTGAATCCTGCATGGATCACAAATGAGTCGCGCAAGCGGCTCGTTTTGATTTATGCGGATTACGCAGCAATCCGTTCAAAGATCACAAGGAAGTCGCCTTATGGGCGGCTTTCTTCGTTATTCGCGCCTGTTTCCGCGTCATTTGCGGGTTTCTATATCGGTTGCATCGTACATCTTTTCCTGTGATGATCTCATACCACACGCACGCCGCCGTATAGCGTCCGTACGTATAATTGAGGTGGTAGCCGTCTCGGCACATCGTATCGCCAAGTTTGGTTTCCCTTGCGTTTTGGATAGCCGTGCCACAAGGAACCAAAACCAATTTACGATTTGACGATTTACGATTGACGATTTGCTGCACATACTTTGTACATGCCTGAATCGAATCCCACATCTCCTGCTGGTTGTTATGATAGCGCGGATAGGCGGGATGCTTGGCGTCGCGGCTGTATGCCCAGGTCTGCATCCAGCAGATCTGCGCGTCGGGCTGGTAGGCACGGACAGTGTCGAAGAGCAAGGACAGCCAGGGTTCGTAAGTACTACGGATGCCGCTGTCGTGGCTCGCCTGCTGCAAGGAGATATAATCGTAACGCCCGTCGCGAAGCGCCTGACGGAGGGTGATCGTATCTTTTATGGTACGTGGTTCGGCGTTCGTACACACGCGATGACTATACGCCGCCGTGTCCTTGAGCATGAACTGCGTATGCTGCTCGAGCGAACAGCCGCCGTAGTACAGATTATGGATTTCCACGGGCACGTTCGCGGCATCGCAGAGAGGAACCAGTTCCTGCTCTACCGCATCCCAGGAAAAGCTGTTTCCGATACAGAGGATGCGGATCGCCAATATGATGTTAATGAGCTTCAAGCCAGTTCTTGCCGACCCCACATTCGGCGATTAAGGGAACAGACAGATGGACGGCGTTCTGCATCTCCGACACCACTATTTCGCGCACGCGCTCCACTTCGGCTGCCGGCACGTTGAAGTTCAGTTCGTCGTGTACCTGCATGGTCATCTGCGCCTGCAGTCCTTCTTCCTTGAGACGCCGATGGATAGAGACCATCGCCATTTTGATGATGTCCGCCGCCGTGCCCTGGATAGGCGCGTTGACGGCGTTGCGCTCAGCGAACGAACGGACGGTGGCATTCTGCGAGTGGATGTCCGGCAGGTAGCGCTTGCGGCCGAACAGCGTCTCAGCATAACCGCGCTGACGCGCCAGTTCCTTCTGGCTCTCGATATAACTGATGACGCGCGGAAAGGCGGCAAAATAATCGTCGATGAGCTGCTTGGCTTCCGTGCGGCTGCAGTCGAGCTGCTGCGCCAGACCGAACGCCGAGATGCCGTAGATG
>Ga0310786_10011996_pt1 | contig 10770 bp, 13 predicted proteins | sample AusTroGonzalo_MG_FD_203881 | JGI IMG/M metagenome (GOLD analysis project Ga0310786, IMG submission 203881) | Bovine rumen microbial communities from tropical cattle in Woodstock, Queensland, Australia - Gonzalo_03 (v2) (version 2) | ecosystem: Host-associated > Mammals > Digestive system >...
CAGTGGCCGGCGGCGCCGGAAAGACCGTCGTCACGGCTGAGGAGAAGCATGTCGAAGTGAGGAACACGAAGGAATACATCGAAGCCTATGCCCGGTACATCAAGACGGGCCGCGCCGATGAGTGCCGTGCCCTGCTGACCGAGAACGTCAGCGGCAGCCTGCCCGTGCCCGAGCTGGTGGAGGGCATCATTCGCACCGCGTGGGAGAAGGACGCCATCCTGAGCCGCATCCGCAAGACCTACATTCGCGGAAATCTGAAGGTGCCCTTTGAGCTGGTCGCCTCTCCCGCTGCGGAGCACGTGGAAGGCACCACCGCCGTCACCGAGGAGACCCTGACCCTGGGCATCGTCACCATGATCCCCAAGAACATCAAAAAGATGGTGAAATTCTCCGACGAGGCCATGGCGATGGGCGGCGAGGCGTTCCTGCGATACGTCTACGACGAAGTGACCTATCAGGTCTACAAGGAGCTGAAGGCCAAGATCATCGCTGACGTGACCGGCAGTCCTGCGGCTTCCGATGCCGACGAGGTGGGCGTGCCTCAGGTGGACCTGGCGCCCAGCGTGACTACCATCGAGAAGGCCGCCGCCTATCTGAGCGACGAGGCCGAAAACATCGTCGTCATCATCAACAGGCTTTCTGAGGGCGCATTCCTTGACGCCAAGGCCGCCGGCAACTTCAGCATCGACCCCTGGGGAGGCCTGCCCCGGCTGTACACCAGCGCCCTGCCTGCCTACAGTACTGCCAGCGCCAACGCCGTGTATGCCATCGTGGGCGACCTGAACGGCATCCAGGCGAACTTCCCCGAGGGTGACGATATCGTCCTGAAGTTTGATGATCTCACCGAGGCCGAGGCCGACCTGGTGAAAGTCGTGGGCCGCATCTACGCTGCCCACGACGTGACCGGCCCGGGCCGCCTGGTGAATGTCCGCAAGCCGTCCGCTGTCACGACCTGATGAAGGTTCGGCTGCTGAGACCGGCCAGGATCACGCACAACGCCGGGGAGATCGTTGAGGTCTCCCCGGATGCGGCGCGTTTTCTCCTGAGTGTGGGCAGCGCCGAGATCGTGAGGCCGGAAAAGAACGAAGTGCCAGATAAGGCAAAAAAGACGACGAGGAAAAAGTGTTATGAAGCTGCTGATCGCCGTGCCGACGTTGGAAAACGTGCCCGTAGATTTCATGGAGAGCCTGATGAATCTGGCCTGCCATCTGAAAGACGAGGGCGTGGACTTCAAGCTGAAGATCGAAGCGGGGACGCTGGTTTATTTCGCCAGGGAGAACCTGGCACGGTACGCCATCGCCAACCGGTTCACCCACGTCCTTTGGCTGGATTCCGATATGGTTTTCGGCGAGGAGATCGTGGAGGACCTGCAATTCTGCGGGAAGGAAATCGTCACGGGGATCGCCCATAGCCGGAGGCCGCCGTTCAGCAGCTGTATTTTCACGGAGATCTTTCCCGGCGTGGAGAAGTTTAAGGGCGATTATCCGATCACGCCCTTCAGGATCGCCGCCTGCGGCATGGCCTGCGTCCTGATGCGCGTGGAGGTGCTGGAAAAGGTGCGGGAGAAATTCGGCACCATGTTCCAGCCCATGACGGACCCCATCACCTACGGGGAGGACGTGGCCTTCTGCTGGAGGGCCGCGCAGTGCGGTTTTGAGATCTGGGCGGAGCCGACGGTCCGCGTGGGCCATGTGGGCCGGAGGATCATCTGGCCGGAGGATGCAGAATGAATACAAAAGTGCTCATCGCGGCGCCGCTCCGGCAGGAGCTGCATATCTTCCGGGAGTATCAGCACAGCCTGGATGAGTTGAAGATCCCGGAGGGCGTGACGGTGGACCGCTTTTATGTGGTCAACGACTGCCCGGAGGTGATCCCGGAGATCAAGGGCGATTATGTGGTGGTCAACACCGGCGACGTCTACGAGCGCAGGGACAACGACCATTACTGGACCCATGAGAACTTGCTGAAGATGCATCAGTTGCGGAACATGACGGTGAACATGGCGCTCCGGGGCGGATATGACTACCTGTTTTCCGTGGACACCGACCTGGTGCTGCACCCGGACACGCTCATGGAGCTGCTGGCCGCCGGCAAGGACATCGTCAGCGAGCTTTTCTGGACCAACGGCTGGTGCAACGCCTGGATGTACGACCAGAGCGCTGGGATGGATCCGAAATGGGTCACTCCTGGCCTTTACCAGGTCGGCATGACCGGCGCCTGCATCCTGATATCCCGCCGGGTGCTGGAGGCCGGGGTGAACTATTCCGCCATCCCCAACATCCGCAAATGCCTGTGGGGCGAGGACCGGCACTTCTGCATCAACGCAGCCTGCCACGGCTTCACGCTTTGGACGGACACGCACTGCCCGCCAGAACATCTCTACACCGAGAAAGCATACCGATATTTCATCGCAAGGAGGGCCGAAAGAGATGCTGAATGAAATCAAGCTGGCCCTTGGGAAAGTAAAGAACGACTACGACGCGGAACTGGCGCGGCTGGCCCTGGCCGCCGTGGGCGACCTGGGCATCGTGGACGTGGAGGCCGCCGGGGTGGCGTTTACGATCAACCAGGATGGAAGCGTCACCGACAGCAGCACAATCACCGACCAGCTGCTGATCCGCGCCATCATCACCTATGTCCGGATGCACTTCAAAAGCCCGGAGGACTACGACAAGCTGGAGAGGTCCTACAACGAGCAGAAGGCCCAGCTGATCACGGCCACGGGCTACGGCCTGCCTGCGGAGGTGAGCTGATGGTCCGCGCCGACGTGATCGAGCTGGTGAGCGAAAGCCCGGCGGCGCACGGCGTCTTCGATGCACCGGAGGAGACCAAACAGAAGACCTACTGCACCGTGCGGTCCGTCGGAATGCGGGAATACTACGAGGCAAAGAGCGCCGGGCTGGAGCCGGACGTGGTCTTCTCTCTGACCGATTCTGACGACTATGGAGGGGAGAAGGTCGTGATCTGGAACAAAGCCAGGTACCGCGTCGTGAGGACCTGGCTGCAGGGTGACGGCATCGACCTGACCTGCGAAAAGGCTACCAACGACCGAGAGACCCCGAAGGCGGTGACGACCTGATGGACGAGATCCTGACCGAGCTGAAGAAACTGGGGAACTTCGCCGCTTGGGGCTGGAGCCACGCCCCGCTGGGCGAGTACGGCACCGTCGCCATCGACGGACAAAACGCGCTGCGGGCGGGGGACCGGCTGGGCGAGAGCGTCCAGGAGGGCACCATCGACTGGTTCACCAGAAATCCGGAGACCACCGTGCCGGGAGGAGTCGAGGCCGCCCTGGACGAGCTTGGCGCATCCTGGTATCTCAACAGCGTCCAGTATGAATCCGACACGGGCCTCATCCACTACGAATGGGTGTGGCAGTATGGCTAAGATCAGCATTGACGGCCTTTATCAGTATGAAAAACTGCTGGCGGAGCTGGGCCAGGACGTGGATAAAATGGCGAAATACGCCATCTATCCCGCCGCCGGCCTGGTGCTGGAGGAGCTGAAGGCGGCCACGCCCAGGGACACGGGAGATCTGGTGCACAGCGAGATCCTCACAAAGTTCCAGACGGAAGAAGGCCAGGTCTACACAGCTGTCGTTTTCGACGGCTACGACCGGGGCGGGACGCCGAACAGCCTGAAGGCTCGCGCCATCGAATCCGGAACCAGCCGGATGAAAAAGCGGCCCTTCATCCGTCCGACAGTCAACAGAATCAAGCAGCGGGTGATCGACACGATCGCCCACGGCACCGATGAATACATCCAAAACCTTATGGGAGGGAAATAACAAATGGCTAATATCGGCCTGAGCAAACCGTATATCGCCACCTACGTCAACACGAGCGGCACCATCACCTATTCCGCCCGCACGGTCCTGGGCAAGTACACGGAAATCAGCATTTCCCTGGACAGCGCGGACGAAAATATCCTTTATGCGGACAACGGCCCGGCGGAAACAGACAACCAGTTCTCCGGCGGCACCGTGACCGTCACCACCGACGACCTGCGGCCCGACGCCTTCAAGACGGCCCTTGGCCTGGTGGAGGCTGCCATCGCGGCGACCATGGCCACCACGAACCCCACGCCGAAGTGGCTGGTGTTCGACGACGACCAGGCGGCTCCCTACTTTGCCCTGGCTGGCGTGGTGAAGAAGAAGGTGGACGGCGCCTACAAGTATCAGGCTTTCGTCCTGGAAAAAGTGAAGTTCAAAAACCCGGACCTGAGCCTGACCACCCAGGGAGAGACCATCGAATGGCAGACCCCGGAGCTGGAGGCCGCCATCCTCCGCAGCGACGCCGCGAAGCATCCGTGGTACCGCATCAGCACCCTGCTGGACAGCGAAGACGACGCCGTCGCCGCCATCGAAGCATATCTGACCGTCACGCCTTAAGGAGGAGCCATGAAAGTAATCACCAGACATATCTGCGGAGAAGACCGGGCGTTGTGCTACAGCCTGCGCGTCAGCAAGGCCATCACGGAGAAATACGGCTCCGGAGGAATCCGGGAGAGCCTGAAGGGCGACAACCCGGCGGAGACGCTGGACGCTGTGATCTGGTTGCTGTCGTTGCTGATGGCCGCCGGCAAGAAGTACGCTGACAAAAACGGGATGAAATGCCCGGACGCCCCCAGCGTGGACGATATGCTGGACGATTACGGGCTGGACGATCTGGCTGACCTGATGGGCCTGGCGACCGACGCCATGGACGCCGGGGCGCAGCAGGAAATCGAGGCAGAATCAAAAAACGGAACGGCCACGCAGGACCGGTAGGCCCTGCGTGGCTTTTGTGGTATGGTCTCCACCTTGGCCTCAGCTATGAGGAGACCATGGACTTGCCCATCGGAGACGTGCTGGAGCTGATCGCCATCGACCAGATCCGGAACGGGCAGGCAAAAGAAAAAAAGCATGAGGACTTCTGGGATCTCTTGAAGAGGAAGTGAAAGCATGGCAATCGACATTGGGCCGAAAATCGGCATAGAAGGCGAGTCCGAGTTTAGAAAACAGATCAGGCAGGTCAACGCGGAGATCAAGACCCTGGGGACGGAAATGCAGGTCACCCAGGCCGCCTTCGCCGGGCAGGAAAAGAGCGAGGAGGCCCTGACGGCCACCAGCAAGGTCCTCAACGAGCAGATCACCAAGCAGAAGGAAAAGATCGACCTGTTGAGCAAGGGCCTGAAGGAATCCGCCGACAAATACGGAGAGAACGACGAAAAGACGCTGAAATGGCAGCAGGCCGTGAACCAGGCCACCACCGAGCTGTACAAGATGGAAGGCCAGCTTGACAGCACCACAAAGGAGCTGAACGGCGAGGCCGACAGCGCCGAAAAGGCGGGCAAGAAGACCAAGGAAGCAGGCGAGGACGCGGAAAAATCCGGCGCCGGCTGGAAGGCCCTGGGCGACACCGTGGCCGCCGTGGGGGCCGCCATGGCCGCAGCTGCGGCGGCAGCTGCGGCGGCCATCGCGGAAGCCGGACAGGCGCTGGTAAGTTTCACAGTGGATGCCGCCGGATACGCCGACGATATCCTGACCATGAGCAGCGTCACCGGAATGAGCACGGAGAAACTGCAGGAGTTGCAGTACGCCGCCGAGCTGGTGGATACCTCCGTCGAGACGATCACCGGCAGCATGACCAAAAACCTGAAAAGCATGGACAGCGCCTCCAAGGGGACCGGAGCAGCGGCGGAGGCCTATGCCAAGCTGGGGATCAGCGTCACGGATGCGAACGGGAAGCTACGGGACGATGAGACCGTATACTGGGAGCTGATCGACGCCCTGGGGGACGTGGAGGACGAGACCGAGCGGGAGCTGCTGGCCATGACCCTGCTGGGGAAATCCGCCAAGGACCTGAATCCCCTGATCGAGGCCGGAGCTGACAGCCTGCAGGCTTACGCCGTCCAGGCTCACGACGCCGGATATGTACTTTCCGAGGACGCGCTGGACGCTTTCGGCGCCTTCGACGATCAGCTGCAAAAGCTGGATGTCGGGGCCACCGCAGCGCAAAACGCTCTGGGCACCATCCTCCTGCCGATCCTGACCGACCTGGCCGGGGAGGGCGTGGACCTGCTGGGGCAGTTTACCACCGGGATCCTGGATGCAAACGGCGATATCTCCAAGATGGCGGACGTCATCGACGAGGTCCTGCCGCAGGTTCTGGACGCTATCATGGAGTTTCTGCCGGACCTGCTGGACCTGGTGATCTCCATTATGGGCGCCGTCGGGCAGAGCATCCTGGACAATCTGGACCTGATCATTGACAGCGTGGTGACCCTGATCGAGAAGATCATCGACGGCCTGGCCGGGACCGACGCCCTGGTGAAAATCATCGACGCCGCCGTGCGGATCGTCATTGCCCTGGCGGAAGGTCTGATCAAGGCGCTGCCGAATCTGATCAGGCAGGCCCCTGTTATCATCGCCCATTTGGTGACCGCCATTATCGAGGCAGCGCCGCAGCTGCTGAAGGCAGCGTGGGAGCTGATCGTGGTGCTGGCGGAGGGAATTGCAAACGGCCTGGCTACGCTTGTTCAGAAGGGGAAAGAGATCTTCGACAGCGTGAAACAGGGCTTCAAGGAGAAACTGGACGGGGCGAAGCAATGGGGCCGGGATCTGATCCAGAACTTCATCGACGGTATTACTGCAAAATGGCAGGACCTGAAAAACAGCGTTTCCAGCGTGGCCAGCACCGTCAAGAGCTTTCTGGGGTTCTCTGAGCCTGAGAAAGGCCCGCTGTCGAACTTCCACGAGTTTGCCCCGGATATGATCGACCTGTTCATCAAGGGGCTGCAGCAGGGCCAGGCGCGGCTTCAGCGGCAGCTGGAGAAAACCTTTGATCCGGCAGCCATGACCGCCGGTGTGGCGGACGTAACTGTGGGAGGAGCGGGCGGAATGGCCGTGACCATCCCGCTGAACATCGACGGGCAGAAGCTGACCCAGGTCATCGCCCAGATCCAGTGGCAGCAGGGCACGGCTGCGGTGAGGAATTACGGCGCCGCCCTGGCATAAGGAGGACGCATGAGCCTGAAAATTTACGCCTCCGACAAGACGACCCTGAAATATACGCTTGACGCCGTCCAGGCGTCCCGGCTGCATCAGAGCCTAAACGGTGAGTGCACCTTCGACCTGACAATGCCGGGGCGCCTGGTGCAGAATATCGCCATCGGCGACGAGATTCGGCTGGGCGACCTCTACTTCGACGTGGTCCGGATCGGGAAGAGCGGGCAGGCGACCGGCACGCCCTTCACCGTCAGCTGCGAGCATATCAGCTACGAACTGGCCGACATGGAGCAGGACGCCGCGCACTTCTCCGGGGATCCTGCCATCGTGCTGGCCACCATCCTGGCCGGGACCGGCTTCAGCGTGGGCACGGTGACCATTACCGGGGACTGGAGCATCACCATCAATCAGACCACCAGCAAGCGTGACGCCCTGCAGCAGTGGGCCGCTGCCTGCGGGGCAGAGATCAGCTACTATCAGCGGAGCATCAACTTCCTGACCCGCGTGGGCAGCGCCGTGGCCGTGAACCTGAGCGACACGGAAAACGTCAGTAGCCTGTCCGTCACGCTGGATTCTCGCAGCGACACGCAGAGCTACGCCGTGCAGCTGTCCCGGCTGCAGCACCTGGATTTGGGCGACGCTGTGACGATCACCTACACCAGCCTGAATCTAAATACCACCACGCGGGTGATCACGCTGGATTATGACCCGTTCCATCCCTGGGCAATCTCCATGGTGACCGGCGACTATGTGCCGAACTTCACCAATGCCGTCACGGCAGCCCTGGAGGCACGTCTGAAGGAGGGAGCGCCGTATTTCGGCGTCACCATCGACAAGGAGACCGGCCTGAAGATCCTGCGCTCCGATGGGGCGTCGGAGGCCATCTTCAACTCCGACAGGTTTACCATGCGGGCGCTGATCGACGGCGTAATGAAGGACCGGATCTATTTCGATCCCATCACCGGCGACTACGTTTTCGACGGCGCCCTGGGCGCGGACGCCATCCTGACCGCATCCCTCTACGCCGAAAATGGTGATGTTGCCGAGCTTACTGTTGACCGCCTGTCTACCAGCAGAAGAACCCGAAAGTATATTCTTGGGGACACAAGTGACGATAACTTTGTCCGCATACAGGATAATTACATCCAGCTTGTTACCGCAACAGTAAAATCTCTTAATTACATCGCAACGGAAGACGGCGATCCCGTCCTCACCGAATATGGAGAACAGATCACGCTTGAAGCAGGACAGATTGCCACGGAACAGGCGCTGAACCGCTATGGTCAGGGCCTTTACTGGCAACGCGAACCTGTCGGGCATACTGCTGACGGTTATCCTACCGACAACCAAGGGCGGCAGATTTATGCAACAACCGAAGAAACAGATTGGCCCGTGCTGGTCTATCAGTATACAGAACTGGTTAAGTCTCAATATGCTTTTGAGCGCGGTGGGTTGGCAAACAACTATTTGCCCAAGTTGGTGATGGGCGCGGGTGACGAGAACGGCAACAGCAAGGGGTATATTTTCAAGGACGAAACGGCCTTTTATCTGCGGTATGTGTCCAAACTCGCCAAAAATGTGGACATCGTATTTTCGGATGAGGGATTCGTGGACGCTATGCATCGCCGCCTTGCGTCCTGTCAGATAGATAAGGATAGAGGACTGGTGCTGTACACCCTTGAGGGATCGGGTGCGGTCATGGCTCTGAATTTCACGGAAGACGGGAATACAGCAACATTCGTCTGGCCAGACGGTCACACCTGCGAAATAGAGATCAGCGGGGGTGAGGAGGATGAATAATGCCGCGCTAATGCAAGCTACGCTTATGGCCTTGACTCGACAGAATATCACGCCTCGTCCCGCGCCTCTGTCTACTGCAAAAGTGAATGCTATCTGCACAGGACGCAATTTGATGGCGGGGGAGCCTGTTGCCGTGGTCGAAAATCCGTATGCGTCGGCAACTCTCATCGGCCCGATTCCGAATGGCGGTACAAATTTGTATTCCTATTGGGTTGATGATGACAACCGTATGTATTATGTCAGCGGCGGCATCCTCCATGTGATCGACGGGCTGAGCGGGGAGCCGATAGACGAAACGACGGTGGCGTATGGGTTTCAGCGTGGGACAAATTGCTGCGCTTATAAGACCAGTAGCTCAGAATCTGTGTGGGTGGTTATCCTACCGAACGGTGAGCGGACAGGGGAGATCACTCTGAACTATACCCAATTGGCTATAGGCTACCGGAACGGGATCATTGGAATAGCTGAAAAAAGCGATGATTATGCGGCGGCACAAGTTTACACCTACGACAACGCGGGGAATTTACTGAACACGTTGCGGAATCTCAGTTGTTTCATCATTTATGTCGTGAGTCCCATTGACGCTCGAACCATTGCGTTTCTCAGAGTGAATGCAATAGGGCTGTCGGAGATGCCTAAGTACAGCTATGTAATTGTAACTACGGCTGGCGTTACAAGTACGGATATTGCCATTGGGTACAATGTGGATCAATATGACGCTATCCACCAACACACGATACGGTTTTTGGGATGCGATCAAACGAGGTATTATGTGGAAGCCAGATTGGTTGATCCACAATCTTCCAGCACACTCACGGCTAATCGGGTCGTTATTGCAACGCCCATTGATAATCAGACGGCTCAGGAAACGATAGAATCGTATTCTGAAAGTATAATCTATAATTCTAGTAGTGGCTATACGACACAGCAGTTTCAGCCAAACACAAACGGCACCGTGACGCGTATGCGAACCGTTGACAATGAGACAGTTACGGAAATCGTTGATTTGTCCACCATGAGCGTTCTGTATTCCGACGATATCCAGCCTGTGCCGATGGTGGGCATTACGGAAAACACAGGATATTTGTGGATTCCGAATTCGGGCGCATGGCAGAAAGCCGCCGCCGGGTGGGTCATGTACGCGACTTCCGTAGTCCCGGAGGGTTTCACGGGTAAACTTGGATATACTGCCCACAATGTTTCTGTCGGGAAACAGGGGCTTGTAATCGTTATGTTTGAAGGAGGGCCTGAAAATGCCGGATGAACCGACTGGAGTAAAAATATCGCTACTCCCGACTTCGGGGGATGTAACAGATTCGGATATGCTTGCTGGAGTGCAGAGTAATACTACGGTTAAGTTCTTTTTCTCTGCAATCAAGACATGGATCAAGGCATGGATCGGCAAAGCGGACGTGGGTCTGAACAACGTGGATAACATCAAACAGTACAGCGCGAGCAATCCCCCTGTGTCAGTTGGCGCCATTACCCTGTCTGCGACTTGGACAGGAGCATCCAGCCCCTACTCGCAGACGGTAACGGTGAGCGGAGCGACGGTGACGGCGAATAGTAAGGTCGATATCCAGCTTACCGCCGCGCAGATCGCAGACTTGATCGCTGCCGGAGTTAAAAGCCTATTTGTCGAAAATAACGCGGGAACGCTGACGGCATGGGCTGTCGGCGGGACAACAAGCGCGGAAATGACCGTGCAATGTACTGTGGAGGATGTGAGCGTATGAGCATTTGTGGTGATCCTGTGTTCCTTGGTGGCGGAGGCGGAGCGGGTACGATTATCTCAAAAGACATCACGCAAAATGGAACCTACAACGCCTTGTCTGACAATGCGGACGGGTATAATCCTGTAATTGTAGATGTGTCCCCCGACCCGGCGGTTCCTAGCCTCCCAGCAACTTATCAAGAGGTGGAATATGTTGCTGGGGACGGAAACTCATGGGTCAGCGTAACTCCACCTGTATCTAATGGAG
>Ga0310786_10011997_pt1 | contig 10769 bp, 8 predicted proteins | sample AusTroGonzalo_MG_FD_203881 | JGI IMG/M metagenome (GOLD analysis project Ga0310786, IMG submission 203881) | Bovine rumen microbial communities from tropical cattle in Woodstock, Queensland, Australia - Gonzalo_03 (v2) (version 2) | ecosystem: Host-associated > Mammals > Digestive system >...
GAGGGCTTTACGTTCATTAAGTGGACGGCTGTGTCCGACAATCTGGAAGAGGGGCTGACTATTCAGGCCGTCTATGAAGCCAACACCCCGACCTCCGCACCGGTGGTGGTCAACCCCGCCAACAAGGCGCAGAAGCTCATCCGCAACGGCAACGTGTATATCCTGACGGACATGAAGACCTACAACGTAACCGGCGCACAAGTTAAGTAGCCAAGCAATCTGCACAAAAAAAATGCAGAAATCTGCAATTTTTCTTCAGAAAGATTTGCAAATGTGCATTTTTTTTCGTAACTTTGCAGCTGCAAAGATTTATTTATGGACTACAAACCGGCATTGACGTTATAAGATATGGAAATCTATAGTTTAGAAAGCATTCAAGACATATCGGTTATGTATGAAACAGGTGATCTACCTGTACTGGTGTTGTGCTCTGACAAACAGCAGTACATCTGCAAATATATGCGCCCGAATGCCACGATTGCATACAAACTCGCATGTGAATTGATTGGTGCGACTTTTGCGGAAGCATGGAAGATTAACACTCCGCCTGTTGCTTTTGTGCACATCAAACCTGCTCATTGGGCATCAGTCAATGCCGCGCACAATGCTTCAGCTCCGGCTATCGGCTTTAGGAAGATTGACGGCGTGATAGATATCACTCCTACCTCGTATCGTCAAGTATCAGGAAATAGGAACACACTCTATCAATTGTTGAAGATTGCCCTTTTTGACTTCTGGATAGCCAATGAAGACCGCACATACAATAACGCCAATCTGCTTTATGAGATAGAGAACGACAGACTTGTTTCTATTGACTACGGCGGAATATTGAATAACGTCTCTTTCGACTACCCGCTGGCCCAACTGACTGAGACGGACAGCATCCTTTGTTCTGACTTGTTCGCACATATTTGCAATTCTGTTGCACCGGAGGCAATGGCAGATGTATTACGGCGTTTGGAACTGGACTATCAAAGATGTATCAGACAAAGCCGCAAGCAGTTACACATGGCTGACAATATGCCTCGCGAATGGGCGATACCAACTGATAAAATCACAAACAAACTCAACGAACTCTTATCCGCAGCGTGGGTAGATGCCACATGGACTAACTTCTTTGAATGCTTAAAATCAAACAGCAATTATGGAAAATAATCTTCAGTATAGTATCATTTATGCAGACATCCGCCCGGAAATCAACGAGCGGCTAAGTCTGGGTGTCTTGACAATCGAGCAGGATAAAGTTCGGGTAAGGCATTCCGAAAAAAAGTTAGGTCTTCTCCGGCAGTTGTACAAGCCCAAAGAGTATAAGGCCATAGCATCCATTGTCCGCAACGACTTGCGCGAGTTGGTTTCGGTGGAAACGCTGAAATACCTGACGCGTTATTCGAACAACCTCATCTCCTTCTCTCCCATCCAAAGCATTGACAAATCACAAACGAACATCGATGGAGAGTGGTTGTACAAGAATTATGTCTATAATGTGTAATTAGTTTCTAATGCCAAAATTACTGAGTTATTGGATGTCCATGAAAAATGAAAACAATAGATAGCCGATATTCTGGGGGAGCGAAGGCAGGCTGAGCTTTAAGACCGCCAAGCGGGCTTCTGTGCGATGCCTTGCCGAACGCGAGCGTTTATGCAACGTCGATTTTTTTGTGCAGATCAACTGCCACCATCGGAAATAAAACAAAATAATGCAGAAATCTGCAATTTTTCTTCAGAAAGATTTGCAAATGTGCATTTTTTTTCGTAACTTTGCATGCAGAATTGTGCCCGCCACAACTATAAGACCTAATAATAGTAACCAATAAACACAAACAATAATTTTTATATCTATGAAACACAAGATTTTTACTCTTTTGCTTGCCGTGCTTGCAAGCGCAACGATTGCTCGTGCAGCAGTCGTAACAGGAACATGTGGCGAGAACCTGACATGGTCACTTGACACGAAAGACAGCACGCTAACCATCACCGGTAGCGGTCGCATGGACAACTGGAATGACTGGGATGAAAACGGGGAAGCTCCATGGAATGAGTACAAAAACTACATTGCCAAGGTTGTTTTTCCGGAAGGCTTAACGTACATCGGCAGCTACGCCTTCTACCTTTACACAAATATCCAGTCGATAGAACTGCCTGCCAGCGTAACACGTATTGCCTCGTGGGCTTTTGGCGGTTGTCATGGGATGAAATCTCTGACGCTCTCTCAACAATTGGACAGTATTGACAGTTATGCCTTTTATAACTGCTCTACCCTATCTTCGCTTACTATTCCCGCAGCGGAGTATATAGGAGATGACGCCTTCTATAATTGCTGTGTTTCGAAACTCCAATTGCCGGACGAATTAGTTAAGATCTCTGATGGTGCATTTCATTCATGCTCCTATCTGAAGATAGTGGAGATCGGTAGCGCCATTCAGAAAATTGGAGAAGATGCATTTAAGAATACAGCCGTTGAGCGCCTTACCGTTGCCGCTACGACACCTCCAAGCGGAGCAAGCTGCGGTATAGATGCCTCGAACTGCAAACTCTATGTTCCCGAAGCGAGCATTGACACCTACAAAAATTCTGTATTCTGGGAGGACTTTAAGGAGATTCTTGCTATCGGCACTCCTGATCCGCTCATGGCAATCCAAGTACAAGTGCGTTTTCCGAAAGGCGAGCCGGATGCCGGCGTTGAGGTGTATGGCTCGTTCCCTGACTCTGCCGTAGCCATGACGTACAACTCGAACTATAATATCTGGTGGGCTGACATCCAAGCATCAGAAATGCAAACATTCAACTTCCGCGAGATAGGTAATCCGAGCAACGTCATTCGATACAGCACCAACAACGGTCTTACATGGCAAGATCTGGAAGATATGTATATCGGTGAATTTGTTTTTGAGCAGAACGGTCAGAACTTTATCTCGCTCGACTTCATCAACGCAAGCGGCTTGCTCACCAAGTGGACTGTCAGCTCAGCATGTGGCGACAACCTCAAATGGAAGATAGTCAACGATACGCTTATCATCACAGGTAAAGGTGACATGTGGGATTATGAGTATGGCACCACTCCGTGGGGACAGAACTTCACCGGACTCGTTCTGCCCGATGGCATAACCCGTATTGGCAACCATGCATTCGAAGACTGTGCGCAGTTTGCCTCGGTAACTATTCCTTCCAATGTTACTTCTATTGGTCTTGGAGCCTTCACCGATTGTACAGGACTGCGCACCATTGAGTGGAATGCAAAGAACTGCCCGACACTGGTTAGCGGAGATGATATTTACCCCGCATTCTACACTATCCGCGAGAACATCACCTCACTCACCTTTGGTGCTGATGTTGTAACAATCCCCGATTACCTCTGCTTGGGTATGACGCAACTCACGAGCGTTACTATCCCCTCCAAAGTAACCAAATCCGGCTTAAGCACATTTAACGGTTGCACAGGCATCACTTCCGTTGTTTGGAATGCAGCTGATTGCCCGACAATAGAAGAGGGTGATAATGTATATCCTCCGTTCTATGCTATCCGTGAGCAGATTACGGAAATGACAATCGGCGCAACAGTAAGAAAGATTCCTTCGTATCTTTGCTATGAGATGAGCAACCTGGCGTCAGTAACCATCGACGGTAATATAACCAATATCGGCTTGGCTGCATTCTATGGCTGCCCGAAAGCCGTGATAGTTATTAAAGATGAGACACCTGCTACACTTGAAGGTTATGCGCTTGTTTCCGTTCCTACCGTCTATGTACCATGCGGAACGCTTAGCGCGTACCAATCCAAATGGAGCGATTATGCTTCTATCATCCAATATCCGGCTCTGGAAGTAACGATTACGGGTGTAGTTGAAGATGCTAACCAAGGTAGTGTTATTGTTCCTAAAACCATTTGCGACGAAGCTGTTGTTACGGCTGTTCCCAAGACAGGTTATCATTTCGAGCAATGGAGCGACGGCAATAAGGATAACCCGCGTACGATCGATCTGACCGCTGATGCAACCTACGAGGCTGAGTTTGCTATCAACACCTACACGCTCAGCGTAACATGCAACCTTGAGGAAGGCAGCATCGAAGGCGACAACGGCATATTCGAACATGGTACTGAGCATGTGTTCAAGGCAGTTCCTAATGAAGGCTACGAGTTCGACGAATGGTCAGATGGCGACAAACAGAATCCGCGCACAATCATCTTGGTTGCTGATACAGAGTTCACTGCCATATTCAAGGTAGCAGAAGCTGTTGATGCTATTAACGCTGATAACAAGGCATCACGCACCATCCTCCGCGACGGTCAACTCTTCATTATCCGCGATGGCAAGACGTACACCGCTACCGGCGTAAGAGTGGAGTAAGACGAAAGTCGAAAGTCGAAAGTCGAAAGAAAGGAATTGAGGCTCGAACGGGAGCCTCAATTCTTTTTATTTATGACTTGTACTAACTGCCGAAATTGGGTGAGGAAGGTGGGATAACTCTTGGCGATGCAGGCAGTGTCGTCAACGGGAAAATCAGCAGCAAGCAACGCCATAGCCATGCGATGATCATGGCGCGTCTCGTGGCAAGCGACCGCCTCCAGGCGATTGCATTCCTTATAGGCAAGACGCTCTGTGCCCGTGGCATGCAAGGTGATACCCAAACGCTCGCAGGTCAAGGCGATGGGGGGATAGAGATCCGGTGTTCGCTCAAAGTTGAGCGAAACCGGATTATTTGTGATTTTTGATTTTTGATTTTTGATTTTGGCGCCTTCGGGAGTGAACTCCGTATGGACGCCGAAGTGCTGGGCGTAGATGTCGGCAACGATGCGGTCGCCTTGCAGGCTGCTGTCGGTCAAGCCTTCAAGGAGTAGTTCACCACCGTGGATCGCTATATATTCATACCAAAAGGCGGCAGCGCTCCAATCACGTTCGATCAGATCGCCCATATATGGTCGATACATTGATGCCATACGGCGAGACATGGTGATGTACGGGGATTCGTCGGGGGTAACGGGGATCGGTTCGCCATGCAAGATACGCGCACTGAGGGTTTGAGTGGTGGGTTTGCCGCGACGTTCCATAAGACGAGCATCACCGGTAAGAGTGACAGGTTCGCCCGGGTAGCAATGCGCGAGATGGACTTCGAGGAATCGGAGAGCCGTGCCGCAGTTCTTGAGGTATAAGGTCAGCGGATCGCCTTGCTTATGCTCGCATAAGGCTTGCAATGCATCGTGGAGTATGATAACATCTTCAGGCATATCAACAGAGACGGGCATCAGCTCGTCTCCATTGACTGCCTGCAACAGCAATAGTCTGTTAGCAATGCTTTTTGATATAGGCAGTTTAATTGACACTTGGTAGCGGTGAGTAGTCGCGGGAGTAACGCAGGTGCTGCTCGATATAGCCCTCGGTGAAGTCGAGGGTGACGTCGGTTATGTCGCCATCGGCATTGCGTGTTACGCAATAGACGGGATTGACGAAGCCCTTGTACGGCGCGAGGTTGAGGCGTGCGTAACGGGTGCGGATCTCGTCATGCAGCACAGGATCGACCTTGACAGCGTACTTCTCGACGATAGCCTTGGCTGCGGGGTAGTCGCCCTCGGAGGTTATGCGCTGGATCTCTGCCAGCAGTTCGCCGAACAAGCGGCGTACACCCTCGTAGTCGTTGATACGGAGGTAGTGTTTGCCCTCGCGCTCGATGATCTCCAGTTCGCCGTTGGCGTGGTCATAGACCCACACGGCAATGAGTTGGCGGTCACGCATGTGGGACTCCTCGATGTCCTTACCCGGCTCGATACGCACAAGTTGGGTCATTAGGCCGTTCATGAGCTGCTGGTAGTAGCCGGCTTTGAAGGCTTCGGCATTGGGCAGCAGACCGAGCTCAACCAACTTCGGGTCAGCAAGATAGTACAATCCGAACAGATCGGCACGTGCCTCTTCGATAGTGGATGCATGCTCCTTGAGCGCATCTTTGGTTACACCCGGCATGAGTTTGCCTGAGCCGTGACCGACACACTCGTGCAGGTCGGTATGCAGATCGCCGCATTGTGCGCCGTACTGATCGAGGATAGCACGAACCTGGTCGTCAATGACAAACTCCTCGTTGAAGCCGTTACCCTTGGCAGCTTCGTTGTAAGCGTGCATGAGGTTGTCGATGGTCACGGACTTCGAGCCGTACTCCTTGCGGATCCAGTTGGCGTTCGGGAGGTTGATACCGATAGGGGTAGCGGGATAGCAGTCGCCGGCAAGGATAGCTGCTGTGATGACCTTGGCGGTTACACCTTTGACCTCTTCCTTCTTGTACTTGGGGTCGGTGGTCGAATGATCCTCGAACCACTGTGCGTTATCGGAGATGAGTTGTGTGCGACGGGTGGCAACAAGGTCTTTGAAGTTGACCATCGACTCCCATGTGCCGGTTATGCCCAGCGGGTCGGAGTAGGTCTCGGTAAAACCGTTGACAAAGTCCACACGGCTGTCGAGGTCGCGCACCCACGCGATACAATACTGATTAAAGAGGCTGAGATCGCCCGTCTCGTTAAAGGCTATGAGGCGGTCGAGCACCTCGCGCTGCTGATCATTCTCGGCGTATTTCTGCGCCTCACGCAGCCAATATACTACGTGTTCAAGGGCTTCGCCGTATAGTCCGCCAACCTTATATACGCGCTCGATGATCTGCCCTTTGTCGTTCTTGGTGAGTTGGCTGTTCAGTCCGATCCACAGCGGTTCGGCAGAGTTGTCCTTGTGAGCAGCGTACCAGGCTTCGGCTTCGGCTTGGGTCACGCCCTCACCGTAGTAGTTACCGGCTGAGTTAGCCACCAGATCGACGCCATCCTGTGCGGTCATACGTTTGGGCATAACCTTGGGATCGAACATCACAGGCAGGATAGCGGGATCGTACTCAACGCCGGCTTGAGCGCAAGCGTCAATGAACCACTGCTCGGTGAACTCGGGCAGGAACTTGTCCTCGCTGTAGTGGTGATGAATGCCGTTGGAGAACCAGACGCGCTTGAGATAGCGCTCGAAGACCGACCAAGATTGGTCGGTGCACTGTACTTTCTCTTTGCTGAGGTACAGCTGCTCGCACGCACGGCGGATGCGGAGGTTGTAACGACCGTTCTGGTCGAAGAGGATATCACGTCCCCACAACGCTGCCTCGCTCAGGCAATAGACGAGCTGCTTCTGTTGCAGCGTCAGGCTACTGAACTCCGGCACGTCATAGCGCAGGATCTCAAGATCATAGAACTTGTCCACGTTGTACTGAAATTTTTGTTGGTTGGATTTTTGGCAGGCGCAAAGCATTGACGCAGCTGCCAAGATGATAAGCAGATTACGTTTCATATATGTAAAAAAACTTGGGCGGGAACACTCCCGCCCTTGATTATTAAATACGCTCCAAAACGGTGCGTACCAATTCCTTGATACGCGGTTTGTAGTCGGTATTGGCAGCCTCAACCTTACGCTGAGCTATGACGCAGCATACAGTCATGGCGCGGTGACCCATATGCAGCGCCAGACCTGCGATGCACGAGCCTTCCATCTCGTAGTTGGTGATACGCTGTCCTTCGTAACGGAACGCGGTAATCTTCTCGTTGATGTCAGGCACGGCGATAGGCACGCGCAGTACGCGACCTTGCGGGCCATAGAAGCCATTGGCAGCGATGGTGCAACCGCGCATCATGTCGTCCTTGGCGATGCGGTCAACGAGTTCGGGGTTGGCGGCAACCACATAGGGCACAGCGGCTTTCTTGGGGTAACCGATGAAGTCCACAAGGGCTTTTTCGAAGCCGAGGTCAGCAATCTTGTCGCGATCCTCATAGAACGCAAGCACGCCGTCGAAACCGATAGACTTCTGGCTAACGAGGAACGTACCGAGAGGTATATCCTCTTGCATACCGCCGCACGTACCGATACGTACGATGTCGAGGTGACGTTTCTCGGCACGCTCGGTACGGGTAGCGTAGTCGATATTGGCGAGCGAGTCGATCTCGTTCATGACGATGTCGCAGTTGTCGGTACCGATACCCGTAGAGATACACGAGATGCGTTTGCCTTGGAACTTACCGGTGATAGTATGGAACTCACGGCTCTGCACATCGCACTCGATTGAGCCTTCGTCAAAGAACGAGGCTACCATATTTACGCGATCCTGGTCGCCGACGAGGATGACCTTGTCAGCGAGGAACTCAGGACGTAGATGCAGATGGAATGCAGAACCATCCGCATTGATGATTAATTGGCTTGCTGGAAATGTTTTCATGATGTATAGTGATTTTTATTTGTTATTGCTGTTTTGATCAGCCATTATGGCTGATGCATCAGTTAGGCTTCGCCGCTGCCGAAACTGAGGGGCAGGGTTGAGCCCGGGATTGGTTGCTGACGCGAGTTGAGCGTGATTTGTCCGAACTGCTTCTCGTACTTCTGCACGTTATCTTGCAGCGCGAGCAACAGACGCTTGGCGTTTTCGGGGGTCATGATGATTCGGCTCTGCACATTCGCCTGCTGAATACCCGGCATCACGGATGCGAAGTCCATAATGAACTCACTCTGCGAGTGCGCAATGATAGCAAGGTTGGAGTACGTGCCGGCAGCTTTCTCCGGCGAAATGCTGATATTCATTTTTTTCTCTTCCATAAAGCTATTTACAATTTAGTCATTTACAATTTACAATTTATAATACAATTGGTTGTTTACCAGCGTTTGGGCTTGGGGCGCAGGGGCTCGATGAGCATCATCGCGAGCGTTATGAGCGGCAAGATGATTTCCCAAACAGGTATGAGCAGTATCGACTTGGTTGTGCCCCAGCGCGCGGCGGGGATATTGAGCAGTACGCATTGTCCTATCCATCGGAGCAGCATGGCTCCTACGGCGATGAGCGACGGCAACTGACAGCTGACTGCTGATGTCTGACAACCGAGCACTATCAGTACGATCATCGCTGCATAGATTAGTCCTCGTGACACGGGCTCCAACGCAAGTCTGAACTTCGTAGAAGTTTTGTACTTCGGCGCTACGCTCAAGTGCCGGCGTTTCTGATGCAGCCAATCGGCAAGCGAGTTTTTGGGCACCGACCAGGTCAGACTATCGCGCGTGCAGACGACTGCGGTATTCGACTTTGTTGCTTCGCGGTTGACAAACAGGTCGTCGTCGCCGGCTTTGTTTTCAAGCAATCCGACGAATCCGCCGTGCTCAAAGAACAGCCGCTTGCTGTATGCGAGGTTACGTCCTACGCCCATATAAGGTTTCCCTACAGCTGCACAACCGAGGTATTGCAGTCCGTTGAACAGGGTGTCGAATTGTATCATCCGGTTCAGTAAGCCGGGTTTGACGAAATACGCTCCGAAACCGAGAACGATGTCGATTGACTCTTGGCTATTGAAGCCTTTCATCATTTCGCTGATCCAGTGTACAGATTCGGGTCGGCAGTCGGCATCGGTGAGCAGCAGGTAGTCATATTGCGCGGCTTTCGCACCAAGGGTAATCGCAAGTTTCTTGGTGGAGGTGACCTTGGCACCGACGGGCACGAACGTGAACTTGAGGTTCGCATAGCGTTGCTGCCAGTACTCAAGGAAGGTGCGCGTGTCGTCTGTACTGCCGTCGTTGACGATGATAAGCTCGTACGTTGGGTAGTCCTGTATCATCAGCGCTTGCAGGTAGTCCTTGAGGTTAGCCAGTTCGTTCTTGGCGCATACAATGATGCTCACTCCCGGTTGCCGGCTCTCGGCTTTCGGCTCTTGGCTCTCGGCGTTTGATTTCGTCCGTCGCACGGCAGCGAGGATATAGCGCAGATAGAAGTACAACTGGTACAACCACGCCACGGCAAATACGCCGAGCACAATCTGTTCTATCAAAGACCACTCACTCACCATTCAGCCTACTTTACGATTTTCACCTTGTAGGTGTGTGTACTGCTTCCGTCTTCGGCTTTGACGGTGATCACCCAGGGTGCTCCGTTGAGCGTTCCGGGTGTTACGTTCATCTCTGTATTGTCGAGGATTCGCCCGCCAAACTTGGCTGTTTGCCCTTTGATGTTCGTGAGCGAACCTATACCACGGAGAGCCTCGATAACCACTCCTTCGCTTTCGACTTTCGACTTTTGACTTTCGACTAACTTACAGGTCTGCACCTTGTCAGTATTGGGGTCAAAGTCCTTGTACTCCACCCCGTTGATGAGCAGTTTGTCGATCTTGGATGAGTAGATGAGTTCGACATCATCAACATAGATATCGTTGCCGTCATGCAGTCCGTCGTTGGCGCGGAATGCGGGATAGTTGCCGGATGAGAAGATGACGTTGCACATAGCAGGACGCTCGTTGCTGCAATAGAAGATCGGCACTTTGACTTGCGTCCACTGCTCGTACTTTGCGCGTGCACGCAACCATCCTTCGGCTACCTGTTGGGCTTTTTGCTCCACGCCATACTCATTGCCGTCGGTGAGCAGACGGATGTCACTCTCCTCGTTGATGCGTTCGGTTACGGTAGGTTTGCCGACTTTGTTCTTGTACTGGTTGCTCTTCGACGAACCAAGCCAAGAGTAATAGAGCACATGGAAATCCTCTTTGTCGGTGTCAGCACCTGTTCGTTTGATCCACACGGCGATGGTATCGGGTCGGTGCGTCCACACGATGCCGCCGGTTGTACCTGCTGTAGCGCTGCTTACGGTCAGACCTTTGAGGTATTGCCACGGCGTGCCGAGGGTGATATACCCAGGGCCAACGGCTGTGATGCCCAGCGCACCAACGAGTGTGTTACGTACGTAACCGCACTTACCCGTTCGTCCGGGTTTCTGCTTGGCAAATACGAACT
>Ga0310786_10011999_pt1 | contig 10768 bp, 26 predicted proteins | sample AusTroGonzalo_MG_FD_203881 | JGI IMG/M metagenome (GOLD analysis project Ga0310786, IMG submission 203881) | Bovine rumen microbial communities from tropical cattle in Woodstock, Queensland, Australia - Gonzalo_03 (v2) (version 2) | ecosystem: Host-associated > Mammals > Digestive system >...
ACTACCAAAGAAAAACGGTGCGAGATTTAAAAAATGCAATAAAAAATGGTTATGAAATAATCAATTTAGGTTACGTTTATCAAGCCATTTTACCTAACGGATTTAGAGAAACATTTAATGGTATTAGTGAAATATTATTCGAACAAATAAAGAAAGAGGTGTTAAGTGGTGGAAAAGAAAGTTAATGTTATGTTAGAGTTAGATGCTTATAAAGAATTATGTGATTATTTCGAGATAGTAGATGCAAAAGAAAAGTTTGATGATCCGTTTATTATTATCGGTAAAGCAATAAACGAACTTGGTATAAATAGAGAGATAATTGATGTGTTAAAGAAACATCCTGATTTAGACTTATCGTTGATACATCGTTCTGATAGTTATGAAGATTATGATGACTATACATTTAACACCAAAAATCATTTAAGTAAAGATGAGTTTATTATTATGAAAGGACTATTTGATGAAGAAATACAGATATAAAATCACAAAAAAAGTTGGTTTAAAGACTACTACTAAAAAAGGTACTTTTTATGCAGCCGATTATGATTCAGCATTAAAGCAAATACTTTATGCTATGAATTGTAAAAAAGAAGAATTGGAGTTAGAAGAACTATGATAAATGCACGATATGAGATTTATACAAGTGAAGATTATTATAGTAATGGTGAACTACGTGATAATTTAGTATTTATCACAAACGATGAACTCGAAATGCTAACTGAATATCGAAACCTATGTGAAAAAGCAAAACAAAAAATAAAAAACACAGGTTTACTCGCACGCTATAACGTACACGTAATCGAGAACGGAAAACCATTTTCTTTTACTATTAAAAATAAAGATATTTTTAGTAAAGCATATTGGGATTCTAACTCGCTATGGTGTAATAGATTAGGGCAACAAGTGTTATGTCATGGCAGATGTAGAGAGTGTAAACCAAGAAAGGATGCTAACATTTATGAAGAATAAAAGTTATCAAAAGTTTTGGGTAATAAAAGATTTAAAGACAAATAGATATATAAGTTATCGTACAAGAAATGCAGGTAAAGTAGAGTATGCAACAGTACCAAGTAAAGAAATGGCAAAAGTATATGATAACTATCGTACTCTAAATAGACATTTAGAAGAATATCCACAACTATATAATAAATGTATAGCACTACGAATAAGATGTCCACAAAACGAAAGATAGAGGGTGCTTATCATAGTTGGATTAGAAAAACACAAGCGGTTGGTTGGTGTAAGCTGCATAGGTGTTGCTTGACACAAAATCAACTGAAACAAAAAGGGTGTTTGAGTAAACAATGTAAGTGGCTTGTAAAATACGTAGGACACGATTATTGGAAACGAAAAGAACAAATAAAATCATTGAGAAAAGCACGTAAAGAACGATTAAATAACATCTTAAAAAATCGTTTATTTTAGGTGCTTAATCTCTAATGGTTAATTACTCTTGAAAAATCGAAAAGTCGATTAGAGAGCAAAAAATAAGGCAAGAAAGGGAAAAGAAATGAACTTTAAGAGTGAACTTGAAGAATGTATCCATCTACTTAATTTAGATGGTGCAAATACGAAAATGATAGTACGTGATAGATTAGAACTTTTAGTCCGTAGAGAAGATGTAGAAGCTAAATTAACCGATAACGATATCGACTTAATGTTAGATTTAATCGATCATAATTTGACAATATTAAAGAAAGCACTAACACTTGATATTGATAACAAAGAAGATGTCGAAGAACGAATAAGTGATTTAGAACGTGTTGGTATGAAACTACGAAAGGTACAGAAAAGATAATGCAATTATATAGTGAAGATAAAAGTTATAAAATCTATCACGGCAGTATGCTTGATATGTTGGATGTAATCGAGCCAAATAGTATAGATAGTATTGTTTGTGATCCGCCTTATTGTTTAACTGATCTACGTAAACGTTGGGCAAATGCAACAGAGTTAGGTGTAAGTGAGGGTACACAATTCGGTAGATTAGTTAAAGGTTTTATGGGTAAAGAGTGGGATAACGATATTGCTATGCAACCTGAAACTTGGCGTAAATGTTATGATGTTTTAAAATCAGGTGGTTATCTACTTGCTTTTGGCGGAACAAGAACTTTTCATAGAATAGCGTGTGCAATCGAAGATGCGGGTTTTGAGATAAGAGATTGCATAATGTGGTTATATGGTAGTGGTTTTCCTAAAAGTATGAGTATTTCAAAAGCAATAGAATCACGAGAAAAATTAGGAAACGCAGGTACAAGAAATAAACGAAAAATAGAACAAGCGTGCGATACGGAAGAATATATATTAAAGCAAACAAATAATGGTGCTATGGGTGAAATCATAGAAACAACACGAAAAGAATATATTCCCGATACTGATCTTGCTAAACAATGGCAAGGTTGGGGTACTGCTCTTAAACCTGCTTATGAGCCAATTATAGTAGCAAGAAAACCATGTGAGGGTAGTATTACCGAAAATGTTATGAAATATGGTGTAGGTGGAATAAATATTGATGAGTGCCGTATTTATGGTGATGAAAGTATAACTTGCCACGATACACAAAAAGGTACATTTGCTGGTAAAACACAAACAATGCCTAAAATACGTGGAAATAAATTATCTTTTGGACAATATGATTCACCTGCCGAACGTATAGAATATACACAACACGAGGGTAGATTTCCAAGTAATGTAATACTAACTTATGATGATAGTGATTATGATGAGGTGTGTGGGGATATGCCAGAAGGTGCAAAAACAGGTAATAGATCACTAACAAGCATTCAAAATTGTATACAGGCACGTAAAGATAAAAAAGGCAATTCTCAATGTGATATAGGTGGCAATATAGATCATATTACTGAATATACTGACTCTGGTTCTGCATCACGTTATTTCTATTGTGCAAAAGCCAGTAAAAAAGATCGTGATAATGGGTTAGATGAGTTTGAGGAAAAATATGTAACTGATGGTTATGAAAGAAGCAACCACGAGACATCACACAAGTTTGGTAGTAGTAGTAGTAGTCCAAGACACAATACCCACCCAACTGTTAAACCAGTCGAGCTAATGCAATATTTAGTTAGACTTGTAACTCCAACGGGGGGGGGGTATGTTTAGATTGTTTTCTTGGCTCGGGATCAACAGGAAAAGCCGTTATGTTTGAAAATAGAGAACGTAATGCTAATTATAAATTCATTGGTATTGAATTAACCGATGAATATTTACCAATAGCCAAAGCAAGATTAGATTATGCGAAAGATGTATTTCAATATGAACTAAAACAAAAGAAAGAGAAAACAGGACAACTTAATATCTTCGATTTACTTGAAGAAGATTAAATACTTGATTTTCAAAATAGAGATTATGTATAGAAATAAACTAACAAAAACTGATTATATCAATTTAATATGTAAGTTAGATGAAAAGTGGGATAGTAAACGTGGCAGACTTTACTATCTCACGATAAGTGAATTAAAAAAAATATATAGAGATTTAAAAGGAGTTAAAGATGTCAAAATATAAAGTAGAGTTTATTGATAATGAGCCAAATAATTTTGATAAAGCATATTTGTTAATTAAAACAAAAATGCCTGTATCATTAGATCAAAAACAAAACGCTCATAAATGGATACAGGGACTACTTGCTAAACAACATACGGCAAAGATAGTAACGTTAGATGGTAAAAAGTGTTGTCCTATTTGTAATGGAGTACAAGAAAATACATATAAAGGAAATCCATATTATTGTGCATATTGTGGACAAAAGGTGCAAGAAAAATGATGTTTGGGTTAGATGAGAAACTACTTGAAAAACTACTCAAAACAGAATGTGTCTTTGTAGTAGATGGTGCAGGTATCCACGAGGTAGAGTTGCTTGCTATTGATATTTTAAATGAAGAAATACAAACTTGGGTGCATAAAGAAACTAGATACGATAATTTTAGAGATTATCGTAAAACTTGGAGTTTAGATAGAAAGGATTTGGAGTAATGGAAAGTATGTTAAATGTGGGTGACATAGTCAGTAAAATTACACAACAAATAGAAACACAAAGGGATAAACAATATCTCGTGACTATTTTAGATATTTATAATGGCAAATGGAAAACTTACCAAGATTATTTAGATTATATGGCAAACATCGAACAAAAAAATAAAAATAGTATAAATCATATACCGTACGATATAACAACAGGTTATATGAAATGCGATTTTTATGTTATTCCTATGGTAATAAAAAAAGAATATTTTGATTTTATACAAATATATCGTATTATGAATAAAAAGGAGTTAGAAAATGGAAAGTAAAAAAGCAATAATAACCACACCAACTGACTTAAATTTTTCATTACTTATACCAAAAGTCGGTGATATAAATGAATTACCAGTAATAAAAACGTTAAATACAAAAGGCAAGCATCTTTTTATTGAATATGATGAAAATAATGATAATCTATTAAAACAAGTAGTAGATTTAGATATGTTAGGATTATCGCATATTAAAACTGTTGATGAATACGAAAAAATTACGTATAAACTATTTAAAAAATAAGGAGTTAGATAATGTATGAAATAATAACTTTAACCGATGAAACAATAAAAGATTTTAAAGGAAAAATAGTAGTCGTATTAAAAAGTAATGAAACGCAATATTGTATTGATTATAATACTAAACTATATCAATATGGTTGGAATATAACGTGTGTAGTAGAAAGGAAAGAAAATGGCAAGTGATAAACAAATATTAGCGATGTTAGATAATAAACCTTTACCTAAAAAGCAACAAGATTTAGATACTTTAACAAAAGATGAAGCTAAACAATATTTAAAGTTTGCTATGAAAATTAAAGGTTTATCTAAAATTGATTTAAACGATGTTGTGAAAGTTAAAGAACGTACAAAAGAGTTTTTTGACTTGTGTGATAGTGTGGGTGTAAGACCAACAAGAGCAGGGTACGCTTTGGCTCTTGGTTGTACTACAACAAAAATAGATTGGATCATGAATAATAAATCTATGGTTGATACTAAAACGGCAGAAATAGTAAAAGAAGCTATGCAAGTTTTAGAAATGGTTTGGGAAACGTGTATGGTTGAGGGTAAGATAAATCCTGTATCAGGTATCTTTATTGCTAAAAATCAATTTGGTTATGTGGATTCGAAAGAGGTTATTGTTGCACCGAAAGAAGATAACAAAACTCTTGATGAAGAAGAATTCCAGAAAAAATATCTTGAAGCAGAGGGTGAGTTAATTGACAACTAATGAGTTTGAGTTTTTACTTGAAGATAGAATTGCTAAAATACAAGCTATCAACAACGAGTACGATTTAGAACACAACTCACATATCTCATTTAGTGGTGGTAAAGATAGCACTATATTACACTATCTTATCGATTTAGCATTACCAAATAACAATATACCACGTGTATTTTTTAATACAGGTTTAGATTTTAAAGATATAAGACTATTTGTACAAGAGTTAGCCACTAATGATAACAGGTTTAAAATTGTCAACTCTGGTGTAAATATCAAGCAAATATTAAATAAAGATGGTTATCCGTTTAAATCTAAACAACACTCTCATAATTGGGAATTATTTAGAAATAATCCTAAATTGACATATATATATATCAAAAATACAAGATGATCCTAAACTTTTAGAAGATTATGATTTTATTCATAATTTACCAAAGGGAATAAAAACAAATATTAAGTATATTTATGGTATAAGAGAAAAGGGGACATCGCTTGATAAAGCGATGTCCGTTCTGACTTGTCCTAATAAATTACAATATCAGTTTTCGAAAGACTTTGTTGAACAGACTAATTTTAAATTGTCAGATAAATGTTGTTTACACATGAAAAAAGAGGTTGCTTACAAATGGGAAAAAGAAAACAATAGGCATATTGCAATAACAGGAATTAGGGCAGAAGAGGGTGGTATGAGAAAACTTGGTGGGTGTACCGTGTTTGATGGTAAAGACCTACACAAGTTTCATCCGTTAAAAGTTGTCAATGAAGAATGGGAAAATTGGTTTATAGAAAAATACCAAATAAAACTCTGTAAACTATATTACCCACCTTATAACTTTACGAGAACAGGTTGTGCGGGGTGTCCGTTTGATATGAACTTACAGAAAACGTTAGATACTATGAAAGAACTATTACCTAACGAATATAAAAAATGTCAGCTAATATGGAAACCTGTTTATGATGAATATCGTAGAATTGGTTATCGGTTAAGACCTTATAATTTATTTGATTTGTTAGATGAAACCGATATTTGACCTATCGTGTTTTGAGAACTCTAATGGTATATTTACTTACTTTTTAAAATTAAAACGATTAGAGAGTGATTTTAAGGTGCAGAAAGGGCAGAAAGACCTAAACGAGCTGTGTCAACGTTGAGAATTTGAAAAAATAGGTTGTACCTCATTTCGTTAAGTGTAAAAGTGGTATAACTTGAAATAGACAAAATTAAAAGGCGGTGTAGTACCGCCTTTATCTTATCGTGGTGTATGCTATATCATACACTTTTGTTAGATCACTATATCTGGTGTTAATCTTTAATGGTGTATCACTAATAATTGTTGTGTTTGAATATGGTGTATAAGGAATAATAAATCTTTCCTTATCTATCGTTTTAACTGAATAAACAAACTTTCCAAACCTGTACGGATCAATTATTCTAAAATTACTATAAAAAACTTTTAATTTAAGCATAGCGTAGCATAACCTCTATTTCTTTAATATTTAAAGCTGATGTTAAGCACGTTTGGAAACGTATTTCATCTACTTTATCGGGCAGTTTGATAAGTCCATCACCATTACCCGTGAGCTTTTCTGCTCCTTTATGGTCGATGATAACCATACTATCTCTTACACTTGCAACTTTTAAAGCTATTCTTGTAGGTATATTAGCTTTAATAAGTCCTGTAATAACATTTACCGTAGGTCTTTGTGTAGCAAGAATAAGATGTATGCCTGCTGCACGTGATTTTTGCGCCAAACGGATCAAATATTGTTCTATTTCATAACCTGATGTTAGCATTAAGTCTGCTAACTCATCTATAACGATATAATATTCTGTTCCGTTCCACCTTTTAAGTCCTGTTGTTTCCATTGTACGATATCGTGAATCCATAACATCGCACATGGTAGATAACAAGTCTTTTGTGGTGTCAACATCATTGATAACTTGTGCTACTGTTTTATAACGTTTAAATGCACTCATTTCAACTTGTTTACAATCCACTAAAAATAACATCATATCATCTGGTGATGTTGTGAAATGTAAACTTGCTATTAAACTATTCAATAATACTGATTTACCTGATCCCGTAGTACCTGCAACAAGTACATGTGATAGATTTTTAAAATCCAATAATACTTGTTTGCCTGATAAGTCAATACCTATACAAGCAGTTTGCTTTCCTGAAACTGAAAAATCTAAACTATCTTGTAATGTGTTTTTTAAATCAATAATACACTTGTGCATAACTGAAAACTCTACAATACCATTTTTAGCTTCCAGAGTAAACGGCTTGTTTATTAAGAAAGCTAAAACTTTTTTAACTTTCTCTAACTTTAAAATATCTTTAATGTTATCTAAAATTACATCATAGATCGTACAAGTTAATGTTGTGTGATAGTCGATAACTTTACAATCCAAACCACAAGAAACAAGCGTATCCTGTACGCTTGTTTTAGTATAAACATCAATATCAAAAGGCAAACCGCCTGAAAGACTATTCGTGCTAATCATTGTTATCACCTAACATTATTGTATTAAAAACATCTTTTGTAAACATATCTTCATAGCCGTTCTCTGACCATAAATGATAGTCAAAACATCTTTTTAATTTATTTATATGCTCAACATAAACGTTAGTATCTGATAAACGTTTACGTAGTAAATCTTTATTAGCAAAAACCAAACAATTTATATAACGTTCTTTTTGTTTTTTATTTAATTTAATCATAATATAAACTCCTTATAATATTCCATTTTCTTTAAACTCTTTAACTAATCCGTATTTTTTTCCAACTTTATAAAAATAATCATACATAACTGCTAACTCACTATAACTATAAAACTTATTTCCACTTTCTACTTGCCACTTAATAGCTTCTTGTTTATATTGTGCTTTATTTACATAATAATAATTTTTCATATTTATAACTCCTTATAATATTTCATATTCAAAAACTAATGTTCTTTTAAAATCATTGTACTTACTTGGCTCATCATAAACTTTAATATTATTGTTTTCATATTCATAATTATTAGCTTTACCCCACCACAACCATGAATCTTTTCCATCACTACGTTTAAATGCGATAGCGTTTGTTTGTACTTTTGAAATTGTTCTAATTTCACCTGTCATTTCTGGTTTACAATTATTTCTAATTGTCCTTACCGTAACTCCAACTTTCAAATCTTTTTTTAACTGACTAAAACTTTTTAACATAATCTAATCCCCCTTAACTTTTTATGAGCTTAATGGCTCAATAACACGTTACCGTATAGCGTGTTATTCAACTATTAAGCAACAAGTCGCAGAAAGAGCAGAAAGCACTTTCCTGTACTCCACTACTTGCCACTTTTCGCACTTTTCACTTTCGGCTCATTTCATGAAAGGTGGCAATACTCCCCCGTGCTTTTTGGTGGCTGCCTGTGGTGGCGTTTGGATCATTTGCCAAAATAAAAGGCGCGCGATCCTTTACATCGTGCGCCCTGTTGCGCTTCATCCTGTTATTTTATTTTAATATATTCAATAGCTTTAATAATTGCGATGTTGTCGCGGTTTAGCTTAATTATTACATCACGACCAGACAACAACGCCCGCGCCATGTCATCGGCTTTTTTCTCAATTTCTTGTTTTATTTCATCGTGTTTTTTCATTTATGCCACACTTGAAAAAATAAGATCAATTTTTTTATATTTAAAAGTTATTAAATCATCATTTACTTTATTGAAACATTTAAAAAAGTTTTCGCTTGATCCTGTATAAATACTACATGAAAAAATAAACGCAAAATCAAACAACGCGCGCGGCGTGTCGATCGTTTCGGCTTGTTGTGTTTGTCTGTTCTCAATTCTTATTTTATTCATATCTAAAACCTACCGCAAGCAACAAGTCAATTATTATTTTTAAATCATTTCTTGAATAAATATAGACATCGCCCCATGTCCACGAGCCGCGCTCGATAGTCTTTTTTTCTGGATCAACTCGCAACTGATAGTTTGTGAAATTATAGCTATTTTTAAAGCTTATATCAAAAACATGTTTATTTTTTAAGTAATCAATTATTTTATTTATTTCTTTATTTTTTATCATTTTTTATACTCCTTTATTTTTTTACTATTTCAATATTTCTTTAATCTCATTTACATGATAGTTTTTATAACATTTCAAGCAAGACAAACAACGCGCGCCGCCGCAATTTATTTTTTCTTGTTTGGCGTGTTCTTTATCGTATACTGTGAACACCTTTACAGGCGCGGCGATTTTGGCGCTTATTTCTGCCACCAGATCACGCGGCGCGCACTCGTTAATAAATAAACTACTGTATATTATTTTTAAGTTTCGCGGCGTTTTGCCTGCTTCTTTTAAAAATGTCGCGTTTTTAGTCCATAAAGCAAAGTTTGTATTTCTATTTTTTTTACATATTAAATACAAGTTTTTTAAATGTGTAATATTTTGTAAATCGCTGAAAGCTTCAAATCTAAAATAAATATCATTTACAAGCGGCACGCGTTCAAGCGGTCTATATTTTAAAAGTAAAGTATTATAAATAAGAGCCGCGCGCAAGTTATCACGCATTAAAATATACTTTTCAGCATAACAACGTGAACATATCGAGCCGTTTATTTTACTAAACGCGCGGCATGTATCACATACTTTTTTATACGTGCTTATTGATCGCATATTTTCGAGCTTCCCCGTGTGTACCGTTATTTTTAAATTGTATCTTTTTAGTGATCCGCCATTTAGCACAATATGCGCAAGCTCGACCGCGTCCGTGCCTGCTTTTCGTGCCTGTTCGCTTTTTGCTGTTCTCGAAATGTTTCCAGCTTCCACCATTAACGCCGTTATTTCGGCGCGCTCCGTGTCCGTCAACTGTCTTTTTTCTTTCATGTTATTTAGTCCCCCTTAACTATTTTTATAATTTATTATATCATAAAATATTATGGGTTGTCAATAGTTTTATAATAATATTTTATGATATTTTTTAAAAAAATGTAAAAACATAATATATTATTATTTTTATTTAGTATATTTTCAATTTTTCGATTTTTTTTTGGTTTTGGTGGCTCGATTTTGTACTATGAAACAAAAATGACACTAAAAACAGTTAAAAATGGCTAAAATGAAACAAAATTGATAGTTTATGCAACAAAAAATATATATTTTGTTTCATTAAAAAGTCTAATATCTTTTAACTTTTTGGATTTTTTGGCTTTCGTGGTGTTTCTTTCCTGTTCTGGTGGTGTTTTAAAGGATCATTTTACTTGCTAGCTTATGCCTACGGGGTATAATAGGAAATCAAACGGCGGGCGAAAGGAGTAGGTCAAATATACCCAAAAACCAAAAAGAGCAAAATATTATGCCATAAAATCCTATGTCATAAAATCCTATGCTACAATATATTATGCTATCTCTCTAAAAAACCAAAAACCCATAATATATTATGCGTAGATAGAAAAAACGTAAGTCCCCACAATATATTATGATAAACTGAAAAAAACGTTAATTTTATCATA
>Ga0310786_10012000_pt1 | contig 10768 bp, 13 predicted proteins | sample AusTroGonzalo_MG_FD_203881 | JGI IMG/M metagenome (GOLD analysis project Ga0310786, IMG submission 203881) | Bovine rumen microbial communities from tropical cattle in Woodstock, Queensland, Australia - Gonzalo_03 (v2) (version 2) | ecosystem: Host-associated > Mammals > Digestive system >...
CTTTCCGCATATAATAGAACTATCTACGAAACGAGATAAGGATAAGGCATTTCCGCATACAAGAGAATCACTTAAAGAAGATGCGGAAGAAGTAGTCACACCACTACCTAAAACCTCGCTGTAAGAAATATTTGAAGTTAAATTATGCTGAGTACCAGAAATAAGAGAACATAATATTTCCTTTCCGCTACTTAAAGTAATAACATTTGCTCCGCCATTTACTAAGCTATTTTCAATTTTTGAATTGCTGTATAAAGCAGTTAATTTATTACCATCGCCATTAACTAATACAGAAGAAATATTAGTTGGAGCAGCATTCGAAGCCTTAATCTCGTTATTTTTTCCGAAAATAGATGAATAATTACTATTTGTAATTTTATTAGTAAATCCAGTTACAGTCGCATAACTACCGCTAGTTAATTCATTTTTATAGCCAGTTACAAAATTACATCTGCCTTCAGTTAATGTATGATTTAACCCAAATATAACATTACTTGTCCCACCGCTAATATTACAAGAACTAGCTGCTACAAAAACACGCGATGCACCATTATTTAAGTCCTGGGTAGAAGTTAATTGCCCACCAGTATATTTATATCTATTTCCAGTTAATATGTCATATATATATTCATCGGCACTTAAATATATAGGTTTTTGTAATTTTTCATCACTATATACTCTGCCGTTACTTACATACCCAAATTTGATTTTACTATCCTGAGTAACTACGGAACTGTTAAGTAATTTATTTTGATCGCCAAATATGTAGTTGCTAGTATTAACATCGTAGGCAGTAAAAATCGCCTTATTATTAGATCCGATTACATATTGGCCTACATTATTACTACTACCTACTTTATTGTTACTTCCTATGATTTTTACATCTTCGCCATACGCTCTAGATTCAGTACCTAAAGCTACTCCTCTATCATTTGTAGCGGCACTGTTATAGCCAATAACTAAACTATTAAATCCAAAATGCTCATCAGGATCACCATTGATGTTGATGTAATCACCAAGCGCCCAGGATTTTGCATTTATTTCATTGATTGCCTCAACTATGGTTTTAGCTTCCGTCTCCAGTTGCGTAAATCGGGTAGCTAAACCGCCATACTTCAAGATGGTATCGGTATAATTCTTATTGCCGATATCAAATAAGTCTGGGTTTTTCAGGGGCTTTGCCCTGTCTAATGCTGGTAATTGTCTGCGTTCAAACATATCAGGTACTTAATGAATCTCCCATAGTCATTATGCTATTTACCTTAGGCTTCGGGTCTGTCGGAGTAGATGTTCTTTCAGGGTCTAAGGTATAAATAGCAGGTGTAATGCTCTCCTCTACTGTCTTATTATACTTCAGATTATACTTAGGATTATTTACATTTACATCTTCCAGAGTATCTACTGTCGGGCCATAACCTAAATTGAAAATAGGCTTGCTGAACAGCGATTTAACGATATGCTCATTATTAGCCATCTGAAGGGAACTAAGTGCCCTATATCCTGCACCAAGAGTAGGCTTTGTTTCTGCCGTAGACGAACGCATCCAGGCTTTTGCCCTGGTATCTTCTTGATCTTTTTGCTGTCTAGGCTCATTAGTCATATGCTGTAATCTGGCATAATCATTACGGGAGTAATGACCTACACGGGTAACACCGATTGCACCTGTATCATCTTTTGCATTAGCTAATCTGGCATCTACAGAAATCTTCGTAGTAGAATCGATCTTAACACCTGCATACTGAAAACAGTACATTCCAAGCGGTCTGACATACTCAATACAACTATCTACAGGTTTTTCGTCCGTAAAATAGACTACATCAATATAGCCCTCATCTACATTTGAATTAACATAAACCGAATTGACGGGAATCGAAGTATCTTCTAGTCTATCATAATTGATCTGATTTTCTTCGCCATAGGCATTGATATCTTTCTGTTTGAGATTTACTTCGGCCGCCAAAGTAACTCCCGTCTTACTGCCCTTATACTTGATTAAAGACATAAAGAACAGCATGGCGAATCTATTAAATGCCGCACAAAGACGGTCATCATATTGATAACCCATAGTATCTCCGAGAAGCCAAAGTAAATCTTTAGGACATCTGAGCGGGTCATACAGATCCATCATATTAGATGTATCGTACTGGGTCTTAGTCAGTGCATAGTCGAACCATTTTATGAAAAACCTAAAATCAGATGATTCTAAATATGCTTCAGGTACTGGTATGTCTTTTATATTCATAAATAAATCACCTTGTATATTGAATAGAGTATATCAATATACAAGGTTTTTATGTGATTTGGTATAGAATTGGATTAATCCCCAAAATCAAAATCGTCTAACGCAGGATTACCAGTTAAATTAGGTACATAATAATGCGAGCTAGGTATTACATCGTATCTCAGATTAGAAATCTCAAATGCCTCGGCAATTAATTTTATCGCAGTTGTATTTTTAGCAAGTTCCTGGCTACAAATGATTTCATATACCTGAGAACGAATATCATAGACTACTTCTCCAGATTCAACTCCAGGAATATCGGAACCCTTATTATGAAAAGATCTAATATAGCCGTTTTTGACAAATCCTTTGTCTACAGGACAATCATATTTATCAATATGATTATTATAGAACCACCAGATACCTACACAACCCTGCATAGGGAGTTCAGATTCTACTGTCCTGATGTATCTTTTCATGATGTGTCCCTCTTATCAAATGCTTAACTGATCGTAAAGTTCCTGAGTCTCATAACGATTATGGATATCATATCCGTCAAATTTCTTGCCGTCATACATAGGGCCGACAATTCTGGCATTCGGAAATTCCTTCTTAACCAGCTTCTGATCTAACGGCCTGTAATAAGGCGGATAGATAGGATTAGGTCTGATGCACTTTACAAAAGTAGTAGGAATATGCTCAGGCCTGCCTAAACCATAGATTACTACTTCTGACTTGATAGTATCATCGGTTACTTCATAATCTTTATAATTCCTAGCTTTCCAGTCAATCTGTTGCCAAAGTTCCTTATCTTCTGCTGACCATTCACCCTCGAATTTAGGTTCCCAAGATGATCTAATGTACCTCTTCATATGTAATATCTCCTTTATATAATTATTAATATTGTACTTCTACTGCCCAACAGTCGTAAGACCTATCTCCGCCTAATCCAGAGATATAACCATACATTTCCCGTTTAGTCTTTATATACTGCTTTAATTCTTTACCTGTCATCTTTAAAGTATATACTTCATCGCCTTTTCGCGAAATCTCATGAATTTCATAAAGACGGGGTTCATTGAGGTATTTAGGTTCATCGGAAGTTTTGATGTACCTCTTCATATTTTATCCCTTGTTACAACTGTTTGAATTGCATTATCTACAGAATAGCCTAATTCAATTAATCTACAAATCTCATCCGCATCTGCTCTGGAAAATTCAGTATAAAGTTGCTTTCTGAGTTCAGGAGTAACTTCATAATCATCATATGTAATAATGCTTGTAATTTCATCATCGGTAAACAAATCTAAGTCCTCATCAGCAAATCCATACTTGCGTAATGTTGCTTTATATTCGTCAATCTTGTTACTGCGAATGTATCTTTTCATAATGTAACTCCTTTATCTTATTGCTGAAATCAGTTTTTCTATAATCCATTTTTCGTAAGAATAGTCGCCTCCAAGATAGTCCAAATCAGCTAGAGCTTGTTGTAATGCATTGATATCTCCCTGGTCTGCGTTATGAAATAAACTCTTAATTGAATTATCAATTTCAAAGGCATCGTAAAAATATTTTCTAATAATATCAGTATTATTCCAATTAGGATATTCAGCATCAAATAATTTTCTCCCATAATCATTAAGATCATTGTATTCATTGCTAAAAACAATAACCATCAAATCGGTAACACTAGGAAGATTTATTTTATTAGAGCGTATATATCGTTTCATATATTACCTCACTTTTACTGGAACTAAATAAGAAAAATCACACCAATCTTTAATCCAGGGATTTACACCATAATTACCATCTAAAAATGCATATACTCGTTTATCTATATCACTATCAAACTTAAAATCCCCATAATGATATTCATACACACTAGTACAATTAGACACTAAATCTACTACCCCCTCATAATCAGGCAATACATACACAGTCCAAGTATATTCCTCATCAGATACTGTAAGTAAACCATTTTCCGAAGTAAATGTATAATGCCCTCTAAGCATTGCTTGTTTAAATGAGGCAATAGAAGAAAAATATCTATATCGCCAATCTGAAAAAGTATATATTTTATTTCCTGATGCTTTAGAAGTATCTATTAAATACACAAACTCATTCGCCCAGGGATACTTATCTGCAGCACGTCCCCCAGTACAAGCTCGTTCAATAATTGGAACTATTACTTTGTCAAAACCATCAGAATATTCCATATTCATATAATTGTCAGCTTTTGTACTATTAGACCAAAGTACATTTGAACTTGATTTAATATATCTTTTCATAACTGCATTCTCCTTTACTTAATCAGACATTCGGGTGCAATCCTAATACAAGTGCTTGCATTACTCGGCTCATTAAATCTAGCAAAACTGATAAAATTAAAGAACTCTGGGTTGTGTATCCACTTAATAACAGGGTTACTAGGTGAACCTGCATCAAAATAGATAATCCTATCATCGCAGCCCTGGATTACATTAACGATTTCCATAACTGTAGGTTTCATATTGAAATCACGGTTTGCAGGAGCAAAATACATAGCAAGTGCTTCTTTTGCCTTAGATATAATCATATTTCCTACATCTCGGCTTACAGGCTTATTTGTATATATCTGACCTACAACATAGAAATCAAATATTCTGCAATCGCCAAATTGAACATCTACCGACATAGCCTGCAAAGGCTTAAAGTCCTTGATTACATTATCTATAAACATTTGTGGCGGTCTGTACTTGATGAAATTTGCCGTATTGGATATCTGAGCAGGTAAGATATAACTGCTACCCCACACATCATCTTTGAAATCGTTATGGATAGCAAAACACATTGCCGTATAACGCTTGAAATTAGTAGCGAATACATTCTTGTTAGGGTTGCTGGGATCAAAATCTAGATTTAATACTTTGCTCCAATCATAAGAAGTAGATGAATTTCCAGCAGGGAAATCATTATTGGTAATATACATCTTAGACTTCTGGGAATCGGTTAAATTCTCATCGTTATAGATAGCCATATTGATTTCCAATGCTTTTTGGCAGTCAATTACTACTCCGCAATCAACACCAGCTTCTCTTTTAAGGAATCTAGTATAATCAGGAAGGGTAACTAAACTGTCCCAGGTATTGATATAATTTCTACTATTATAATAAGCCTCTTTTGCTGTTTCGGGGGATTTTCCCGTTACTGTATAGGTGTGCGGAAATTCAACTGTGTTTGACAGGTTAGAGATTAAGATATCTCCACCTGTATAACTGACATCATTAGCTTGGGGCTTAGCAAAAAGCAGATTACCCAAAACATCATTATTTACACAACCTATGATTCCCGAACAATCTATCCAGAATATCGTAAGATAGTAATCCTCATAATTGGTAAGCTGGTTAAGATAATTAGATATAGTGATCTGTGCATTTGAATAATTATCGTAAGTAACAGCATAACGAGGCTCAGGTGTATCGAATTGTGCTACACTTGCAACCTGCACCCACTGTGTCTTATCAAATGAATCCGATGCTAAAGAAGACTTACCTTTAATCCAAATAGCCGTAGTATCTACATGCTGAGACGGCAGAGTAACAATATAATTGTTATCCTTGATCTTTGATACAGGAACAGTATAGCTTCTTAAATCACCTTCAATGGCAACTCTAGTACAAGATGCTCCTGATTCAAGATTAACAATATCTGTATCAGCAAAAACATCTATATAATCGGATAAAACACTTCTTCTGCTTCTGGTATCTGTATCTCCGTAACCGCTGGTCATAGGAAGAATATTATAAGTAATTACTCTGGCGGTATTCGTTATATCCGTAGAAGCAGTCAAAGTAGAAAAATTGGAACCGTTGAAACCAAAATCCAAAGTCATCGTATCGGAAGTATTATTAGTAAATGTTACTTCCGTTCTAGCTGCTGTATAAAAGCCTAAGTCATAGCCGATAAGTCCAAATATCTTTTCGGCATCTTTTCTCTGGACTACTGAAGGTGCAAACACCTCATTTGCAAGATAATCGACATTTACTCCAAGAAGGTCAGCCGCACTTGCAAGTAATTTACCTAAAACAACACCAGGATCAGCATCTGCTTCAGGCTTCCATAAATCAGTAAGCTTAGGTACTAAATCCCAAAACTGCTCTACCAGAGAATTATAATCTCGACTTGTATATGAAAATCTATGACTCAAATCTGCCATTCCTGCTCTCCTTAAGAAATCTGTTTCGTTTCTACCGTTACTTTATCTTGCGCACTATCGTAATTCAACACAACTTCTACATCATCTTTATATACTGTCTGCAAAGCTACGGTCATAGCTAATGTATTGTGCTCTTCCAAAATGGTATTTGGTTGATCTGTAGACAGTAATCCATCGGAATATTGCGTCTTTTCCGCATAAACACAAGGCTCATGAATACTTAATTGCTCTGTAATTCTGTCTTTCAGCAGACCTTTTTCTGCTACATTGTTATAATGCCATAAATGTCTTTTTAATCCTACGCCAAACTCAGGCTCGTTATAAAGCTCTGTAGGTTCAGTAAGGATAAGTAATCTAGTTCTGTTAGCTACAGAATTACCATCCTCAATAACACTGACCTGATTGGTCGTGATATTAAACATATTAGGAAATGCTAAAGAAGTCGTTTTGGCCATAAGTATTCTCCTATTTATTCTTTAATATACAAGGTTAAATATTAGTAGCACCTGCATTATAAGAACCGCCTGTGAGTCCTAGTACCAGCCAGTTAGACCCTGAATTATCTAAACTACTCAATGCTACAACTTCACCTTCTGTAGGAAGATGAGGTAAAAGAAGTGACGGATACCACGGGAGATCACTGTCTTTTGTATAATTCCTAACGGTTTTACCCTGATAATCGGATAAAAAATAGGCTCCGTGAATGTTAGGAATCCTGACTTTAACCTTTAAAGTGCCGTCGCCTGTATATTTATATCCTTTTACATATCCGTATACTATCATCACGTCCACCTCACATCTGCATATTTGCCGTAATTTATCATACTTATTACCTTTTTATGGAATCTACCGTTCCAATTTGCCTCTAACCAATCGCTCTCGTGAGCATGGTCTACATCAGCAGCACTAGATACTGATGTAGTTACTTGACCATCTATCGTTTTAACTCGTTGCCACTCAACTAAAGAATATTTATCACCATAGGGGTGTCCCCATTCAGCCGCATCTGCACCTTTTGTATCGCAAATAATCGCAGGGAAAGTTACATTCTCTTCAAGATTGATTTGAAGCACATCCCCTACCTCCCCAAATCGAGGTCTAACTGCAACACAATAATATCCACCTATCTGGGCAATACCGCCATCACTAGGGAATCCCTGTTGTGCCCAGATTTTAGATAATTTCTCATGAGGACTACCACGATACCATCTACCATATTCAAAGGAATAACTAGTATAATCATCAATCATTCCTGTCTGAGGCACACTAGATGGAACTTCTACGCTAGACTTAGGACTAAGAGGATTTCCCTCAATATCTACATACTTACCCGAAGTCCCAACCATCTGAGCTTGTGTAATAATAAGGTTATTATATATTTCCGTAGCAAATTCTGCGGCTTCTTTTCGATCATTGTCCGTATCAAAATATTCGTTATATACCCCTAAGAAAGATTCTACTCCTGTCTCTACATTGTCCTCATCCAATTGTAATAACTTTAACGACAACATTAATATGCTATTAGTTGATACTAAATCATCCAAAAAGTATTCAAGCTGACCAGAAAGATTAGTAGTCCAATCATTTCCTAATCTTCGCCTCATATCCCCTAAATCAGTTAACGGCCAAGCACAAATACCATACAGATATTTATTATTACCTACTCGGATTCGGCATTCGGGATTTATATCAGAATACTTTTTCATACACCCTGTTATGACACTGGCACCTGATGCGCTGAAACCCATACTTAAAAGATAGTCCATTGTTATTCTGGCATTTCCCTGTAATTGCGAAGTATCAACTGTAACCTGTCCTGTAGAAATAGTTCCAGGAGCAAACATCTCATATAAATCACCTAATAATGAGGTGTAGTTAATAACAGAGATTGCAATGTTGCTGGAGTTATCTGATAATTGATATTTTCGATCTAAATAACCTACTTGTCGTAAAGTCATATCGTGACGGTCATTTCTATTCTGATACAATGGCCCAACGACTACATTACCATCAATACTATCCCCGATTTTTCCCCAATCAGGTGTAACAAATGCAGAAATAGTCTGATGTGATGTTAGATACTCTCTTCGGGCACATTCATTACTTGTATTACCCTCAATAGTATGAATGGTATCGCCATCAATAAATTCTACGATACCTACATGGTAATCTTCTGCACCTGAACCTGTCCTGAATAATATTAAATCGCCAGGATGCGGAGTAACTGGATTTCCACCATTTCTATTGGGGCCGTCTACCCAAGTCCCACCGAATTGAGTTCTAGTATCTTCACATATACCTCTTGCCCAGGTACTTTTGGCTACTAATACATTAGCGATTTCAGCTTTTTGAGCACACGCAGACACAAATATAGCACACCAAGGCGTTCCAGAAGCATCCCAACCAAAAAGACTCCATAAGTCCCTACCTCTAGGATCAGTGAAAGAGTTATTACCATCACTCTCCCGTAATCCTATGAAATATCGTGCAGCTTCTAAAAATGCCTCTAAATGCGGTGCAGCCATTTAGTCTTCTACCTCAAACATCTCAGGTTGTAACAATTCGTCATCCACTTCATCTACACTCATCGGGTCTATCAGCCAAAGATAGAATCTGTCTTTGAAGCTATTCCAGGTTATCTTTGATAACTGCGGTTTCTTCAAATATAGTCCGCATTTTGCACTAAGACCCCACTTTTCAAAATAATTATAATATACTTCTAATATATTATCATTATTTATAATAGAATTATTTGTCTGTAATGATAGCCAAATCCCCAATTTAGGCGGAAATCTGGATACAACATAATATAGAGCTTTACATTCCTCATCCGCTTCAATCCTGCTCTTAGCCCTGACATTTACATATAAAGCATATGGCATTCCTGCATTATTGCATTGTTTGATTTGATTAGGCAATGATGGATTCATATAAGTTCTTTTTACACGAGAGCCGTCAAATAGCTGACCACCGAAAAACATCATTCCGCTAATTCTAGCTTCCTTTATGCGATCATAATTTAAGTTAGGATTATGCTCATTTAATACTGTAGCAATGAACGGGGTCATAGCTTCCGTATGAATTTCAACAGTTGCTATAGTTGTAGGCTGAGATGCATCAGAAAGTGTGGCTGCAGAAGTTACTGTATTTGTTACGGTAAAAGTCCTAGCATCAAATACGGTATCAACAGTTGTATCTTTTTCACATTTAGTTAACTGACTCCAAGAATCCCATCTACCACTGGATAAAGGAGAAGATATTACACCTAAACGATGACTAGCCGCTTCTACGACCATATTTTCGTGAGTAACACCGTTCAGATCAATATATTTCCCGACATAAATACCAACGTGAGATTTTCCGCCACTTGAATCCGATATAAATACCAATGTTCCTGGAAGTCTTGGAAAAGTGCTCATACCGCTAGACCGCACACTACTGTCATTATAAAACTGCGAAGTAGTGTAATGTGTTATCGGAGCACTGCCATTAGGAACGCCATCAACGCTATCACATTCCAATGCACCTAATACCAAACCAGAACAATCATGGACTTTAACATTAAATTGCGATCTATAATCATCGTAATGGCTATAGTGATTTCGATCTAATGCAGGTATTACGGTACTGTTGTATAAATTCTCATTAGAAATCTGGCCTTTGGTGCAAAACCAGTAAGGCTTTCCAATCTGAGCTATAGCATAAATACATAGCCAACTATTTGTGAATGGCATATCACGGCACCTCCGACGATACAGCGTTTCCGAATATTACAGGAGTAGGGTCGTGTTTATACAGTTGTCTTGTAGACACTCTTATAGGAAAGTTAGATGTTTCAACCGTACAATATTCAAATCGCAGCTTATTTTTGTAAGCATTTCCGATTTTATTGGTAGTTATTATCTTATCCCCCAATTTGACATCATACGATTTAAGTAAGCAATATCTAACCCAAGTCTGATAATTGTATTCTACAGTTATGGAGTACAGATCATTTTTGTCGTCTTTACCTATCTCAATAACTGTACCAGAGCAGATACTATATACATTATCCGTATTTATAAGACAGCCTGTAATATAAGGGGTACACCACCCTTGTATGATGAATTTAGACGTGTCTGTAACTGTCTGACCCGTCATATTAGATAAAGTAGTATTAACCCTCATGATATCAGAATGTCCTCGTATGTAGGATAGATTGTGCCGAAATCTACTTTGCCTGAAGATATAACATTTGATGTGGTTGAATAGGCATAATTGCCATATCCCGAACTATTAGCAATAGTTATACCTTGCGAGGTAGCTACTTCATTTGCACTACTCATTACTAATCTTTGGACTTTCAAAGTAGT
>Ga0310786_10012001_pt1 | contig 10766 bp, 10 predicted proteins | sample AusTroGonzalo_MG_FD_203881 | JGI IMG/M metagenome (GOLD analysis project Ga0310786, IMG submission 203881) | Bovine rumen microbial communities from tropical cattle in Woodstock, Queensland, Australia - Gonzalo_03 (v2) (version 2) | ecosystem: Host-associated > Mammals > Digestive system >...
TTGGCTCTGCGGAAATTGTTTCCCTTTCGCCCTCGAAGCCGATGGGCCAAAACGGATTTCTGACGGCTATTGCCGCAATAAGGATCAGCGGGCTCATTTGCGAGTCAGACCTCCTTTCGCCGGCCATTCAAGGACAATCGATATGGATTGCGATCTTGGATTCTGCTGTGCAGAGATGTCGAACTGCCTTAGCGAGACGAGAGGCATTTCCTTCTCAAGCCGGAGGAGGAATGACACGGCCTGCTGGTAGCTGCCTGTCGCTTCGAGCTTTACTGCCGCGCGTGTATGGAGCTGGCGTGGCATCGGTTTTGGCAGCGGAAGCGCGCGGAACGGCTCGTCTGAGTATGTGACGTCGTTAAGCCCTGCGCCAAGCGCAATCGGATCAAGGAGGGATTTTGCCCGCATGGAGTACGACTCGAGAAGGGGAACGAGCATTGCTTCGCGGTAGGGCTTTAGCGCCGCTTCGAGTTCGTCAAGGTCCTTCGTGACCGTGCTGGAGCGCCTTAGATCAAGATCGGTCCTGTATTGCTTGTCCTGCAGCTCTGCGAGGTTTCGTCTTGACGTTTCGAGTTCGCTGGTGGATGGCTGGACGCAGAAGAGGTAGATTATCGTGGCCAGCGCCGCAAACGTGATGGTGACGATGAATGAGCGCTTCGCGTTCGGGGCCATGTTCTGGAAGAGTTCGCTGTTCATTTCGCGAACCTCCTCTCTGGCATGGTGTATTCTACTTCGAAGCTAAGAAGCTTCCTGCCGTCGATTTCGGCATTGTCCTGCTTGAAGGAGTTTATCTTGCGTTCGCTCGTGACGAGTTTTTCAAAGCCGGTTTCAAGAGATTCCATAAGCGATACGACTGGAGTTTCCTTAGTCGTAAGTCCTGCAATCACGAGTTTCTGTGTTTCAACGTTCTCTGTCGGGCCGAAAAGCGGAACCTTTAGCCCCGGGGGCATGAGCACCTGCGGCATCGGCGGGGTTATGGACATTTCCTTCAGCTGTACGCGGAGAGGAACTATCTCTGCGAACTTGGCGAGCGGTTCTCCTATCGAGCGTACGCCCGACTTGTAGTATTCAAGCTGTTCAAGCTGGAGTTTCAGTTCGCGTGCGAGATCTCTTTTCTGTATAGCTTCGGCATGGGCGCTGTTCTTCGTCGCGAGGTCTTCTTCGATGCTGTGCGCCTGTGTCTTTGTAAGGACAATTTGCGTGAAAAGAACGCCCCACCAGACGAGCAGTCCTATGCAGGCGAGAAGGGCTCCGACGGGGAGCATTATCCTGAGTCGTACAGGCGACGACGAGAGTGTTTCGCTTTGCTTGAGGAGATTGAGATGGAATGATGACGCCTTCATGCGGTCACCTCCGCTCCAGCAATTGCCGCGCCGAGCGCGACGAGGTGGCGCGAGGCGTCGCCGGCATCCACGCCCTTGTCGAGCTCCAGCCCGTCAAACGGGTTTGGAGATACGAGCTTCAGGTGTAGCGACTCTTCTGCGTATGTCGACCAATGCGATGTTCCGGCTCCGACTCCCATCAGGAACGCGTGATCGAACTTGAGTCCGTGTTTGCTCGTCAGGTAGTCGAGCGACAGCGAAAGCTGGCTGAGTATCGGCCTTACAAACGGCTCTAGTGCCGGACGAGGGTCGATTAGCGACTCGTTTAGGACCGAGTCTACAAGCTCTTCGTCAAGGCCGAGGGTGTTGCGCACGGCGTCGCGCATGGCAAGAACCCCGCCTACTCCGGGACAGCGCCGCCATAGGACCGGCTCGCCTTTTTTGTAGCCGGCGAGGTATGTCGCTTCCGGCCTCATGAATATCGCTAGGGCGTTGCCGTCTGCCGCGATAAACTCTGGCTGCAGAAGGATGCTCGCCATCAGCGCGGACTCGGCAACCTGGATCGACGAGGCGGTTGGACGCTTACCTTCCGGGAGAAGCCGGGAGAGCCACAATGTCTGAAATTCCGGGAGCGACGCACAAAGGTGAAAGTTCGCCTCTGCCATTGGGCGGACCACAAAGCGGCGCCCGTTTTCGGATACAGGAGTGCCTGCCCCAGGAAATGGGGGCTTGCGCGTGGGGTTCTCCTGCTGTGCGGAGGGCTTTTTCGCGGGAAGGGCGGGTTGCTCTCGCTTGATGCCGAAGCGCCTTTTGCCGTCTGGTTGAGATTTGTCTCCCGCCGTGGACTTTTCGTCCTGTGCGGCAAGGCCGGTCATCATGTCCTGCACTACTGCATCGGCGGTAGACTGGGCAAACGTGGCCATCGGCGAGTTCACTGCAAGCGCGGCATGCGGCGAGGTGAATTCATGCGGCATTTCCCACACTGGCTGGTGGGGAGTGTCTTCCCATCGCATCGGGAGATCACCGTTTGGCGCCTTTGCAAACCCTGAAGCCGCAATGTGCCAGGCTTTCTTCTTGTATACAAGGCGGATGGCAGGACATTCCGTTTCCCCTGTGGCGAACAACTCTATGCCGGTAATGTCACGAACTGATTTCGCCCCGCCGGAAGGGAATTTTATCTCTATCGTCTTGTCTTTTGTCAGTTGCAATTTCACGACAAGACATATTTTAGCAAATTGTGTGCCACTCGCGCTTGCCGATTGTAAAATTTTGTAGTATAATTTTCTCCATGTTGAAGATTCTGATTGTCGACGACGAGCCGCGGATTTTGCTTTTGCTGCAGAGCCTGCTGAAGGCTAACGGCTATGCTGTTGAGACTGCGCGCGATGGAAATGCCGCCCTTGACATAGTGCGCAAGGGTGGTGTTGATATCGCCGTCACCGATTTGCGCATGGCGCCGATGGACGGGATGTCGCTTTTCCGCGAAATAAAGTCAATTGCGCCAGCCATACCTGTCATCCTCCTGACCGCCTATGCGAGCGTAGAGACAGCAATCGAGGCAATGAAGAGCGGAATCTTCGACTACTTGACGAAGCCGTTCAAGGTCGACGATCTTATAGCGTGTTTGAAACGGGCAGAAGAGCAGATTTCCAAGTCGGCCATCACGGCCGTCAAGCCAGAGCATCCTGTAAGATACCGCTTTGAGAACTTTATTGCCTCGTCACCATTGATGATGAGCGTGTGTGAGACAATACAGAAAGTCGCTCCCACGGCGGCGACGGTTCTCATCAATGGAGAGAGCGGAACTGGTAAGGAGGTTGTCGCCAAGACAATCCACCGCAACTCAACGCGCGCCAAACGCCCATGGGTCGCAGTGAACTGTGCGGCAATACCAGAAAACCTCCTCGAAAGCGAGATGTTCGGTCATGTGAAGGGGAGTTTCACTGGGGCCGTCGCCGACAAAGAAGGTCTCTTCGAGGCTGCAAACGGAGGAACGCTTTTCCTCGATGAGATTTCCTCAATGCCACTTATTCTTCAGGGGAAGCTTCTTAGAGTTCTTCAGGAGAAGGAGATTCGCCGCGTTGGCGGCACTAAGTCGATCCCCGTCGACGTGCGCGTGATCGCAGCGTCAAACGCGAACCTCGAAGAGGCAGTAGTGAAGGGATCTTTCAGGAGCGACCTTTACTACCGCTTTGCCGTAATTACGATTGACATACCGCCTCTCCGCAAGCGCCCAGACGACATAATTCCGCTTGCGCGACACTTTATCCGCGCTGAGCGCGGTGAGGCGGCTTCTGTGCCTGAGATTTCCGCTGATGCGGCAAAGGCGCTTCTGGCGTATGAATGGCCGGGTAATGTTCGTGAACTTGAAAATGCTATCAAGCACGCCTTGACCTTTTACCACGGTGGGGAGATTACGCCTGAACTCCTGCCTCCAAAGATTCTTGAACACAAGGCCAAGTCAGAACAATCGGCTTCTTCAGGGAATACTAATGCGTCGCTAAAATCATTTCTTAAGCAAAAGGAACGCGAATATATTGAGCAAATTCTCAACAATACGGGTGGAGATAAGGAGAAGGCGGCTGAGACGTTGAAAGTTAATTTGTCCACTCTATACAGGAAGCTTTCGGACGATTGATTTATTTGCATTGCTGCAAAACTTTCTTATTTGTGCAAACGAATTGATATGGTATGTAAAGGGTATAGTTCGTGTAATTCAAGAATAATCAGATATTATTGTCATATTTTTAATCTTGGCATAGCGATTGCTTATTAGTCTTGTGTCGGCATGGTGTCGACACAAATAAACAAAACAAAAAAAGGAACACAACCATGAAAAAGATGTTGAAGGGTTTTACCCTCGTAGAAATCATGATCGTGGTCGCCATCATCGCCATTTTGGCAGCTGTTGCGATCCCGAACTTCGTACGCTACCGCAAGACTTCTCAGATGAATGCTTGCATCAGCAACCTGAAGCAGATTCAGGCCGCGGTTGAACAGGCCAAGATGGGCGGCGTTACCACTCCTGGATGGACGGACATCATCGGCACCGACAAGTTCATCAAGGTCACCCCGACCTGCCCTGCTGTTGGCTCGGTCAGCTATACGTTGCCGACTGGCGACACGGATAATCCTACCTGCTCCGGCGGAAGCTCAGATTATCCTCATGCTCTGCCTACGGCGACGAACTAATAGGTTGTTCTCGTATCGTATGATTAAAAGACAGGCGGTATGCATTGTTGCATCCGCCTGTTTTTTGGATTTAAATGAATTTCATGCCGCGCTTTGTCCTGAAGCGAAAGTCTTTGCTGCTGCTTATCTTGTCCATTGGGATTATGCAGATAGCGGGGCATTATCTTGCTGGCGCCCTAGTCCGGTCTGACGGGGGTATGGCGATTCCTCAGCCTGATACGTTGCTGTACTGCCAGGCAGCGCGGCGCATTGTGGAGGGGCATCCGCTCTCTTTTTCGGTTGGCACTGCCCCAAGCACTGGTACGACGTCACACATTTATCCGTTTGCGCTGGCGGTTCCGTACCTTCTTGGTTTTAGGGATGATTCTCTTATCCGTGCCGGGTTCTTTCTTAACGGAATATTCTACATTGTTTTCTTGCTGGGCTGGGGCATTGTAGTCGACAAAAGGCTTTCTCAGCCATTTGCGCGGCTTGTGGCAGCGCTTACAATAGCATGCCTCGGACAGACGGCCTATAGCGCTTTTGCTCAAAGCGACATTGGAATATGGCTCGCTTCTTCAGGCGTATTAGCGGCTGGTCTTGCTACGGGGAACAGGTGGGTTTATGGTCTTGCTCTGGTTGTGGCTCCGTGGATTCGGCCGGAGGGAATGGTCTGCACTATTGCATTTTCCATGGTGATCTGCGCTCTTGTTGTCCTTCGCCGGGCTGCTCCCGAAAATCAATGGGTGCGTGAACAGCGTTTTTCAAACAGGGATATCATGATCGCCGCTGCGGCTTTGGCGAGTGTGGCGGGCGTATTTGTTCTTAACGTGGTTGTCTCCGGCAACATTCAGTTTTCGTCATTGGCGCACAAGGGTTATTTCAAGACTTTGCCGTTTGCGAACGCCGTTTTCTCGACGGGGGTGGATCTGCTCAAGCTTGCGAAGGGAATTCTGCTGGGACTTCCAGACGGAGCGCCTCGCGACTTCTATGGCATCCCGCTTCTGAGTGCGGCCCTGCTGTGGTTTGCAGTCCTGAGTCGTGATTGGAGACGGACTGACTGGCGTGAGGTTGTGTGGATGCTCGCCGTTGGGGGCGGGGTGCTGACGGTCGCGCAAAGTGGATGGCAGAATACGAATGTAGATCGCTACATCGGATGGATCCTTCCGACAGCGCTGTTCCTTTCCGCCGAAGGAGCTGGTGCTGTCGTCGCTCGTTTTGGTGGACGCCCCGCGGCATGGGTTCCTGGTGGCCTCCATGCGCTCTTTCTGGCTGGGATGGCGCCTGTCTTTGCCTGTATGCTGCACATGACGAGTAGTGAGACAGATCTCCTGCGTGCATTTGCCGCGAACTGCGAGCGGATCATGGAGCCTGGGCGGCCGATTGGAACATGGGGTGACTGCGGCATCGCCTATGAAATGCGCGGACGGAAAGTTGCGCACCTTGGCGGCATCTATTCTCCTGAATATATGGTGAACGAGCCTCCGTATGGTGTTTACGAGATATTGAAGAACGAGCCAGGAACTCGGTTTGAATACTTTATGTACAATCCATCTGTCGATGACACGGGACTATCTTTCAATCCGCTGGATGCGTTTTGTTCGCAGATCCTCGTGGGGCCGTTTGGATACGAGCTCAGGAAGATGGACTGGTCGTGTTTTGACGCTGCGGGACGAGTGCCTGCGCCGAGTCGTCCGGGGCTATCCCTTGTTGCTCGTGTCGATGTCGGCTATGATTCGGACGAGCGGAAGCACGGTTATGAAAACCTTCCACGATATGACATGATGCCTTTCCCGCCGTTTGTCGTATGGGGGGAGTGTAAAGGGACGAAAATGATCGAAGTCGCCCGACTTGTATTTGGGTCGGATGCCATGACAGTCGGCGTTGAACCAGGGAAAGACTTGCATGTGGTCATGCGAACCTGGCCGTCACACAAGACGACTGTTCGCGGCGGCTTCGGTGCGAGGTCTGTTACTTACGGTTTCTCGAATCCGCTAAGAATCGGGTTGCTTGTTGACGGGGAAGATGCCGGGACTAAGGATTTTGCAATTGAGGACAATGGTTTTAGTGACATAGAGATGTCCATCGATGGCAGGTTGATAAAGGACAATTCCGTCCGCGTGGAGTTCTTGGGCGATCACATCGCTTGCTCGTACTGGTTCTGGCAATGACAAGATTGCTTCTCGTCTTGCTGTTGGCGTCTGCCACGGTGTTCGCATTGCTGTCGTTTGTGCCTGACGCTCGGCAGAAGGAGATTTTCCCATATGACGAGCTGTGCGACTATCGTATGTTCATATTGCCGTGTATGACGAGCGAACGGCCGTATTCTGCGCCTGCTGTGCAGCCTCGCGATGCATGTTATCCGCCGATAGCATATTGCGCCATCGGCGCTTTGTCTTCGGACAGGGGAGTGGCATGGAATATCTCCACAGGGGAGACCCGGTTGCTTCTTTCGCTGTTATTGGCGCATTGCCTTGCGGCCTTGTTGCTCGTTTGGAAAATATCGGGAAGGGGTGTGCGCCTGGCGACAGCGGCTGCCATCATAATGTCTCCAGCCTGCATCTGCACGCTGTTGCGTGGAAATCCGTCCGGATGGTCTTTTGCTCTGGTTTGCGTTTTCCTATTTTGGCATCGATCGGAAGATCCGTCGAGGCGGACATTGGCTGCAGTGGCGCTGGGTGTGGCAACTGCACTAAAGTTGACGCCATGCCTGTTCGGTGTCCTCTATCTTTCTGAAGCTGCCTCGCGGTCGTGGCGGATTCCATGGCGTGATGTCTTCATTTCAGCGTTGGTTGCGATAGTCCTAGTCTTTTTGCCTTTTCTTTTCTTTGGTGGTGTCCATGACATTCCCAATTGGATTTCAAATGCCGGTGCTAATGCCGCGTTCTACTCCGTCGACAACCCCCTCTGGGGATTGGCTGCGTTTGCCAACCATGTAATTGACTCGAAGGAGGTTGCCTTGCCTAGCATCGGCCTCTATGCGCTGGGGACGCGCATTCTTGCCGCCGTGCTTGTCTTCTTGGCGTTGGTTGCCAGAAATGAGTATCTTCGGCTTCTTTGCATCGGCGCTGCGATGGCATTCTTGACTCACCATGACTACGGAGGCGCCTACCTGATTCCCGCGTTTGTGGCATGGTTGCGCGATGTTGACGGAATTAAGAAGAGCGTATACCCGCTCTTGGAGGCACTTGCGTGGTTTGTAATTCTTACGCCCCTTCAGATTCCAAATCCGTTTTACGTGGGTACGCTCAACACGATGCTCCAGAACGAGTCGTTGTTTGTGTTGCTCGCTTCGGCTGCTTTTACCGTGAATGTTCGTCGCCGATGCGTCTAAACCTGGACATGGTCTGGGATGGTGCCAGATTGGGCCAGTGACACTTCGCATAGTTCTCTCGGTAGCCGATTTATGCTATAATTACTCCCATGATATACGCGTTGCGAAAGCTGATCGCCTTCGTGTTCCTCGGCGGGATGTTCTGGTTCATCTACCAGGACCTTGACAATCTCGGCAAGCCGTGGTTCATGCATGCGCTTGGTCTCATCGCTATCGCGTTTGCTTTTTTCTGGCTGCTGATACCTATGGTGGTCGTGTGGCTCAGGATTAGAAGCCGTCGTGCGAAAAACCGCGAACGCTATGCAAAGTGGCTCGCGGAAGGCGGCATAGAGAGCCTGAGTCCTCGTCCGGTGAAGAAGGGCGAAGGCGCGAGCAAGGGTGCAAAAGTGACATCAATATCGTCTGACGGCCAGGTGTTTTTCCACGAGAAGGGGACGCTTTACACGGAGTTAGATTCTGAAGCTGTCGATTCGTCGCGCAAGGCAGGGCGTCCTGTTGGCCGTCCGAGCGATGTTGCTTTCCCGGGTATGCGGAGGAAGTGCAGCGTCGCGCAGCGCACGCACTGCTACTTCACCGATCGACGGATTGCCTTCGCCGGCAAAGATATGGACGTCGGCATCCCGTTCGGTGAATTGAAGTCCTTTTCCGTGATGCCAGGCGGCCTTGTCTTTGAAACGGATGGTGGCAAATCTGCCGCGCGATTTGCGTTCACTTTCCACAATCCGCTTGTGGCTGCGGACGTTCTGCGCTTCCTGAAGGAGAAATCATGAGCGAGTGTTCGGATATTGTGCATCTCGAACGTGTTGCACGTGTGTTTGCGGGCGCGAAGGCGGTCGACGATCTTTCGTTGAAGCTGAATCCAGGCGAGGTCATGGGCTTTCTCGGCACCAACGGCGCCGGAAAGACGACGACGATAAAGATGATGCTCGGGCTTCTCGCCCCCACGTCCGGCACAGTCAAGGTGCTTGGCGGCGATCCTTCCGATCCGCGCATTCGCGCACACATCGGCTATATGCCCGAGGTCGCGACGTACTACCCCTACCTCAACGCGCGCGAGCTTCTTGCGTTTTATGGCGGCATCTGCGGACTCGACGCAAAGACCGTCCGCTTGCGCACCGATTCGCTTCTTGAGTCCGTCGGGCTTGCCGATGCGGCGAAGCGCCCGCTTAAGACATACTCTAAGGGTATGCTCCAGCGTGCAGGCATCGCCCAGGCGCTTCTCAACGATCCCGATCTCCTCGTTCTCGACGAGCCGTTCACAGGGCTTGACCCTCTTGCCCGAATCCATTTCCGCGAACTTTTGCGCAATCTCAAGGAGCGTGGCAAGACGATTTTCTTCTCTTCGCACGAGCTTGGCGAGACCGAGCTTCTTTGCGACCGCGTCGCTATAATGAAGAAGGGCCATTGCGTCTACCAGGGGCCTGTAAGGGACATCGCCGGCGACGGCGCGACAAATCTTGAGCGTCTTTTCCTCAAGACGCTGGGGGAGGCGAAATGAAACTCTTTGCAAGGCAGACTATCGCTCTCGTAAAGCTCTCGTTCATAGAGCTTTGGCGCCGCAACGACGTTTTCGCCCTCGTCCTTCTCGGGCTTGCGATTATGGTGCCGCTTTCGATGGCGACTCCCTTTGGCGCAGAGGGTGCGTCGCGCTATCTCGACGAAATGGCGCTCCTTCTCGTGTGGGGATTTTCGCTCTTCATCGCGCTTGGCGCGGGGCAGCGGCTCTTCCCTCAGGAATTCGAGTCGCGCACGATCTACCCGCTTCTCGCGAAGCCGATTTCGCGCGGTCGTCTCCTCATCGGCAAGTACATCGGCGCGGTCGCGGCATCTTGGTCGGCGCTTGCGTTCTTCTATGTCCTTTTCGTCGCAAGCGTTCTCCTGCGCGGCGGCACATTTGCCGCGGAACTGCCGCAGGCCATCGTGCTCCATTTTGCGTTTGTCGCGCTTGCTGTCGCTGTCTCGCTTCTCGGTTCTCTCATTGTGACTGCGTCCGCGAATCTCTCGCTTTCCGCGCTTGTTCTCGTCGGTATGTTTTTCTTTGGGCGGCGGCTTCCCGAATATGCGGAAGGTCTCAATCCCGCGCTCGCGTGGGTTGTGAAGACCGTCTACGCGATTGCGCCGCACTCTGAGTTCTTCGACATGCGCCAACGTCTTGTCCACGGTTGGGGCGCAGTTGACGGCGGTGTGTTTTTGGTTGTGATTGTGTATGCGGTGGTCTATGTCTCTGTTCTGCTTTCGCTTGCATCTTTCGTGTTGGGGAGAAAACGCCTGTGAACGCAGTCGGCAGAGTTTTGGGGGCCTTCTGCGCCGTCGCGCTTGTATGGTGCCTTGTTGGCTTCTGCGACCGAGATGTCGAACGTATGCCTCAGGTCGTGAAGGGCGAAGGCGCTCTTGCCGTCGCGTTTGGCGACGCTCGCGAGACGATCAGTCAGGCATTTGTACACAAGGCGGACTCTTATTTCCATGGTGGAATAGACATGGAGTGTGATCATCTCGCGGGACATGGACACGCCGACCACGATGATGACCATGAAGACTGCCATGACGGGCACGATCACGATGAAGCGGAGGATGGCTCCTTCGACCCGTGGCGCTGGATCAACTCGCATGTCCGTGCGCCAGATACGCATCGGCATCTTGGTGGTCGTGAGACGATAGAGCTTATGCCGTGGTTCTGGGCGTCAGTGAAAGCCGATCCACACAACATCGAAGCATGGACGACGACGTGGTACATCGCGAACAACATGATGAAGGACAAGGGTCTTGCGCTACGTGTCGTTGCCGAGGGGCTTGAGAAGAATCCCGACGATCCGGAACTGCTCATTTGCCGCGGACGGACGATTTACGACAATGGCCGCGGCGAATTCGCCGCGGCGCGCGAGGCGTTTTTGGCGGCAGTCGCGTCGGCAAGTCGCATGTTGCAGCGCGGCGGCTCGGCGGGC
>Ga0310786_10012002_pt1 | contig 10766 bp, 5 predicted proteins | sample AusTroGonzalo_MG_FD_203881 | JGI IMG/M metagenome (GOLD analysis project Ga0310786, IMG submission 203881) | Bovine rumen microbial communities from tropical cattle in Woodstock, Queensland, Australia - Gonzalo_03 (v2) (version 2) | ecosystem: Host-associated > Mammals > Digestive system >...
GAAGATGAGGAAGCAGCCTACCAGGCCCGCCACAATGAAGAGCACGCGGTCGGCCCATTTAGGCCACAGGTGTTTCCAAGAGAGCAGTGCGATGGCGGCGAAGAGCAGGCCGAAGACTGCCAGCGGCGGGAAACTGCGGTGCAGCGGCGGACGGGTGTCCTCGAGCAGTTGCTTGGTGGGAAAGACGAGGGGCTCGGTGGCGTCAAGCATGGCATTTTCGTACATCCACATCATGGCCAGGGGGTAGAACATGGCCTCCGATGGGCTGCAGACGTGGTCGGCGGGCAGGCCCAGCAGCAGGTCGACGCCGAGGGTCCACCATTCGAGACAGCCGCCGGCGGTGGCATCGTGCAGCCAATAGCGGTAGCTGTGGTCTTCCCAATCGTCAATTCCAATTGTTTTCTTTCCAACAGAGGCCTCCACCATGTCGCGTACACGGGTGGCGCAGTTGTCGCGCAGAATGTCGTAGCGGTAGTGGCGGTTCTCGGGCAGGTAGTTCCACTCCAGCATGACATACAGGTTGCTGACTTGCTGGGGCGTGAAGTTAAGCGGCTGTTCCCACACGGCGCGTTGCTCGTAGTCGTAGGTGGCCATGAAGTGTAGGAAAGGGGTGCGGCTAAGGCAGTAGTCGAGGTTGCCGCAGGTGAACTTCCAGTAGAAGTGGGGCGTGTCGAAGTCGAAGGTGCCGTAGTTGTAGACCCAGTCGATGCCACGGGCGGTGTCGGTGATGCGGATGGCGCTGTGGCCGAAAGTGGTGTAGAAGTCGTTGCCCGCACCGCAGGTGATGACACTGGCGGTGGCCGTAGGGCTCAACGGCAAGGTCTGGGCCGTTGAGGCGAAAGGTGAAAGGTGAAAGGTGAAAAGCATCACCGTCACCAATAGGTATCGTTTTAATCTCATGTTCTTATTATTTTAATATTTCCAGGACTTTCACCTATCACCTCTCACCTTCTCAGTTTCCCGTTCCAATTCTCTCGCCTTCCACCGTGACGGGACGGTCGACGGCGGTGCGGTGCTCCATGTGGATGGGGGCGTTCTCTTTGCCTTGATGCACGGTGACCTGCGGGAACGGTATTTCCACACCGGCGTTGTTGAAGGCGATGTAGATGTCCTCGCGGATGTGTTTCCACACCTCCCAATAGTCCTCGACGGTGGTCCACAGCCAGACGGAAAGGTCGACCGAGGAGTTGTTCAGCTCGCTGACGGCGATAACGGGGGGCTTGGGGTCCCACTGGACGAGCGGCTCGGCCTTGATGACCTCCCACAGTACCTCTTTGACCTTGGCCAGGTCGCTGCCGTAGGCTACCGAGGCCACCACATCGAGGCGTATCTGCGGCTCTTTGGTGTGGTTGATCAGGCTCTTGGTGGCCAGCTCGCTGTTGGGGATGATGATGGTGCGGCCGTTGAAGGGGCGCATGATGGTGTGGAAGATGCGAATTTCCTTGATATAGCCTTTGTATTGCCCGCACTCGATATAGTCGTCGACTTTGAAGGGCTTCATCAGCAGGATGATGACGCCGCCGGCGAAATTTTGCAGGGTGCCCTGCAAGGCCATGCCGATGGCGAGGCCCATGGCGCCGAGCAGTGCGATGAACGAGGTGGCTTTGATTCCGATGACATCCATGGCCATGATGATAATCATGGCTTTCAGCAGCACGTCGACCAACGAGCCGAGGAATGATTTGAGCGACGGCTCGGCTCCTCGTTTGTCGAGGGCCTTCACGATGACCTTCTTGAGCATCTTGGCCAGTTTCAGTCCCAGCCAGAGGATGATGATGGCCACCAGCAGCTTGGGGACGAAGCCTACGGTGAGCTGGGTAAGCTCATGGAGTCCGTCTTTGATGAAAGTGTTCTCGCCGCTCACCACCGCCTTGAGGTCGTTGATGTTCATGTTCTTGATGCTGTCGGAGAGTGCACGCGAGATGCTGTCTTGGGCCATGACGGTCTGGCCGAATTCGTCCTGCGGCACAGGGGTGCCGCCATTCTGGGTGGCCGCGGCGGCCACCAATGCGGGGGTGTTGTCGTCTAAGAATAACATAGGTCTGATGTATTAAAGAAGCCGCCCCGCATCGGGGCGGCTTCTGGGGTCAGTAGTGCGTGATGCAGTTACTTCTTGACAATCTTCTCGGTGCGGACACCGTCGGCGGCGATGACGCGGACGACGTAGACGCCCTCGGAGAGGTTGCTCAGGTCGATCTGACCGGCACGCTGGCTGGTAAGCACGCTGCGGCCGTTGAGGTCGAACATCTCGACCATCTGGATGCCCTCACCCTCGATGTTCAGCTTGTCGCTGGCGGGGTTGGGATAGATGGACACATTGATGTTGTTCACGTTGTTGATACCGGTGGGGCTGGCAATCTTGATGTTGTCAAGAATCATAAGGGCTCCGCCAGCGGCAGTGGTGTTGCGGAAAGCGATACGGAAGGTCTTGCCGGCCATGCTGGAGAGGCTAACCTCGCGATTCTCATTGGCGTTGCCAGTGTTGGCGTTTTCGCTGAACAGAACAGTGCTGAAGTAATCGGGGTTGGGGTTGGCCACCTGAGTCGTGACGAGAACCTCGTAGCTGATTGTCGTGGCGGTCTGGTGGTTGGAAGCGATGACCCAACTCAGTTTGGCATCGGTTACATTGGCAGGCATGGTGAAAGGCATGCTGATGGCCCACTGGTTGGCATTGGCAGAGGAGGGAGTCCAACCGACAAGGAAATTGCTACCATCGGCGGCAAGGTTAGGATAATCGCCATTGACTTCGAATCCGTCTTCATCGTCGGCAATAAAGGTCCAGCAATCAACGCTGCCTTCGAAGCTCTCGGTCCAGGGCAGAGGAATGATGGGATCATTGCAGGAGTAGACGTTGACGGTGTGGGTGGCAGGCTGGCTGGAACCAAAGTTGTTGCTGGCGATGACGGACACAGTGTGGTTGCCGGTGGTGGTGAAGGTGTAGGTCAGGGTATTGCCGGTAGTGTTTTGGGCAGTTCCATCGACGGTCCAGGCATAGCTGGTGGCGGTGCCGCTGACGGCGGTGAAGGTGGCAGTCTCGCCCTTCTCAATCTCGGCGGGACCACGGACAATCACAGAGGGAGCGCCTTGCTCCTTGACATTGAGGTAGGCAAGAATGAGCTCGTAACCCTCGAGGCTTTCGTGGTGACGGATGGCCACTTTGAAGTTGCCGGTGACGGTATTGGGGATGAGGACGGCACGGGGCTCAAAGTCGGCCATGTCCTCGGGAAGAGTCTCGTTAAAGAGGGCGGTGGTGTCGGTACCCTGGATGATGTAAATGGTGTAGTGATCAAGCCAACCAATAATTTCGTACTCAATCTGGTAGTCGCCGCTCTCGGGCATAGTCAGAGTAGGAGTAACTAGCCAGTTGTCAGGATCAAGGGCAAACATACCATAGAGGGTGCTTTCGGAATAGACAACAACGTCACCGCTCTGCAGTTGTCCGAGGCTCCAACCTTCGTTAGGATTGTCCCAGCAGAAGCCAATGGTGGTGTCGGCGGCAAAGTTGGACTCGAAGGGCAGCGTCTGGGCAACGCACTCGATGGCGTTGATGCTGAGGGTGTCAGTGCTGGTGCCGACAATGTTGGTGGCCGACACAACCACGGTGTGGCTACCGGTGGTGGTGAAGGTGTAGGTCAGGGTGTTGCCAGTCTCGGTCAGGGTGTCGCCATCGACAATCCACGTAATCGGAGTGACATCGCTGGTGGCAGTGTAGGTATAGGGCTCGTCGATGCGGACGTTTTCGGGGCCGTTTACGCTTACCTCGGGCAGTTCGGGACCACCCACACGGATATTGTCAAGCATCATGGCCCATTCGTCGCTGCAGTTGTAGTGACGGAAAGCGACATAGATGGTTTGGTCGGCATAGTTGGTCAGTTGAATGCTATGTTTGGACCAAGTGGCGGGCGTGGTACCGGAGTAGACGGCTGTGGTGGCTAAGAAGTCGCTGGTGTCGTTGCCAGTGGTGCAAATGTAAACACTGTAGTAGTCACCAGCATAGGAGGCACTGTAGGCTTTATCATACCAAGAGAGGATGAAGTCGGTGGCAGTGGTGGGCAGGGACATGCCAGGCAGTATCAACCAGTTGTCGGGGGTAAGGGCACCGCTAGCATAGGAGGCGGAGTAGAGGGCGTTGCTTTCCTCTAAACCATTTTCTGCACTGATGGTCCAATTGTTGCCATCGTTGTCGGCATCGACAATCTTGACGCAGTAGAGCATCGAATCAACATCGGCATTGAGGAGGTAGGGGAATGTGGTGATGTCGTTGCACTCAATGACAGTGACCAGGATAGAGTCAGAGGTGGAGACACCGGCGGCGTTGGTGGCTGTTACTGTCACGTTGTAAGTGCCGGTGGTGGTAAAGGTGTAAACCAGGGTGTCGCTGGTTTCGGTCTGGGCAGTGCCGTCGACAGTCCATTCCAGATTGGTGACAGAACTGACGGCAACAAAAGTGGTAGGCTCGTTGGCGAATGCAAGAGAAGGACCGTAGAGATCAACGTCAGGTGCGCTATTACCCACGCGGATGTCGTCGATGCCCAAGCAGAACTGGTCAGTACATCCAAAGTGGTGGAAACCGATGTAGACGGTCTGGCCAGCATAGGCAGAGAGGTCAATAGAACGTTTGGTCCATTCGCCGGATGAAAGGGTCTGCTCCATCAACGCAGTGGTAGCGCTCATGGCGGCAACAGTGTTTGCGCTGGCCACATGCACAGCATAGTGCTCGGCGGCATATTGGGGGTTAGTACCGTTGTCGTAGAATGTGAGAGTATAGGCGCTACCGGAGGGAATCACCAGGGCGGGGCTAATCAGCCACTCGTCGGGGGTAAGAGCTTCAGAGGTGAAGTTGTCGTAGGAGAAAGCAGCGATGCAGGCATTGCCGGAGTGGGGATAGTCCGACATGTCGAACTGACTGCAGGTGTCGCTGAGCTGCCAGCAGATACCGTCGTTGTCGTTTTCGATGATGGTCCAACCGTGGGTACCGTTCTCAAAACCTTCTTCCCAGGGGAAGGTGCTGATGGTGTCGCCGGCGGCCTTTGCGAAGTGAGCCTTCTTGGGAAGGGTCAGCATCGAAGCAGCCTGATGGGTACGAGTGGTACTCGCTGTTTTTACCAGGGGATTGTTTTTGACAACTCTCCCAGGGAGTACTTTGGGCTGGGCAAAGCTGGCGGAAGCCATCAATACCACAGCGGCAATAAACGTTAATGCTTTTTTCATTTTTTTTTGTGTGTTAAGAATGTTAATAATATTGTTTTCTAATTATTTACACAATAGTGTGTTCAATCACTTAAAATGCAAAGATACACTTTTTTTCTGTATTAGAGGAAAATATTAAATAAAAATGGGATGCCACATTTGGGGTATCCCGACCTGATGGTCAAAAACAGTAGGTAACAAAAATGGGAATAATATAGTTAGTCTTCGTTTTTCGCGTTGGGGACAAAGAAGATTACAGTCAGTGCACCGACGAATCCGGCCACAAGCACGATGACGCGAGCTACTGAACCGGCGGGGATGAAGACGAAGGCCGAGAGCAACACCATGGTCGTCATAATGCCTACGGCACCGGCTTTCTGCGTGACCGTCATGCCACCTCGCTGCTGATAGTTGCGGATATACTTGCCCAGCCACGACGATAGCAGCCATTGCTGCAGGCGAGGCGACGAGCGGTAGAACAGCCATGACGCCAGCAACACGAACGGCGTTGTCGGCAACCCCGGCACCACCACTCCCAGCACGCCAAGCCCTACGGCCAATAGACCTAACGTTATGTATAGGTATCGTTTCATCATTTCCTTATTCAGTCAAGCTGAGTGGGTTTGTAAGGAAGTCATATAGGCTGACGAATAATATTCCGTCGTCGTTTTGGTATCGAGGAATGGAATCCCATGTGATGACCACTTTGCGGAAACTGTCTTTTATTTTACGCAGCGAGCGGAGCTCTTGTTCGCGTTTATCATCGTCGTCAATACGATAGGCCGATTGGATATAGTATCGGCGGAAGCCTTGGTTGCATACGAAATCAACTTCGAGGTGTCGGCGCTCATATTTACTGTCTGGCTTGGCGACAGTCTCGGTTATCTCGCCCACATCCACGTCCATCCCTCTGCGTCGAAGCTCATTGTAAATCAGATTCTCCATAAGGTGCGTCTCCTCCATTTGGCGGAAGTTAAGACGTGCGTTTCTAAGCCCAAGATCCTCAAAATAGTATTTTGACGGGGTGTCGATATATTGCTTTCCCTTGATGTCGTACCTGAGAGACTTCTCGACAAGAAATGCATCTTGAAGGTAATCCAGATATTTCTTTATAGTGTCTTGGGTTATATCGCTTCCCTTGACGCTTTTGAAGGTGTTTGCCAGTTTGTGTGGATTTGTCAAGCCGCCAATAGACGATGCCAGTATGTTGACCAGTTCCTCTAAATCCCCGTCTAGTTTAATGTTGTGGCGTTCCTTTATGTCTTTTAGGTAGGTGTGGGAGAACAACGACCGCAGGTATGATCTCTTCTCTTGCTCTGTTTCCATCAGCACAACTTGCGGCAGTCCGCCGTATGTAATGTATTCGAGCAATTGCTCTTCTCTTGGCAAATCATTCTTTTGTGGCGCGTCAAGGAATTCGGCGAAAGAAAGGGAGTGGATATGTATCTCGTCGCCGCGTCCGCGGAACTCGGTGATAACATCCTTCGACAGAAACCGTGCATTGGAGCCAGTTACATATACGTCGGCATTGGGAATGTGCAGGTAGCTGTTCAACACATCCTCGAATTCCTTTACATACTGCACTTCGTCAAGTAGTATATAATACATATCGCCGTCAACCAACTTACTGTCGATGAATTGCAATAGTGTGTCTGGGTCTCGCAGATTCTTTCTGCGGCGGTCTTCTAAATTTATTTTGATGATGTGGTCTTCTTTTACACCTTCGGAAAGCAAGGCATTGGCAAATAGATTGAATAGCAGATATGACTTTCCACATCGCCGCATTCCAGTAATAACTTTTATCATATTGTTATGACGGCGTATCATCAAGTTTTTCTGCAGATAATCTCTTTTTATCATACTATTATCATTCGATTTTTCTGTAAAGATTCACATATTTTTCGACTGCAAAGATACATCTTTTCTTTAATATGACAAAATAATTTTGTGTATTTGAAATTTTTCGTATCTTTGCACTTGCTTTCGAGAGCGAAAGCTGTAAGCAAGAAGTGCATTGCATTATTGTCCTGCTATCGAAATCGGCAAAATTTCAAGAGGAGGGACCGAGCATGTATGCTTTCGTTTGAACGTGTATGCTATATCCATGTAGCATATCTTCAGGCGTGAGATATGTTCCATTACCTCCGTTTCCTCACAGGTGTTTGCCGATACCAGATAGCAACGGACATGAGCACATAACCTCATGCCTTCTTTTTTGAACTTAACAATCTCTTCCGCCGGAGGTGGCGAGAAACAGCAGTTGCACCCGACACACACAAGGGTCTGTATTATGAAAAGAGTTGTCCTGCTCTCAATCATCTTGATGCACACGGCAGTGTCTTTTGGACAGTTGACTGCGCCTTCGCTCAACAGTCCCAACGACAATATCACCGGAGCCTACACGCGGCAATACATGTCGTGGGGCCGCATCGCCGCCGCCACCGGCTATACCCTGCAGGTTGACACCGCCGCCACCTTCGACTCGCCGCTGCTATACTCGGTGGAGCACACCAACACCTCGTCGAGCACGCAAGGACGTCATGTCAACGACTTGCGCTATGGCACACAGTATTACTGGCGTGTGCGGGCATACAATGCCACCGACACTTCTGCATGGTCGGTGGTGCGGACGTTGACCACAACCGCCAAGGTGTTCCTGAACTACTCCAACACTCCGGCCGACAGCCTCACCGGAGCCTATACACGGCAGCTCTTCCATTGGAACAACTCGCGTGGCTCGATAGGCTATATACTGGAGCTCGACACTGTGGCCGACTTCTCGTCGCCCCACAAGCGCACCTTCAACAAGACCACTGCTGCCGACAATACGGACAACTACTTCTACTATGCCGTCAACGATATGCGCTACGGCACACGCTATTACTGGCGTGTTTGCGCACGCAACAATGCTGATACATCGGATTGGTCGGACACGCGCACGCTGCTGACGACCGACAAGGTGTATTTCACAACCCTTTCGCCATCCGACAGCCTCACGGGTGCCTATACAAGGCAGTACTTCTACTGGAGCAACTCACGAGGCTCGATAGGCTACATACTGGAGCTCGACACTGTGGCCGATTTCTCGTCACCCCACAAGCGTAGTTTCAACAAGACCACTGCTGCCGACAACACGGACGATGCTGTATACTATGCCGTCAACGATATGCGCTACGACACACGCTACTACTGGCGCGTACGTGCCCGCAACGGCGTGGATACCTCCGGCTGGTCTGATACTCGCACGTTGTTGACTACCGACAAGGTGTTTTTCTCAAACCTTTCGCCGTCTGACAGCCTCACTGGGGCATATACAAGGCAGTACTTCTACTGGCGCAACTCGCGTGGCTCGACAGGCTACATCCTGGAGCTCGACACTTTGGCCGACTTCTCGTCACCCCACAAGCGTAGTTTCAACAAGACCACTGCTGCCGACAACACGGACGATGCCGTATACTATGCCGTCAACGATATGCGTTACGGTACGCGCTACTACTGGCGTGTTCGTGCCCACAACGGCGTGGACACCTCTGGCTGGTCTGACACGCGCACGTTGCTGACTACCGATAAGGTGTTTTTCACAAACCTTTCGCCGTCTGACAGCCTCACTGGGGCATATACAAGGCAGTACTTTTACTGGCGTAACTCGCGTGGCTCGACAGGCTACATCCTGGAGCTCGACACTGTGGTCGACTTCTCGTCACCCCACAAGCGTACCTTCAACAAGACCACTGCTGCCGACAACACGGACGATGCCGTATACTATGCCGTCAACGATATGCGCTATGGCACACGCTACTACTGGCGTGTTCGTGCCCACAACGGCGTGGATACCTCTGGCTGGTCTGACACGCGCACGCTGACAACCACCTATCGGGCATTCCTCAACTTGCCTGCCGACAACTCCACTGGATGGTCCGTCAGTGGACTATATCTGTACTGGAACAATTCACGTGGATCAACGAAATACATAATACAGATTGACACTTCGGCCACTTTCAGTTCATCGCTACTTCAGACCCTGAGCAAGACTACCGCTGCCGACAATACAGACAGCTACTTCTACAAGATAGTCGACGGGCTCCGCTACGGTACCACTTACCGCTGGCGTGTGTGTGCGATCAACAATGCCGACACCTCGGAGTGGTCTGCCGTATGGCGTTTCACCACTACCTATAATATCACCACCGGTCCGGCGTTGACGATGCCGGTAAATGACTCGACCGGACTGACGTATAACAATATAACACTTGTGTGGCAACCCATGGACAACGTGCAAGGCTATCGCTACGAGGTGAGTACCAGCAGTACTTTCGAAACGCTCGTTGCCGCGGGTAACACCTCGCTGACCTTCTCGGTGGTGACCACGGCATTGCCGTCGACCACCTATTACTGGCGGGTGCAGGGCTATAACGCCCAAGGTAACACAGCATGGTCGCCGGTGTGGCACTTCACCACCGACGACGTGACGCTGACAGCTCCAGGGCTCGCCACACCTGCCAACGGAAGCAGTCAGCCTGTGAATGTGGATTTGGCCTGGCACCCAGTCTTTGGCGCACTGACATACGATTTGCAGTTGTCGTTCGACAACAACTTCACCGGTGCCGTGAGCAGTTTCAACACTGCTGATACGCACTACACAGTCGATGGATTGCCTCAGAATATGACTTTCTATTGGCGAGCACGCAGTAACAACGGCAATACACAGAGCGAATGGTCGGAGGTCCGCAGTTTCGTTACTAACGGTTGCCAACCGGTGAGCGACACCTTGTACCATGAGATGTGTGAGGGGCAAAGCTATGAGTTCTTTGGAATATCCTATACGGCTACGGGTAACTATAGCCATATGTTGACAACAGCTGCAGGATGCGACAGCACGGTGGTGCTGGCATTGACGGTATATCCAAGAGGCATGGACGGCTCGGTGATCGATACTGCATGCGACAGCTACACATGGAACGACCTCACATTCATCCAAAGCGGCAACTATCCATTCTACACCACCACGGTGCACGGCTGCGACAGCATGGCCATATTATATCTTACCATATATAATTCTGTTACGGAAGACATCTATGACACCGCCACTGGTATTTATGAATGGAATGGTGAACATTATTCAGTCTCCGGCGACTACACGCAGAACTTCTCTACCGTACAGGGCTGCGACTCAACAGTGGTATCGCATTTAACCATCACCGTCGGCATAGCAGATGTTGCAGCCGACAACGTCAATATCTTCGTTCGCGGTAACAGCATCATAATCGAAGGCATCGAAGAGGAGTTGGTGAGAGTCTTTGATATGGTGGGCCGTCCCGTAAGCAATCACAACCTGCCCAACGGTGTCTACATGGTCAAGGTCGGCTCGCTGCCCGCCCGCAAGGTGGTGGTGATAAGGTGACACCTATACCCTCTACCATAAAAAAAACCATGCACACATGTGCATGGTTTTTCGTTGGTATGGGTACACTATGGGAACACTATCGGAACCATAGCGAAACCATATACCGAGGCAAAAGGGGAACAATAGATAAGCAAAAGGGGAGCAAAACCGATAGACATATTTTAGATACCTT
>Ga0310786_10012004_pt1 | contig 10763 bp, 5 predicted proteins | sample AusTroGonzalo_MG_FD_203881 | JGI IMG/M metagenome (GOLD analysis project Ga0310786, IMG submission 203881) | Bovine rumen microbial communities from tropical cattle in Woodstock, Queensland, Australia - Gonzalo_03 (v2) (version 2) | ecosystem: Host-associated > Mammals > Digestive system >...
TGACATGGACAAGTTCCGTCGTATTGCCTTACAAGGTGCTGCTGCCTTGGCTTATTGTCATCAGTGCAATATCCTGCATAAGGATGTCAAACCCAGTAATTTCTTCTTCCGTGACAAGGAACATACGGAACTGGTGTTGGGAGACTTTGGTATCTCCAGCATCCTGGACCAGGATGGTAAGTCGCATAAGACCACGCAGGCCCGTACCCCCATCTATGCTGCACCGGAGATGTACACCGATGTGATCGACGGTGTGGTGGAGGTGACCCCGGCTGCCGATTTCTATTCCTTAGGTATCTGTCTGATGGCTTTGTGGCTTGATGGATCACCGATGAGTACCAATGAGCGGGTGATGATGCGTCAGAAGAACGAGGGTCGTCTGCCTCATATCCATGAACTGCCTGAGCGTGTCAGGATGATTGTGCAGGGTCTGACAGTGGTCAATCCAGCCAGTCGCTGGGGCTATGATCAGGTGGAGGAATGGTTCAAGGGTGGTAGTCCGAAGGTCGATCTGTCCTCACCGTTCCTGAAATACAAGAGCTTTATCGTGGATCCCGACCGTAACTTAGTGGCCGACAATATCCACGAGCTGATCCCCCTGTTGCTCGACAATGAGAAACTGGCCATCGGCTACCTCTATAATGGTCGTATCAGTACGTGGCTGGAGTCGTGTGGTAACCAGAAGTTGAGTACCATCGTGAAGGATATCGTGGTGAACCGCTATCCTGTGGATCAGCATGCCGGACTGATGGCTGCTGTCTATGCGATGGAGCCCACTTATCCGTATAAGGATGTCAAGGGTAATCTCTGTGACGATACCCATAGTGTGGCCATCTCCCTGCTCAGCTATCAGAATGACTACACGCTGCTGTTGACGAATCCCAACGACAGTCTGTTCCTCTATCTGGAATCGCATACGAAATGTAATGTGGATCGTCTTCGTTCCTATTTCACGGATATGAAGAAGGAGACGGCCCATGTCCCCATCATGCGTATGGTGTATGAGATTGATCCGGATATCCCGTTGATCTCCCATTATCCTTCTGCGAACCTCAAGGAGATTGTCAGGACTTTCGGCAAGGAACAGCTGAAAGAGGATGACTGGCATAGTCTGACCGATGGTCGTCTGTTGTCGTGGATGTACAGTCACGAAGACCGGATGGCCTGTGAGAGTCTGCGTATCCTGACCCAGAACCAGTCCTATTCAAAGTCGTTGGCTTATAAGGTCCTTTATAATCTCGACCGTGAGGCTGGCTATGATCTCAAGAATGCCTTTACGCCGATACAGATTGCAGAACAGCTCAACGAGCGTCTGAAGAAGACGGAGCATCTGAGTGACAAGGAGTTTGAAGAGGAGATGAAGGACCTGACGGAGTTGAATGGTCGTTTCAGTTATTATGCCCAGTTGCATGGTTGGACGGAGGTGCTCAACGAGTATAACCGCTGCTTCGATATGAAGAGTGAGGAGAATCGTGAGCGTCTGGGAGCCTATGATGCCAAGACGGCCGTCTATCGCTTCTGTCGTATCTTGGGTGTGGCACCGGTCTATGAGATGCCTGACGGGACGGAGTTGACTGATGGCAGGGATCTTGATCCCCATAACAATCCCCAGTTGCGTTCGGAGATACGTAATGGTTCTCTGAGTCAGTGGATGTCGGTCTTCTATCATGAGGACCCGTTTGCCGACTTCTCAGCAGATTATGCTTATGAGCATGCTTTGGAGGAGTGGTTGATGGCCTTGGGTAAGATCGATGTCACCCAGATCTATTACAAGCGTTTCGTGGATGCCCGTGAGGAGACAACCAACAGGGTCAAGAGTGTCCGTGACAACTGGCAGAAGGCCAAGGGACGTGAGAAACTCTGGCGGATGGTGTTCTTCGCGCTGAGTGGACTCTGGCTGCTGCTGATCCTGTTCATTGGTGTGAAAGACCGTACTTATCTGCTCTCGCATACTTTCCTGTCGATAGGACTGCCCTTGGGAGGCATGACTGCCGTGATTGTAGGAACACGTGCCTATTTCCGCGGTTATGATGTGTTCTTCTCCTTCCTATGGGGGCTGTTGGGAGCATTATCGTCGTTTATACCTATTATTATTTTAAAGTATTTCGCACAGTCCCATCCCTCCATGTTCAATCTGGCGATTATCGTCATTTCGCTGGTCTATATGCTGGTTTGTCACCTGACGGACTTCCGGGGTGACCAGAAAGCTGACAGTAAACTGATTGCGGAGGTGTTGGACAATGACGTGAAGTCGATGCTGCTGGAACCGCTATACTATACGTTCAAGACAAAGTCGTATAAGTTCAAGGGCTCGAAGTTCGGTCTGTTGAATGATGTGACGGATCAGGTGCGATCCATCAGTGGAGAGAGTGTGCTGCACTATATCCTATGGAGTTTGCTGGCCCTCATCTTCGTCCTGGACTTCATCATTTTCAGTCCGAGTCTGCTGAATGTCAGCAACCCTGACACCAGTGGCCTGAATCCAACAAAGTTTTTTAAGCAAATAGAGAGAGATGTAGAATAGATGGTTTGCGAGAATTGTCATAAAGAAAACCGGAGCATTGCCAAGTTCTGTAAGTGGTGTGGCCAACCATTGGCCATGCAGGATATGCTTGACAAACTGGTGGGGCTTGACGAGGTGAAGCGTCAGCTGAAAACGATTGTCGATACCTATACCTATCTTCGTTCGCGTAAGGATATCGCCAACGTGCGTATCTCCGTGAATGCAGTCATCATCGGTGAGACAGGTACGGGAAAGACTGCTTTGGCAGAGATTCTCCGTGACTATTTCTATAAGCATAAGATCATTGAGAAGCCGAAGTTGACGATGGTTGATGCTGTCGATTACCAGCGTTTCGTTGATAAGTGGGATGATAACATCAAGAAGGCCAAGGGCGGTATTCTTTTCTTTGACAATGTCCAGAAACTTCTTCCCGATAAGTACTCCAGTCAGGTGAATCCGCTCGACAAACTGTTTGTCGAGATGGACAAATGGGAGGATAATCCCATCGTGATCATCTCTGGTCTGACCAAGGGCTTAGAGGACTTCTTAGAGAGCAATCCTGCTGTAGCCAACCGCTTCAAATACACCTTCCGTCTGCCGACACCTGGGTATCAGGAGTTGACAGATATCTGTAAGCTGAACCTGCAGATGAAGTATGGAGTCACGAAGTTCTCTGCCGAGGCAGAGGATCAGTTGGCCCGTTTCTTCAGATATCAGGTGAAGATCAAGGATGACACCTTCGGTAATGGTCATCTGGCCATCAAGACAGCGGAGGATATCTTTACGCATTTCATCAGTCGTGGTATTGATGCCGCTCAGGTGGAGAAGGATGATATCACAGGCTATGTACCAGAAGAACGGACGGTTGATGATATCCTGAAGGATCTCGATAACTTCATCGGTATGGATGAGGTGAAGAGTGCTGTCCGTGAGATGGCCTATTCTGTTCAGAACAGCATCCAGCGTGCACAACGAGGACTGGGTGAGCAGGAGAAGATGTCAATGCACATCATCCTCACAGGTAATCCCGGTACAGGTAAGACCACCATCGCCCGTAAGCTTGGAGAGATCCTGGCCTCTGTGGGCTATTTAGACAGTGGTCATGTCGTGGAGGTCGATCGTGCGAAGATGGTCAGTCCCTATCAGGGAGAGACTCCCAAGGTGGTCGATCGTCTGTGTGACAAGGCGATGGGTGGCATCCTCTTTGTGGATGAGGCCTATACGCTGGCACCTCAGAATGCTGCAGGAGAGCGTGATAACCAGGGTGCCCAGGCCTTAGAGAAACTGATGAAGCGCATGGAGGATGACCGTGGTAAGTTTGTGGTGATTGCTGCAGGCTATCGGACAGAGATGGAGAATCTCTTCCGTATCAATCCCGGCTTCCGCAGTCGTTTCAATTACTTCCTCGACATCAAGGACTACTCGCCTGATCAGTTGTATGATATCATGCAGGTCTTTGCCAAGGAGAAGAAATATCTGTTCTCGCCAGAGGCTGAGGAGTTGACGAAGAAGATGATCACGGAGATGTATAACTCCCGTGACAAGGACTTTGCCAATGGTCGTACGATGCGTACTCTCTTCGACCAGATCTGTAAGAAACAGGCTCAGCGTCTGCAGGGTCAGAGTATCTCCCTGATGAGCAACGAGGAGTTGATGACCATCATTCCTGCAGATGTGCCTTATGAGGCTCCGCAGTCTGTGGATGTCTCCGACTGTCTGGCTAAGCTCGATGGCCTGGTGGGTCTGAGTGCCGTGAAGAAGGAAGTGTCTAATCTGGCTTCCTATCTGAACCTGCAGATCAAGCGTGGCGAGACCAACACCTTCCAAGGCAAGCATTATGTGTTTACAGGTAATCCCGGAACAGGTAAGACGACGGTGGCCCGTATCATGGCAGATATCTTCAAGACACTCGGTATCGTGGCACGGGGACAACTGGTGGAGGCTGACCGTTCCAAGCTGGTAGCAGGCTATTCGGGTCAGACAGCCATCAAGACCAATCAGTTGGTAGATCAGGCTTTGGGAGGTGTGCTCTTCATCGACGAAGCCTATACGTTGAAATCCAACGATGGTGATACCTTCGGTTCAGAGGCTATTGATACCCTGCTGAAACGTCTGGAGGACGACCGTGGAAAGTTCGTCTGTATCGTGGCAGGCTATACGGATCAGATGCATGACTTCATCGACTCCAATCCGGGTCTGAAGAGCCGTTTCACACAGACCATCCATTTCGAGGACTATACGCCTGACGAGTTGACGGAGATCTTCCTGCATCTGGCAGACGGCAAGAACTTCGTGGTCGATGAGGACACGAAGGGTGCCATCCATCGTCAGTTTGAACAGCTCTACCTGCGTCGTGACAAGAACTTCGGTAATGCCCGTGAGGCCCGTAAGATCTTCGACGAGGCCGTGGAGCGTCAGAGTCAGAGACTTGTCAAGCTGATGAATGATCCTGGTTTCCAGGAGAGTGATATGTTCAGTCTGACGAAGGAAGACCTGCCGATGGCACAGAATGACGCTGCCCGTCCGTTGGATGAGGTGCTTAACGAACTGGATGAGTTTGTCGGTATGCGTTCTGTCAAGAACTCCATCCGTCGTCTGGCTGTGCAGAGCATGTTCATGAAGCAGCGTGCTGCCATGGGTGCAGGTAAGGTGCAGCAGATGGCGATGAACTTTGTGCTGACAGGTAATCCCGGTACGGGAAAGACCTCTATCGCCCGTAAGATGGGTGAGATACTCCAGGCCATGGATATCCTGCCTACGAGTCGGGTGTTGGAGACCAGTCGTGCTACATTGGTCGGAAAATATATGGGAGAGACGCCGAAGATTGTCAACAGCATGTGTGACAAGGCCATGGGTGGTATTCTCTTCATTGATGAGGCCTACACCCTCAGTGACGGAGGAGACCAGTATGGTAAGGAGGCTATCGACACCCTGATGAAGCGTATGGAAGACGATCGTGGCAAGTTTGTGGTGATTGCCGCAGGCTATAAGGACAAGATGGAAGATTTCATGATGATGAATCCCGGACTGGCCAGCCGTTTCACTCACAAGCTGCATATCGACGACTATAACGAGGATGAGCTGTTGGCGATCTTCAAGTCCATGGCTCATAAGGAACAATACACCCTTTCCCAGACGGCAGAGTTTAAGGCTCTTGATGCCATCTATAAGATGGTGCTAAGTAAAGACGAGTCATGGGGTAATGCGCGTGAGATGCGTAACCTGTTGGATGCCACCATCCAGAAACTCTCAATCCGTGTGTCGCAGATGCCGCCTGACCAAGTGACGAAAGAAACATACCAGTTGATATTACCAGAAGATATATAAGCGATGATTATTTGTCCAGCGTGTAAAGAAGAGATCGACGACGATTCCTATTTTTGTGATCAGTGTGGTCAGGCCTTGCTGTTCTGCAAACAGTGTGGACGTGTGGGAATGGGGCGTCGCTGTACCTATTGCGGTGGTCTGATGGTTTCCCAAGATGCCAATGTCAGTCCGGCTTCCCCCTCACTTCGCAATTCGATCGGGACTTTTGCCAGTATTGGTATGGACCAGAGCGTTTCACAGGCTCAGGGCAAAGGCAGCATGCCTGTTTTGACACTTGCTAATGACAGTCTGAACATTCGTATGGTGGCCATGAATGGTGCCATTATCGGACGAAGGAAAGGTCCATATACCCGGTTCTTTGAAAACCAGGCCTATGTCTCAGGTGTTCATGCCCAACTGAAATACAATCCGGGAACAGGGTGGTGTATCGCTGACAAGCACTCATCCAACGGTACGAAATTAAATCAGCATATTCTGCAGCCCGATGTGGAGATGACACTGAATAACGGTGATATCCTTACTCTGGCAAACATCAGTCTGCAGGTTATTATCAGATAATATATCATGATAGCATTAGAAATATCATCAGCCAGCAGGATTGGTTGTGTGAGAGATCAGAATGAGGACATGATACTGGTGGATAACCATTTTGTCCGTGATGACGATTTCAAGACTCTGCTGACACTGAACCATGAAGACAGGTTTATCGTAGCTCTTGCAGACGGTATGGGAGGTCATAACCGTGGTGATGTCGCCAGTAGTGATACCCTGCATAATCTACAGTATTATTACCATGATATTCCCTCTGGGCTTAGTGCCAGTGAATTCAATGAGGCGATTGTCGGGTGGTTGGACTCCATCAATAATTTCGTCGTTTCGAAGGGTAGGGCAGATGAGCAGTTCAAGGGGATGGGTACCACCCTCGTGGGACTGGCCTATTATGACGGTGATTTCTATTCGATGAACTGTGGAGACAGCAGGCTATATCGGTTCAGGGATGGAGAACTGACGCAGTTGACGACTGATCATTCGTTGAATACCATGCTCGGTTCTGAAAAACATTCCAGCATTATCACTAACTGCATCGGAGGAGGCTGTACCAATTCCTATATCGATATTGTCAGACTGACTGACGATATTCGGCGTGATGATATATACCTGCTCTGTTCAGACGGACTTACTGATATGGTCAAGGATTCCCGTATCTCCCGTATGCTGGCAGATGGGGCCAATGCCAATTTGCTTTGTGAGGCCGCCATTAAGAAGGGGGGACTTGACAATGTCTCCGCCTGTGTGATAACGATTAAGTTATAAGACAACCATGCCATTAAGATTACCAGACAGACTGCCCGCCATTGATATTCTGAAGAATGAGAATATCTTTGTGATGGACAATTCCAGGGCGACCACTCAGGATATCCGTCCTCTGCGGATCGCTATCCTGAACCTGATGCCACTGAAGATAACGACAGAGACGGATCTGATCCGTCTGCTTTCCAATACCCCCCTGCAGTTGGAGATCAGTTTTATGAAACTGAAGAGCCATACCCCGAAGAATACGCCGATAGAGCATATGATGATGTTCTACCGTGACTTCGCAGAGATGCGTAATGAGAAGTACGACGGAATGATCATTACGGGTGCTCCTGTGGAGCAGTTGGAGTTTGAGGATGTGCTCTATTGGAATGAGATTACTGAGATCTTCTCGTGGGCGCGTACGCACGTCACGAGTACCTTATATATATGTTGGGCTGCCCAGGCAGGACTCTATTATTACTATGGGGTGCCCAAGTATCCGTTGTCGATGAAGATGTTCGGTATCTTCCCCCAGACGCCCCTTGATCCCAAACTCCCTATCTTTAGGGGCTTTGATGATGTGTTTATGATGCCTCACAGTCGTCATACGGAGATCCGTCGTGAGGATATCCTCGCCAACCCTGAACTGACGCTGATTGCTGAGTCTGAAGACAGTGGCGTGAGCATCGTCATGGCACGTGGTGGACGAGAGTTCTTCATCACAGGTCATCTGGAATATGCGCCCAACACCCTCGACAACGAGTATAAGCGTGATAAGGATGTCCGTAAGGACGTGGCACCACCACTGAACTACTATAGGAATAACAATCCCAAGAATCCGCCAATGGTGACTTGGCGCTCTCATGCGAACTTGTTCTACACCAACTGGGTGAACTACTACGTCTATCAGGAGACACCTTATAATATCGACGACATCAAGTAGTCTTCAGCCTTGACCGCGTTAGAACTGTTAGCTCCTGCGAAGAATCTGGAATGTGGCATGGCCGCCATCGACCATGGTGCTGATTCCGTCTATATCGGTGCGCCCCATTTTGGTGCCCGTGCTGCAGCAGGTAACAGTATCGAGGATATCCGTCGTCTTTGTGACTATGCTCATCCTTTTGGGGTGAAGGTCTATGTCACGGTGAATACCATCCTTTATGATGATGAGTTGGAGGCTACCCGGCAGTTGCTTTTAGATTTGGAAACTGCTGGTGTGGATGCCATTCTCGTACAGGATATGGCGGTGCTGCAGTTGGCAGCAGACACCTCCCTGACGCTCCATGCCTCTACACAGACTGATAACCGTACACCAGAGAAGGTGCGATGGTTGAAAAGTCTCGGTTTTGCCCGTACGGTTCTGGCGCGAGAACTCTCTGTTGAGGAGATTGGCCAGATTCATCAGGAAGTGCCTGACATGCCGTTGGAGGTATTCGTCCATGGTGCTCTATGTGTCAGTTACTCAGGACTTTGCTATGCTTCCCAGCATTGTTTCAGTCGCAGTGCCAATCGTGGGGAGTGTGCCCAGTTCTGTCGGATGAAATTCTCTTTGGTGGATGCCGATGGGAAGGAGATCGAGCACGAGCGTTATCTGCTCTCTCTGAAGGATATGAACCAGAGCGACCATCTGTTGGAACTTATCGAGGCGGGTGCCACCTCTTTTAAGATTGAGGGGAGGCTGAAGGATGCGGCCTATGTGAAGAACGTGACGGCTGCCTATAGCCAGCGCTTGGATGCGATCATCCGTCAATATCCGGAGAAGTACTGTCGAGCCTCACAAGGCCATTGCGACTATACGTTTACCCCTGACTTGAACCGTACGTTCAATCGTGGCTATACCACCTACTTCCTCCATGGTCGTCAACCTGATATCGCCTCTTTCGATACTCCGAAGGCGGTGGGTGAGTTTGTGGGCACTGTCAAGGAGATCCGTGGAGATTCGTTCAATGTGGCTGGTGTGGCGCGTTTTGCCAATGGTGATGGTCTCTGTTTCCAGAACGAAGCGCGTCAGTTGGAGGGTTTCCGTGCCAATCGTGTGGAGGGTAATCGTATCTTCCCCTATAAGATGCCCCCAGGTCTTCGTCCTGGCATGCGCCTGTATCGGAATAATGACCAGGAGTTTGAAAGGCTTCTCTCCGGACAGAGTGCCCGTAGGAAGATTCCTGTCAGTCTTTCCCTGCGGGCTGTGGAAGGTGGCTTCGAACTGTCTGCCAGTTTGAGCAATCGGTCCCTGAGCTTGTCGAAAGGCGTCTTCCTGCCAATGACTCATCAGAAGGCGCAGAAATCGCCACGCGAGAATCTCGTCCGTCAGTTAACGAAGTTGGGTGACACCATCTATGAATGTCAGGAGATTGATATCCCTGCCGACTTTGACTATTTCATTCCCAATAGCCAACTCTCCGAACTGCGTCGCAGTCTGGTGGAGAAGCTTACGGCCTCACAGGGGGACGGTTCTTTTGTTAGGTCAGCCGACCTAACAAAAGAACCGTCCCCCTGTGAGGCATACCCATACCCTTATCTCTATAACATCTCCAATCGTCTCTCTGCAGACTTCTACGGAGCAGAGAAGACGGCCTATGAACTGAAGGGTGGGGAAGGTCCGATCATGCAGTGTCGTCACTGCATCCGTTATAGTCTGGGCTATTGTGTGAAACATGGTGGCAAGCGTCCTCAGTGGCGTGAACCCCTCTCTCTGGTGTTGGGCGACGGTCGTCGTTTCCGTCTTGCGTTTGATTGTAACCATTGTCAGATGAATGTGTATGGCTGTGAAACATAAACTGTTGATACTGTTCACGTTATGCGTCTCACTCCTCACTTCCTGTTACAACAAAGGACCTGTGACGCCTGATGCCTGGGATCTCACGAAACAGCAGATCGACTCTATCTCTTTCTATACCACTCATCATTATACCCAGAACTACAATTTCGTAGTGACGGGTGACTCCTTGGTCGTTGTGGCCCAGGAGCCAGGGGCCATGGCTGTGCCCGATGTTGTGACCATAGAGATGGAGTCAGAGACAGGAGAGCAGCAGAAAGATTCCATCACGCTTCGCAAACACGAGCGCATTGTCGTGGCTGACATTACGACCGTGCCTACAGATACCGTCGATTCCGTCTGGGTGAAGGTGGCGCGTGACCAACTGACCTTCGGTTGGATCCATGAGAGTGAACTGTTGGCAAAAGTGTCGCCTGACGATCCCATCAGTCAGTTTATCGATTTCTTCTCCGATGCCCATCTGTTGATCTTCCTGGCATTCTGTGTGGTGATTGTGGCCGCCTATGCAGTCCGTCGTTTGTTACGAAGAGGTGCGAAGATTGTGCATTTCAATGATATCCCTTCGTTCTATCCCACGGCCCTTTGTCTGTTGGTGGCTTCTGCGGCTGTTCTTTACAGCTCCATCCAGTTGTTTGGGGCAGAAACGTGGCGGCATTTCTACTACCATCCGTCGCTGAATCCCTTTGCGCTGCCTTTCTGGTTAGGACTGTTTGTCACTTCTGTATGGGCCATCATCCTTGTGGCCATCGCTACTGTCGATGACGTGACCCGTTATCTGCCCATGGGTGGAGCCATACTATATCTCGGAGGACTGGCAGCAATCTGTGCCGTCTGTTATGTGGTGTTCAGCATCACCACCCT
>Ga0310786_10012005_pt1 | contig 10762 bp, 8 predicted proteins | sample AusTroGonzalo_MG_FD_203881 | JGI IMG/M metagenome (GOLD analysis project Ga0310786, IMG submission 203881) | Bovine rumen microbial communities from tropical cattle in Woodstock, Queensland, Australia - Gonzalo_03 (v2) (version 2) | ecosystem: Host-associated > Mammals > Digestive system >...
AGAGCCGTCAGACGACCCTCGCACGGTTCGTGTTTGCGCTCGGAATCCGGCATGTGGGAGAGGCGACGGCCCGGGACCTTGCACTGCGCTTCAGGACGCTAGAGGCGCTGGAGAAGGCAGGGATCGGGGAGCTCCTCACGGTGAACGACGTGGGCGAGGTGATCGCCGAGAGCGTTTATTCGTTCTTTCACGAGCCGCGGAACATCGCTCAGATCGAGCGGCTCGTCGCCGCCGGCGTGCACTGGGAGCAGGGGGAGGGCGATGCGCCCCGGAACGAACTCATCGCCGGGCGCACGTTTGTCCTTACGGGGACGCTCCCCACCTGGAGCCGCGATGAGGCCAAGGACAGGATTCTGGCCGCCGGTGGCGTCGTCTCGGGTTCCGTCTCCAGGAAGACGAACTACGTCGTTGCGGGCAGCGCCGCAGGCAGCAAGCTTGAAAAGGCTCAGGCGCTTGGCGTTCCGGTGATTGATGAGGCCGAGCTGCGCAGGATGCTGGGGGTGGAGGAGGACGCATCTCCCTCCGAGGGCCGGACGGGCGCGCTCTTTTAGCGAACGGCCTTTTTCCCGCAAAACAAAAACGCACCGCGGAGCAATTGCGGTGCGTTTTTGATTTAAGGCCTGACAGCCCGAGCTGAGGGACTCAGTCTAAGTCAAGCGTGCGCGGTGTTCGCCGATTAGGCCATCGCCTTGATGGAGGCGGACAGGCGGCTCTTCTGGCGAGCAGCAGCGTTGCGGTGCAGCACGTGCTTGCGGGCCATGGCGTCGATGACGCTCTGGGCCTTGACGAAGGCCTGCTGAGCGGCGGCCTTGTCACCGGCGGCAACGAGCTTGCGCACGGCCTTGATGGCGGTGCGGTACTGGCTGCGCTGGGCGGAGAGGTGCTGGTTCTGCGCAACGGCCTGGCGGGCGCGCTTGCGGGCTTGTTTGGTATTGGCCATTTAGTGTTCCTAAAACTAAAAAAGGATGCTTGACGAGAAGCACACAATAAAAATTTGTCTGCCGCCTCGCCCGTGCATCATTCAGCCGTGGGCTCGGCCGGTTAAGTGTTTACAATCTCTTTTCGGTTCTGGCTTTAAGGGAACCGTTGGGTTGGACAGGTTCTTGCCGTCTCCGAAAAGCCCCTTATTATATGTAAATTCTTTTTTAGAGACAATACCCCTTGCAAGAAAATTCCTGGGGATGTTTCTTTTTTTGAGTACCGTTTTTTCATGTCGTTGCTGCGCAGTGCTGCCACCGTCTCTGGCCTGACTCTTCTTTCGCGCGTCACGGGCCTCATTCGAGACATGCTGATCGCCCGCTTCTTCGGCGTCACGGGGGCGACCGATGCCTTCTACGTGGCCTTTCGCATCCCGAATCTGCTGCGGCGGCTTTTTGCCGAAGGAGCCTTTTCGCAGGCTTTCGTGCCGATGCTCTCTCAGGTGAAGGAGCAGGAGGGGGCGGCCCGCAGCGACGAGTTCATCGGGAACGTGTTCACGCTGCTGGCGCTTGCGGTGCTCGCAACAAGCATGCTGGGCGTCATCTTCGCGCCGGCAGTGATCTGGGTGATCGCCACGGGCTTTTCCGCGCATCCCGAGACATTTGATCTGGCGGTTGCGCTCACGCGCTTCATGTTCCCCTACATCGTCTTCATGAGCCTTGTGGCCTTTGCCGCCGCTGTGCTCAACACGTGGAAGCATTTTGCGATTCCGGCCTTCACGCCGGTGCTCCTCAACCTGAGCTTCATCGCGTTCATCGTCCTGGTCTCGCAGCGGCTTGGCGAGCCCGTCTGGGCGCTTGCCTTTGCCGTGATCACGGGCGGCGTGCTGCAGCTCGGAATGCAGCTCTGGCAGATGCGCCGCATGGGACTGCTCCCCCGGCTGAGGTCGCCCCGGCGCGCACTCTACGATCAGGCCGTCCGCCAGGTGCTCCGTCTCATGGTGCCCGCGCTTGTGGGCGTCTCCGTGGCGCCTCTTTCGATCCTTATCAACACCAACATCGCCTCGCGCCTGGCCCGAGGCGCAGTCACATGGCTTTCGTATGCGGACCGGCTGATGGAGTTTCCGACGGCGCTGCTTGGCGTCGCGCTCGGCACGGTGCTGCTTCCGAGCCTCTCGGGCGCGTTCGCCAAGGGCAATCTCGAGCGCTACAACCGGCTGCTTGACGGGGGGCTCAAGATCGTGGTGCTCCTTGCGGTGCCCGCAGCCGTGGGGCTGGGTCTTCTCGCTGAAGGGCTTTCCTCGGTGCTCTTTCAGGGGCGCAACTTCCTTGCCGAAGATGTGGTGCAGACTTCGCTTGCCATGCGGGGCTATGCCGTGGGCCTCATTGGCCTTATTGCCATCAAGATCATCGCGCCGGCGTTTTATGCCCGAAAGGACATCAAGACTCCCGTGAAGGTTGCGATCGCGGCGGTGGCCGTGGTGCAGGGGTGCAACATTGTGACGGTGCCGCTCTTTTCACATGCGGGACTCGCACTCTCGGTTGCGCTGGGCGCCTGCTTTAATGCGGGAACGCTGCTTGTGATTCTCATCCGGCGGGGCTGGTACCGGGTGCTTCCCGGCTGGGGGATGTTCGCCATGCGCTGCGCGACTGGCGCCGCGGCAATGGCCGCATTCCTTGTCTGGATCCAGACGGGCGTTGACTGGGCGGCGATGCAGAGCGAGTGGCTGCTCAGAATCGGCTGCGTGGGCGGCGTGATCGCGGGTGCCGCAGCGAGCTATTTTGCGGCGATGGCGCTTCTTGGCTGGAGGGGCGAGGAGATTCGCGCCGCTCGCAGGCAGGAGTAATTCCAAAGACGGAAGAAAACGGAAAACAAAGGGATTTTCTCCCTGCTACAATCCCCCGCATCAGCGCCTCGTGCGCGGCATGCTTATCACAAAAACGGACACAAGATGGCACTCAAAGACAAAGGCGAACTCAACAAGTTCTTTATCTTCCGCCCCAAGGAGAAGATCCCCGAGTACATCGAGGTTCTCAAGGTTTCCGAGGACGTCGAGGCGTATGCCGATCACAGCATCGGCAGAGAGGCTCTTGAGCATCTGAAGGAAAAGATCCGCGCAGCCGGCGGCAACGCGGTTATTGACTATCGCGTCGAGAACAAGCCGTACTTCTACGGCAACTATGTCTCTCACGCCTACATTGCGCACGGCAAGCCCGCGCTTGTGGTCGGCATCACCTTCAAGGGCGACCGCGAGAAGATCATCGCCGAGTTTGATGATTCGGAGATCCGCAAGGATACGGCCGAGCGCAAGGCGGCGGAGGCTGAGGAGGCCCGCCGCATCCGCCGCACCGAGATGGTGACCCGCGGCGTGCTGGGCGTCGTGTTCGGTGGCCTCGCGCTCTTCGTGCTGTACATCGCAGGCGTCGCCTTCAACGTGATCTAGCTGGAGCGGCGCGCCTGCAGCCGGCACCATAATATTGCCCCTCGGAAAAATCACTTTCCGAGGGGTGTTTGCGCTTTGCGGCAGGCCCGGATTATTCCTTTGAAGCCGCCTTCCCGGCGTCGAGCTCTGCGAGGTGCTCCCGCAGAATCGAGCGGATTTGAAGGATCGCCTTCGGAGTTTCCTGCACACTGTGCCCGGAGGGGATGATGGTTTCGCTTGCCGCGCCCTCCAGGTGCGAGCTCCAGTACGGGACGATGCCGTCCGATGAGGTCTCGATGGTGCCGCCTTCGCCGTTATCCCCGATGATCGAGTAGTACTTGACCCTGGGCGAGATCGGCGCCTTGATGAGCGCCTGAATGGTGGGATCCTTGTCCGAAAGGTTTCCCACGCCCGTCATGGAATCGGGATTGTAGGAAACGTCCTGCCCCATCATGAGGTACAGGGAGTTCGTGACTGTCGAGAGCATCGAGACGGGGAGCTTGACGAGGCTGAGCAGAAGCCTGGGGAGCGTCTTTTCCGTGTAGGGCGTGCCGCGGTGCGGAGCGGCGAGGAACACCGCGCGGGTGACGTTGGGCAGGGGCTCGAAGAAGAAGATGTCGTGCAGCTTCTCGCGCACGAGCTTCTGCCGCTGCTCATTGGGGTGCCTCGTGGCAAGGTACTGATCCCAGAGCACGTTTTCCGAAGAGGAGACGAGCAGCCTCGAGAGGATGCCGCCCATGCTGTGCCCGATCAGCACGACGTCGCGGCTTGCGGGATCCCTGCCTTCGGGGTCGTAGTGGGCGAAGGTCTCCCGGATGGCCGAGGCGATTGCCTTTCGGTTCGAGACGATCGGCCAGTTCGTTGGGTAGTACACCTGCCAGATCTGATAGCGGTCGCGCAGCTCATCGTCGCCCATGATTTCATTGGCGGTGTTCACCCAGGCCTCCGGGCTGCTTGCCAGGCCGTGAATGAGAATGACCGTGCGCCGGTTCGGCCGGTAGGGCTGCATGAGGTACACAATGGGCTTCTCAAGCACGTCTCCCTTGCCGAAGATCGTGCCGAGAGACTGGCGCGCAAAATCGGAGTTTGCAAGCCACAGCCCGTAGGCCGCCGAATAGTTGGCCGCGAGCGGCACGCGGATTTTGTTGATGCTGATTCCGATGTCGCTGTCGATTTCGTAGGGCGTGAGGATCGCGGTCTTGCTGAGCGCAACATCCCGGTACGTGTTGCCCGGGAAGTGCAGCATCATTGTGGCCGGGACGTAGGGCATGCGGCGCCAGGAGAAGTCGGGGCGCTTTTCTCCCTTGTGAGAAGTCTTGTGCTCGCGTCCGAGCGTGAGAATCATTCTGGCGCCAAGTCCGTCCTTGACGTACTCGTTGCGGATGCCCTTGAAGGAGATCGTCGAGTCGGCCGTGATGTCCAGGATGATCTGGTCCCTGTTCTGCAGGGGCGGGAAGTAGCGGCTGTCTGAAGCGAGCGTCCAGCCGTCGATCGTCGTTGAGGGGGCGGATCTCTCCTCCGGAGGCATTTCCTTGAAGCGCTGGTAGAGGAGCTGAACGGCGGTTTGCGCGGAGAGGTTGTAGTAGTCGCGCACCTGCGTCTGCCGGTCCTCAAGGGCCCGCATGTCGATCGTGCGGTTGGAATAGAAGAGGTAGAGGTAGGCGGCCCGGGCCGACTGCAGGAAGGCGGCGATCGTCTTGCCGCTCAGTTCATTGCGCTCGGCGGCGGTCATCGCCCGGTAGTCGCGGCTGAGTTCCCGGTGCAGACGAAGCGCCTTGTAAAGCCAGATCTCGGAGAGCGCGGACTGGCGCTGCTCCTTGGAGAGGCCGCCCTGGGTCTGAACCTGGTGGATGCATGAGTCAACCGCCGAGAGACAGTCGGAGGTGTCGTAGCCGAGTATGAAGAGGCTCTCGTCGGTCTGCTGGCTGAGCGTGCCCGTGGTGATCACGTCGCCCCGGCGCGACTCGATGTATTTGGTGCTGTCGAGCGTCGAGACCTTCACGCTTGCGCAGCCCGCGAGCGCAAGCGCCATGAATAGAATGAGGAGCCGCTTCATTGGAAAAGAGTTTTCTGTTTCAGATACGGACAGATACTAACAAGAAGCGGCAGCAGGCGGCGGTTCCCGGCGGCTCCTGATCAGGGCTGAAGCGCTAAGATGGCGCCACGAATATCGCGCGTGACAATCATGACTGAACTCATCGACGGAATCGAAACAAGGTTGGCAGGGGTGCGCGGGCAGCTTCGGGCGGCCGACCCGCAGGGGCGCGTCACGCTCCTTGCCGTGAGCAAGACCTTTCCCGTGGAGGCCGTGCTCATTGCGGCTTCGCTGGGGCAGTGCGCCTTTGGCGAAAACTACGCCCAGGAGGGGTGCGGCAAGATCGACTGGGTGCGCGAGCACCGGCCGGACCTGCGGCTCGCCTGGCACTTCATCGGCCCCCTGCAGTCCAACAAGACCCGGATCGTCGCCGAGCATTTTGACTGGGTGCAGACCGTGTGCCGGGAGAAGATCGCCCAGAGGCTGAACGACCAGCGCCCGCGGAATCTTCCCCCCTTGAATGTCCTTGTTGAGGTCAACATCGATGGCGAAGAAACCAAGAGCGGCGTGCTGCCTGCCGAGGTGCCCGCGCTCTGCCGGTTCATTCAGGGATTGCCCCGCCTGAGGCTTCGCGGCCTCATGGCGATTCCGGCGCCGGCTGACACGCACGAAGCGCGCATGAAGCCGCTCATCGCGATGCGGGCGCTCTTTGACTCGGTGAAGGACGAGTTTTCGCTTGACACCCTTTCCATGGGGATGAGCGCGGACATGACCGAGGCCGTGGAGGCGGGAAGCACCATGGTGCGCATCGGAAGCGCCATTTTCGGTCACCGCGACTACGGAAACCGGGCCTGAATCGCCTCTACTGTTCTGGCTGCAGTTCCTCGGCTGTCCAGACGTTCTTGAGATCTCCTGGAGAGACCGTGCGAATGGGACAGCCAGGATAGGCTTTTGCAAAGCCTGCCGCGCCCTTTGCCTTGGCCCTGGATGAGAGCTTGCACTCGAAAGCTTCCATTTTGTTGTCCACAACCTCGATGAATTTTCGCTAATGCCCAGTCAAGTCCTTGGTTCAAGTCGTTAGATCAGCACACCGAAATGTTCTTGCACGTAGCGCTTCTGCTCACCCTCGATCTCACGGCGCCGGCGGATGTACCAGTCGGTGAAGATCTGAACGCGCCTCAGGCGCGCCGCCTCGATCGTTGAGCCGATGTAGTTGTCAAGGTTCGGCACGTGCCAGCCGTTCAGCACAGGCACAAGCTTGCCCTCGCGCAGCTCCCGGTAGCAGTGGTGAAGCGGCATGTCGAGCACGATTCCCGCGCCCGAGATGGCGGCCTGCTTTGTTGAGAGGATGTTGTTGAAGCGCAGCATCGACTTGAAGCGGATTCTCGCCTGGCTGCCGCCCAGAATCAGTACGTCCGAGTGCGGCCGCACGCGGCCGCTGTAGATGATGCCCGCGTGGTGGATGAGGTCGGTCGGAGAGTCGGCGGGGGCGGATGCCTGCTTCAGGTACTCGGGAGACGCGCACGGGATGAACGCCGAGCGCGTCACAAAATGCTCGACGAGCGCCGGGTTGTGCACGGGCCCATAGTAGAGCATGAGCTCGGACTGGCCGCGCATGAAGTGCTGCGGGTCATCGTCGGCGATGACGTCGAACGTGATCTTCGGATAGATCTTCTGGAATTCCACAAGCAGCGGCACGATCTGCTCCTGCATGAAGCCCGGCATGGCGCCGAACCGGATGCTGCCTTCCTCGGCTGCGCCCGAGACGCGCAGCTCGGCAATGGCTTCGTGCATCGCCTGCACGACGGGACCGATCCTGCGCGCGGCCTCAAGAGCCGCCTGGGTGGGCACGATCACCCGGCCGCTTCGCTCAAAGAGCTTGTAGCCGAGGGCCTGCTCCATCGAGCTCACCACGCGCGAGAGCTGCGAGCGCTCGATTCCGCGCGAAAACGCAACCGCGGAAATTGATTTTCGTTCAGCAATTTCAATGATGAGAGCCCAGTCCTGCAGGTTCTCCAGAATCCTGGCATGCGACATGTGTCAAAAAAGTCACGCAAAAATTTACACGACAGAGCGATTATAAAGCGATATTGCAATTAAAATGTTCAAAATTTTATCTGATGAAATTTTATTCAAAAATTTTGCATGAAAAAAAGTGAGAAAATAGACACGCTAAATAAAAATTCGAAATTTACAATAGTCTTATCCATAATAGGCGTCACAGGGGGACACAATTATGAAAGTCACAACAATTCCTTGGTCACGTGACATTCCTCGCTCCACGAGCGATCGTGCTGAAGGCGAGACCTGGGCCTACTGGCAGAACAAGATCAACCGCGCCTCGCTCGTCATGCTCCATGATCAGGGCATCCTCTCCGACGAAGTGTGCCGCACGATCGCCAGGGCGCATCGCCATGCCGAAGAGGAGCAGGCCGCACCTGGCGCCGCTCCCGTGCAGGACATCATGCCGCTTGAGAAGATGCTGATAGCGCAGTGCGGTCAGATGGCCTCCCTGATTCACACCGGCCGCAGCCGCCAGGACATCTTCGCTACGCTCAACCAGGCGCGCCTGCGCTCCTCGGTGCTGGATTTTGCCGAGAGCCTCAATGCCCTTCGCGCCCGGATCCTCGAGATCGCCCGGGACAACACCGAGACCTGGATGCCCGCCTACACCAACGGCGTGCAGGCGATGCCCGTGACGCTCGGCTTTTATCTCTGGGCGTTTCTTGAGTCCTTTGACCGCGATTTTGACCGCATCCGCGAGGGCTGGGCCAGAGTGAACCGCTCGGCCCTGGGATCCGCGGTGATGGCGAACTCGGCCTGGCCGCTCTCGCGCGAGCGCCTTGCCGAACTCCTCGGCTTTGACGGCCCGGTCATCAATTCGCTTGACTCCTCCCAGGTGAGCCTCTTTGACGTGCCGCTGGAGCAGGCGTCCATTGCGGCCAACGTTGCGATCCGCATCACGACGCTGCTTGCCGACATCGCGCAGCAGTACTCCCAGACGCGTCCCTGGATGCTCCTTGACGAGTCCGCCGCCTACGGGTCGTCGGCCATGCCGCAAAAGCGCAATCCGGGCATCATCAACAAGACCCGCGCCAAGGCTGGCGACGTGATCGGCGCCATGCAGACTTCGTTCATGCGCGCTCACAACCTGCCCCTTGGCATGTACGACAACAAGGAGAGCGTGAGCGAGGACAACACGGCCGTGTTCGTGAAGGCCGTGCACATGCTCGAGCTCGCCCGCTGGGCCTTCGAGATGCTCAAGATCAACAAGGCTCGCGCCCTTGAGGAGCTCGACAACGACTGGACTTGCACGATGGCTCTTGCCGAGACGCTGCAGATGCGCTTTGGCGTGCCGTTCCGCGTCGGCCACAACTTCGCAAGCGGCATCGTGACCGTTGCCCGCCGCGAGGGCTACTACCCGAAGAACTTCCCGTTTGAAGAGGCAAAGAGAATCTTCCGCGAGACCGTCCAGAAGCTTGAGGGCAAGCAGGAGGAGCTGCCGCTTGACGAGGCGGGCTTCCGGGAGACGCTCTCGCCCGAGTACGTGGTGCGCACGCGCGTCGGCACCGGTTCGCCCGCACCCGAAACGGTTGCGAAGGGCCTTGAGGCGGCCGCTGAAAAGCTTGCCGCGGACAAGCAGTGGCTGGGCGAAAAGTTCGCGCAGCTTGAAAAGGCAGATGCGGTGCTCAACGCCGAGTTTGAAAAGTTTTTGCAGTAGAAAGCCCGCCAGCCCGGAGCGTCTCCGGCGGACCAAACACCGCAGGGGGCTTCCCGGGCAGACGGCAAATAAAGAGCCCCGCCTCTTGAGGAGGACGGGACGGAACATTCCTAAAGGAGGTTGAACCATGCTATGGGTCGGACTTGCCATCGTTATCGTAACGTTCTGGCTGATCTATAAGAACTATGAGGCGCGCCTCGTGCTCGCCCTCTCGGGTATCGTGATGGCGCTGCTCGGGCAGTACCTTTGCGGAGGTCTCACGGTGTCTGCCGCCGTCCAGGCCTTCATCAAGCAGCTCGTCAACGGAGGCCTTGTGCCGACGATCGTGACGGTGATGGGCTTTGGCTACGTCATGACGTTCACCAAGTGCTCTGACCATCTCGTGAACGCCCTGGTGCGTCCGCTCACGCACGTGCCGGCGATTGTGATCCCGGGTGCCGTGATCATCACCTGGCTGCTCAACATCGTTCTGCCGTCCGCGGCCGGCATTGCCGCTGCAGTGGGCGTGCTGCTGATCCCCGCACTGATCGCCCTCAAGGTCCGCCCTGTGATGGCTGCCGCCGCCGTGTTCCTCGGAACCTGGGGCTCGGTCGTCTCTCCCGGCCTGATGTTCAACCCGCAGGTTGCCGACATCGCCTTCAAGGCGAAGGAAATCCCGGCTCCGGACGCCATGATCGTGATCTTCCAGGAATTCGTTCCCTGCGCGATCGGCGCTCTTGTGGCTGCCGTCCTGCTTGCCATCCTGGCCATGGTGATGCGCGAGGGCGTCGGCTCGAACAAGGAGGACACCTCCGCTGAAGCCGCAAAGGATTTCAAGGTCAACCCGATCTACGCCATCGTTCCGGTCGTTCCGCTGTTCCTGCTCGTCATCGCTTCCAAGCAGGTCGGCTGGCTGCCCACCAAGGTCTTCACGGTTCCCGTCTGCATGCTGATCGGTACGGCCATTGGCATGGTGGTCGGCCTCATCAACAAGCAGAGCCTCGGTGACTGCTCCAAGCGCTTCTGCCGCGGTGCTGGCGACGGCTTTGCCGACGTCGTGATCCTGATTGCCGCTGCGGCCCTGTTCGCAGCCGGCATGCGCTCCATTGGCCTCACCGGTGCTCTGGTTGACGCCATGAAGGGTTCTCAGTCGGTCGCCATGTTCTCGGCTGCCGCTGGCCCGTTCGTCATGGCCGCCATCTCGGGTTCGGGCAACGCAGCTGCTCTCGCGTTCAACGAAGCCATCACTCCGCACGCCGCTGACTTCGGTCTCACGATCGTTCAGCTGGGTGCAGTTGCCCAGATTGCTGCCGGTCTCGGCCGCACGATGTCCCCGGTCGCGGGCGGCGTCATCATTCTGGCTGGCATCGCTGGTGTGAACCCGTTCGAAGTTGCCAAGCGTACCGCTCTGCCGGTGCTCATCGCCCTTGTCGTCACGACGGTTGCGATGTACACGCTCAACTAAGAATGCGCACTTGCGGATTTCCGGGACTCCCGGAAATCCCGCTCAAGGCAAAAAAGGCGTCGGGATTTTCGCATCCCGGCGCCGTTTTCATAGAATTTCTTCGGCGCGGAAACCTCTGCATTTATGCAGGGGAGGAGCGCCGAACCTCCTTTCTGAGTTCTGTTAAAAAAGTGGTTTTTCGGCTCAGTAGCTTGAGTTTGTCGCTTCGGACGCAGGGGTAAA
>Ga0310786_10012006_pt1 | contig 10760 bp, 5 predicted proteins | sample AusTroGonzalo_MG_FD_203881 | JGI IMG/M metagenome (GOLD analysis project Ga0310786, IMG submission 203881) | Bovine rumen microbial communities from tropical cattle in Woodstock, Queensland, Australia - Gonzalo_03 (v2) (version 2) | ecosystem: Host-associated > Mammals > Digestive system >...
CGAGCACATTGTCTTTTCGCGCAGTGCCGACCGCGGCCGCACCTGGACCGAACCGGTTCTGCTGGCCGGCTCCCACGACCGCGTGCATCCCACCCCGGTGGCCGGATGGCAGCAGCCGATGCTCTCCCGCAGCGGGCGCCTCTACTGCCTGTGGAATCAGGAAACCACAGTGAAAAAACACCTCTGCGGGCAGATGTACGGCCGATATTCCGACGATGCCGGGCTCACCTGGAGCGAGCCCGAACAGGTTCCCTTCCCCAGCCGGGAAGATGCCGACCCGGCCGATCCGTCCATCCCCCCGTCCTGGTGCAACTGGCAGCGTCCGCTGCGCCTGGGCGAGGACGGTAAATTCCTCGTGGGCTGCTCCCGTCACGGGCAGGCACCCTACGACGAACGTCCGGGCTGCAAGGTGGAATTCTGGCAGTTCGAAAACATTGACGACGACCCCCAGGTGCGCGACATCCGTTTCTCCATCTTCTCGGGCGGACGTTCTTCCCTGGACGCCACCCACCTGGTCACGGAGAACGGCTATGTCCCGCGCGAAGGGCCCGCCCTGGAGGAGGCCTCCATCGTAGGCCTTCCGGACGGCCGCCTCTTTGCCCTGATGCGCTCGTCGCTGGGATATCCGGTCTGGACGGTGAGCGCCGACCGGGGCCGCTCCTGGTCCGCTCCGCAAATCCTGCGTGAACGCGACGGCGGCCGGCCCATCCTGCACCCGCGCTCCCCCTGCCCCATCTACGACTACGCCGGACCCGAAGCCTGCAGCGGAAAGTATTTCGCCCTGGTGCATGACACCTTCGACTTCCAGGGCTTGACCGCCTATCAGAACCGCGGTCCCCTCTTCCGGATCGACGGGACCTTCGTTCCCGGGGCGCAGCAGCCCATCTGGTTCTCGGCTCCGGTAATCTTCTCGCCGCGCGACACCGGCAACTCATTCTATACCAGCTACACAGCCCTCGACGGCGAGGGTATCCTCTGGTTCGGAGACTACAAATTCTACCTCTTCGGCAAACGGATGAATTAAAAAAAGACCTGCCCGGACGGACAGGTCTTTTTTCAATGCAGCCAAGCCCTATAGAAAAACAGGCTTGCGGATACAACGGACCTCCATACCGTATTTGTATCCGGCGTAGGAGAGCATCAGGCGTCCCTCCGGATAGGCATCGGTAAAGGTGGTCATCAGATCGAAGAACTGGATGTTGGTCCCCGCCGAATTCGGCTGATAGGCCGTCGAGGTCATGATGCAGTTCATGGCCGGCTGACCCAGATAACGGGGATCGGCGTAATTGGTAATCCCCGTGCCATTCTTGTTGTAGGCACCGGTAGCCGTGTCGGTCGCCTTCGTACGAACACCCAGGAAGGAGAAATTCCAGCCCGCCTCGTTGAAGGCGGTCACCGTGGAGCCCTTGTATCCGTTCACATAGTAGCATGCCGTGGGGTCGTCGATGGGACCGGATTCGCCGGCAGCCTTATTGGAGTTGCCCACCAGCTTCAGGTAATCGGCGCGGGTCGGGATGTACCAGCCCGGAGGGCAGATTCCCCGAACGCCTTCGAAGGTATTGTAGTTTTCATACGTAACCTCGGCTCCAAAGGCAGTGGAGCAGTCGTACAGAATTGTCGATGAAGAATAGGAAGGAACCGGGATACCATTGTAGAATTTCTGGGAATACCAGATGCCGGCATCCTCCGTAGGATCGCCGGAAATGCTCTTTCCATCCGGAACGTAGGCCAGCGGTTCAGCCATCCACCAACGGTCGTCGGCCAATTTTACCACCTTGTAATCAATGTCGTCATACAGGAAGAATCCGGCATCGAGGTGCTCGGAGAACTGAACGCCGTCGCTCATCTCGATACTCACGGTCTTGGAGTTACGATAATCTTCATCAGCAACCGCCTTGTCCCAGGTCTGGGAACCGAAGGAGAACTCATCTTTGTTGGCATCCGTTATCTTCGTCTGCGTCTCTCCGACCGTAACGGCGCAATCCTTCAGCATAACGGCCTTGCCTTTCTGTTTTCCGCCAATCACATGCGCAACATAATCCGCAGCAACCGTTTTGCCCACATCGTTCAGACGGCCGCAGACAATGCCCGTAAACTTCCGGTCCACCTTGGAATAGACCGAACAGTCTACCACGCAGGCCACACCGAAGGTGCCCGGCTGAGCGCCGGCGGAACCGACCAGGCCGCCAACATAGACATTCCCTTCCCCGTTGTTGATGACGTTACCATACGATTCGCAATCCTCCATTTCGTAACCATAGGTCCAATAACCCAGCACACCGCCTACGGTTCCGTCGTTATTGTTCGGACCCGACATGCTGTTCGTCACGGTACCATAATTGATGCAACCATACAGGGTCGTGGCGCCGCCACAGACTCCACCCGTGCGGCATTTTCCACTGCCGCTCACGGTCACATCGCCTTCGTTGATACAATCTACGATCTTGTTGTATTTCTGGGCGTCTTCCACACCCGGCCAGCCGGAGATACCGCCGATAGCGGAATTGGACCTGTACGAATCGAAATCGACGGAAATATCACCCCTGTTCGTACAATTGGAGATAACGGTATTGTCGGCATAGCTGCCATGACCCGAATCTATGCTGTAATAATCGTTTCCGGCAATACCGGCTGCATGGATCATGGCGTTCAGGGCATTGTAACCGGCACGCGTCGAGGTCGTGAAAACAACATCTACATCGCCCGAGTTAACACAACCGCTCACATCTCCTCCCGTATTGGCCACAATACCGGCAATACCGATCCGGTTCAGCGCCTTGGTTCCTTTTTCAATTTCCGTCATCTTGTACAGGACATCCCCCATATTCCGGCAATCCTTGACGAAAGCCTTGTGCGTATTGTCCGAAAGGGAATAGGCGACAATACCGGCCGCGGAAGCGCAGGGATTCTTATAGAAGGAAAGCGGAACGACGGGTGTCGTATTGGCGGGATTGGTCAGGTTGGCCTCGTACGGCGCGGTAAGCGACACATCTCCTTCATTCATGCAATTGGATACCTCCGCACCCGAAACAGCCACAATACCGGCCACGATAGCAGCGTAACAGGCTTTTTCGCCGGAATCGTACGTAATATCTCCCAAATTATAGCAATTCGTAATGGGGCCATAGGATTCTGCCGCAATACCGGCTACCATATTGAATTTCGCGTTGGAACCGGCTCCTTTCAAGGTAACATTGGCCAGGTTATGAATCATCTCCAGTTTACCATTGTTGCGGACCACGACAGGGGCAAGCCGGACATCGGTGGCTTCCGTTACGGTTTTGGAGAAGGAACAGTCATCGAAGATGGCGAGGTTCTTGATGGTACCGTCGTTCTGGGCAAAAAGGGCCTGATCGGATACCAGATTCAGGATTCTATGTCCCATTCCGTTGAATACACCGCCGAAACCGGCCGCCTGGGGAAGGGTTTCGCCCTTGCAATCGATATCGGCCACCAGGCGGTAAGAGCCCTTGGTTTCGGATGTGGAACTGGCAAGGAAGGCCTTTAATTCTTCCACATTCCCGATATTCCCTTCCGTCACCGTTGCGACAACCGGCATAATCAGGAGCGTACCGATCCCGACCAGGTTCTTCTTCGTGGATAATTTCTGGGAAATGGCGGTACCGTCCTCTTTCTGAAGGACAATCGTCATGGCATTGTACTCGGCAACAGGAACCGGTAGGTAGAAGTTCATGGCATCGCCGGTACGGGTAAAGTTGATGGTCACGATGCTCGAGCTGCCTTCACCGGCAATCGGCTTGTACTGGCTCGTTTTGAACGGTGCGGTCGTGTACGTACCGGCCAGGTCCTGATCGGCCTGGATAACCAACTTGGATGCCCCTTCGGGAATACCGGTAACGGGGAACTTGATGACACCACCGTTCTGCCTGAAGGAGAGCAGGCCACTCTTATCCAGCTGGGCAATCATGGGAACACGCGTGTTCTCGCCCTCATAGGTGTAGGTTTCCGGAAGGGTCACCTTGATCTCGGAAGCGCTGACGTATTCCGGATCAAAGACAGCAGGATAAACGGCCACCTCGGCAACCGATTCGCCCTCGGCGAGGGTTCCGCTGAAATGTGCCTTGTTCGTTCCTGCACCGTCGGTGAGGACAAACTCCTTGAAAACACCCTTGGAGGTATAGACGGCAATCTTGTCGCCTTCCTGCCAGGTAAAGGTTCCGTTGTCGGCCAGAGCGGCCTTGGTATCAATACCGTCGATAACGGCACCGATGGTCGTATTGTACGGAGTGACCTCGATCTGCTCGGCCACTTCCTTGGCGCAGCCCGCGAACAGAAGCGCGGCGGCGGCCAGAATGAAAACGTTCTTTCTCATGGCTTTGAATGTTTAATCTTCCTCATCCCACAGACCGTTGCCCGGAGTGGAATTTTCACCCGTACCGGACTGGGCCAGAAGACCGTTTTCGGCCTCCAGGCAGAGATCCTCCGCCTGGGGCTTAACATAAAACTTTCTAAAAATCATAACTTTATGATGAATAAAATGGATTGCTATTTCCGCAAATATAATAAAAAAAAGTCCGGAACATGACACTCCGGACTTTTTATCAATTAATATCCTTGCCTTATTCGACAGTCTTGCGGACGCAACGGACCTCCATGCCATGGAGATAGTTACCGTAGCTGAGGCTCAGACGACCCTCTTTATACTTGTCCGTGAAGGTCGTCATCAAGCAGAAGAACTGGACGTTCGTACCCGCTACGTTCGGACGATACGGGGTAGAGGTCATGATCTGGTTCAGACCCGGCAGGCCATACCAGGACGGCTCGGAGCACTTCGTGTCATCGATGGGCGCAGCAGCGTTATAGCTGCCTGCCTGGGTCGTGGAAGCCTTGGCGCGGCATCCCATGAACGAGAAGTTCCAACCTTCCGCATTGAAACGCTTCACCGTGGAACCGCCACTGGGGATGTTCTCGTAATACACAGCCGTAGGATCGTCGATTGCCTTGGTCTCACCCGTCGTCTGGTCAGCGTTGGAAGCACCCACCAGCTTCAGGAAGTCCGCACGGGTCGGGATGTACCAACCCGGAGGGCAGATACCCTGCGTACCTTCGAAGGAACGATAGTTGCCCGTCTGCCACTCCGCCTGCGTACCATACGTGATATCAGAAGGAGAGTTCAGGCCGAAAGCCGTGGCATAGTCGTACAGGTATGCATCGGTACGGGTTACATTCGGTTCGACTTTGTTCTTACCCAGAACGGTATAGGTGTACCAGATACCGGCATCCTCCTCAGGGTCGGCAGAGACGGTCTTTCCGGCAGGCACATAAGCCAGCGGAGCGGCCATCCACCATTTACCGTCGGCCAACTGGACCAGCGGATAGGTCTTACCGGCATAGGTGAATTTCTTCTCGGCGAGGTTCTCTACGAAGCCGGAAACAGGCTCGGTATTCTTGTAGCAATTTCCGTCCAGTACGTAGTAAACCGTGTGGTTCGTGGGATCGAAACCGGTCTGGCCGCAGAAATAGGTAGCCACGTTCTCGGTCGTCACCTTGTTTCCGTTCACCGTACCGGCAATCTGAACCATGCTTTCCTCAGATCCCAACGTGATGACCTTGTCGGTACCATTGAATTTACCGACGATCAAACCGGAATTGCCGACAGGACCGCCAATCAGGGTGCAGTTCGCAGTACAGCCATCCATTCCGGTGAAGGCCACATTACCGATGTTGGCAATCAGGCCACCAATGGCAGCAATCGTGCACTTCGACTCGACGGTACCACCGGCAAAGCAATTGGAGAAGGTGTGACCCTGGGTCTGGAAGCCAGAGACACTACCAACAACAGAACCTGCATCCGCATTTGTAATCGTTACCGTTCCCGTGTTGGAGCAACCGTTCATCCGGCCCGTTCCACCGTGGACACCACCGACGCGAATCTTGATCTTCTCGCCTTCGGCGGTAACACTACCGGTGTTGTGACAGTTCGTGGCGATATACGGAGTGGTCGTGTTCTCGGAGCCCGGCCAGGCGCAGATACCGCCAACGGCATTGTTCGTGGTATGCTCGTTGTACGAAACGTACGATACGTTACCGCTGTTGTTGCAATTGGTAAGGGTGAACTTGTTGAGTTTATTGGTATCCGTACCGCCACTCGAGGTCGCACCCGAGAAGTTATAACCGGAACCGACAATACCGCCCACATAGAAAGTATAGCCGGCATTCTTGGCCTTGAAGCTGGTTCCGTTGCCCAACTTGACAAAGACATCGCCATGGTTGTTGCAACCGGTCATCGGACCGGAGCAGTCACCCACCAGACCACCGACGGAAGGACGGGCGGCCGTATGGGTACCATCCGAATTGGCAGGATTGGTTAACTCCACGGTAACCTTGCCATAGTTCTCGCTGTTCTCAAATACCGGGTTCGTACCCGTAGCGGAAACCAGACCACCGGCCGTCAGGCCAGCCGTAATGGCGTTGGTGCCATTATACACCTTGCTATTGATATCACCGATACCGTTACGGCCGTTGATACGAACGGCGGTAACCGACACATCGCCTTTGTTCACGCAACCGGACATGGTGTTGCTGGCAAAGTATCCGGCGATACCGGCGACGAAGGTCGCCTTCAGGGATCCCTCGGAAGCATAGGTAATCTTACCCGTATTCTCGCAATTGGTCAGGACACCCGTCGTGTAACTCGAGACACCGGCCAGGCAGAGAGCGGCTTCATGACCTCCGCAGGTAAAGGTAACGTTACCCGTATTCTTGAGCTGGACGTTACCGGAACCGTTGGTGGTACCACCCGCGACACCGCCGAAGTAGAAGTTCTTGGTATTCGTACCCGTGCAGGTAACGGTAATGTCGCCGTTGTTCTCGCAGTTCTTCATCATGTTGCTGGCATTGTCTCCCAACGAACCGATGACGCCGCCCACATACTGCGTACCGCCGGTATTGGCCTCGGTAGTAACGGTAATCTTGCCATTGTTCACGACGTTCTTGATCACGATGCCATGATCCAGGCCCTTGCCACTGGCATAACCGATGATACCGCCCAGACGGCCACCGCCGATCGTAATATCAGTTCCGGTGATGTCCGCATTGTTGACAACAGCCGTGATATTACCGGTATTGAGGCTTGCCAGCACACCAAAGTTGGTGAGCGGGGAAGGAATGGTCAGGACACAGGACTTGTCGAAGACCAGGTTCTTGATGGCACCGGCATTGTTCGCAAAGAGCGGCTTGCCGTTGTTCGTCCAATTCTTGAGCGCATGGCCGTTACCGTCAATCGTACCCTTGAAGCCTTCGGCAACGGGAACCGTCTTGCCGGCGAGGTCGATATCGGCCACCAGCTGCCAGGTCTTTCCTTCCGTAGAAGCGATAGCCGCCTCATACGTATCCGGAGAGAGGGTCTTGTCCAACTGGGTCAGCAAAGCAATCAGTTGGTCTGCCGTGGCGATGCTGCCTTCGCCGGAAAGCGAAATGGCCGGCATTTTCAGCAACGTACCGCGCTCAATGACATTATCGGCGGTAGACGTCTTCTCGGAAATAACGGAATCATCCGCCTTGCGGAGGGAGACTGCGACGCTCTTGAACGTACCCGTCGGAACCGGCAGGTAGAAGTCCATGGCATCAGCCGTCTTGGTGAAGTTGATGGTCACCGTGGAAGATTCGGCTTCCTTGGCCACGATGGCGGCGCTGTTCTTTGTGCTGTAGGTACCGGTCAGGCTGGCAGCCTTGGCGGAAACCAACAGTTTGGACGCACCGTCCGGAATACCGGTAACCGAGAATTTCACCACACCACCAACCTGCTTGAAAGCGAGGACGCTGTTGCTCAGCGTTCCCGTCATGGGCACGTTGGTCTGGGCACCTTCATACGTATAGGCATCAGGAAGGGTAACTTTCACTTCCGTGGCACTCACATATTCCGGAGCAAGGGCGACAGGATAAACAGCCGGACCTTTAACGGTCTCACCATCGGCCAGATCACCGCCGAAGTGGGCCTTGTTGGTCCCGGCACCATCCGTCAGCGTGAAAGTTTTGAACGCATTGGCAGAGGTGTAGACGGCAATCTTGTCGCCTTCCTGCCAGGTAAAAGTACCATCGTCGGCCAGAGCGGCTTTCGAATCAACACCGTCGATAACGGCGGTGATGGTCGTGTTGTACGAAGCGGTCTCGAACTTTTCGGCCACTTCCTTGGCGCAGCCCGCGAACAGAAGCGCGGCAGCAGCCAGAATGAAAACGTTCTTTCTCATGGCTTCAGAATTTTTTAATCTTCGTCGTCCCAAAGACCGCTGCCCGGAGTGGAGTTTTCACCCGTTCCGGACTGGGCCAGAAGACCGTTTTCCGCCTCCAGACAGAGATCCTCCGCCTGCGGCGCTACATAAAACTTACGAGTAAACATAACGTTATGATGATGAAATAAATTGTCAAACGAACAAATATACTCATTTTTTTTTAAAATGCTACTCCGATTTATCGCGCACGCAACGAAGCGGTGCCGCGATTCGATAACTAACCTTGGTACCGTTGCAGGTATACAGGCTGGACACCGCCTTGTTCGTCATGGGCATAAACCCGTAGAATTGTAAGTTCTTGATGCCGCTGGAAGCATCTCCTGCGGTGTTATAGGTGGCCGTAGGGGTGTCACTGTTGTCCATCCGTCCAACGGAAGAACCGCAGAACATCCCCGTACAAAGATGATCCTTATACGCAGCCATATAACCCATCATGGTCCCGGATGTCTTGGTATTGTCCTGAATGGTAACCGCACCGAAAGCGGCCATGTTGAAACCATCCGCGTTCAAAGAAGCCATATAGCACTCCGATCCATCGAAATAGGGAGTGGTTACCGCGGTTTGCTGGGGAATCTTGCCCACCAGGCCCTGGATATCGGCAAACGTCGGGACGTGCCAGCCCGTCGGGCAAAGGCCCTGGGCCCCTTCCAGCGCAACCGCCTGATCCAGGGTCGTTATGGCGCCCACCTCCAGGCCAAGGGCGCATTCGGCCTGATAGAGATAGCCGTTGGCAGCGATGGTCGTGGCATCATTGGCGAATTCGGCGGCGGTCTGGGCCGCGTTGATGCGGATCGGCGCAAAAACGCCGGCGGTGACGGCCGTAAGGTCGGTGGCAGCGGTCTTGCCCGCAGGCAGATAGGCCAGGTTCTGGGCCATCCACCACTTTCCGTCCTTCATCTTGACCACCGCGTATTGGGTCCCGGCATACACAAAGTACCCCTGGTCCAGGTGCTCTTCGAAGTCGGTCGCAGGCGGATTGCCCCCCGGTTCCAGTTCGCCGCCGTCCGTCCAGTTGTCGATGTTGCCCGAGAGGGTCACCTTCAGCCCGTCCGGATTCACGACGATGCCCACCGAATACTGTTTGCCGGCCTGCAGTTCGGCCTCGGCCAGATACTGCGGCGGCAGCGACAGTTCGGATTCCACTTTCACGCTCAGGGCCACCTTCTGGGGAGGAAGGATGGCATACCAGGTTTTCTCCGCAGCCTTGAACGCTTTCACCGGGGTCACAGCCGCGGAAGCATCCACCGTGGCGGTGAAATCTTCCGAAAGCGTGGCAGCCAGGCGGGCGCCGCCCACGGTAATGCCGGTAATGGTCTTTCCGGAATTGTTCTGCACCTTGAGTACCAGGCGGGTCAGGCGGTGGGTAAAGACCATCGCTACGGCACTCGAAGAAGGAAGGACGCCGGTTTTCGAGGCGGCCAGGAAGTCGGAGGAAGAGGTCCCCGCAGACTGGTCGGCCTGCACGGTGAACGCCGTGGGGACACCGCTTTCCTGCCAGGGGCTGTACGCCGACAGTGAAGCCTCGTCGGCTCCCTCGGCATACCAGACCAGCGAACCGCTGAAGCTGGTTCCGTCAAAGACCAGTTTCTCGTTGGTGGCATAAACGCCCGACTCGCGGGAAACCGTCAGACCGATGGCGTCGCCGTTTTCAAAATCGGTCTCCGTTGCCCGCGTAATCACGGGTTCAACCTGTATCGGGAGGCCGGCGGCCGAAGGTTTATCGGTCCGACCCTCGTCCCCTTTCCCGCAAGCACCTGCCAGCAGGGCTCCGGAAAGCATCAGGATGATTGCAAATCTATTCATAATACTCAGAAGTTAATTCCACATTGAAGGGTTGCACTCTTGCGGTCTGAACCCGGCAGGACCTCGATTTGGAAGCCGTGCATCCAGGAGGCTTCCGCCCCCAGGAACAGATGCGTCACAGAGCCCAGGGCAAATCCGTACCGCACGGACAGCGTCACCCCGACACGGTTGGCAGTCATGTATTCCATCCGGCGGACCCAGTCGCCCTCCAGGCGATAGGGTTTTTCTACGGAAACCGACGGGTCCACATTTCTCAATCCGGGCTGATCGGCCTTCCCTCCTGCATAATCCACCTTCGCACCCACTTGGAAACGCCCGAGCGGATAATTGACGGCAACCGAGCAGGAATAAATGTCCACGCCCAGCGAGTCCGCGTACGGATAAAGCGGAGTAGCCTTTTCGGTAATCCAAGTCCGTTTGGCCGATACCGACAGGAACGGCAGAGACCTGGAGGAATGGTCGTAACGGAACTGGACGCTGCGGGTATGCCGGCGGGAAAGTTCCTTGGGATCGTCGGTATACGAAACGGGGGTCACGACACCGCCCGAGTTCTCGCGGTCTACGACAAACTCGTTCAGGTGCTGGAGATTGCTCTTCAGTTCCAGCCGGAAGACTCCCCTGTAATTGTACTTTTCTACAAGATACGTGAGCCGGCCAATGAACTGCTCGCCCGGGAACCGCATCCAGACATAACCTTTTTCGCCC
>Ga0310786_10012007_pt1 | contig 10759 bp, 7 predicted proteins | sample AusTroGonzalo_MG_FD_203881 | JGI IMG/M metagenome (GOLD analysis project Ga0310786, IMG submission 203881) | Bovine rumen microbial communities from tropical cattle in Woodstock, Queensland, Australia - Gonzalo_03 (v2) (version 2) | ecosystem: Host-associated > Mammals > Digestive system >...
AGCTTCATCATCATATTTGATATATAAATCAGAAGCTGTAATATTTATATTATTATCAGTTCCCGAATTTATTATCTCGATAAGCTTTTTATTTGTAACATCAGGTGTCGTGTTTATTGTCTCAAGAATATCGTGCTTTATATAAGAAGATAATAAAGATACAACTTTTCCTTCCAGATCACAGGTCAAAATTATATTTCTGCCATAGATCTTTACGCCGTTATATTCAATACTAAAACAATATGTATTAGTATTTCGGCTTGAATTGAATTTTAAATACTTCAATTCGTTGATCGGATCCTGAATTCCAAGAAGATCTCTTACATTACATATTGCGTAAAACGCATCCTGGGCGCAGAGTACTTTAATCTTTGAGAAAACACCACCGATACTTTTTACTAAACCATCTCCGTTATATAAGATATCTAATGGATATTCTTCTGTAAGATTGAATATTTCAAGGTCATATTCTTCTAAATTCTCTAATTCGGATACAGCTTTTCCATCAAGTGACAACTCATTAGATTTCAAAGGATCCATTCCATTTGAAACTTCATAACCATCAGGGAAACCATCATTGTCGGTATCTCCATTAAAAGGATTTGTAGAATATAAATATTCCTTGGAGTTGGAAAGTCCATCTCCGTCTATATCGTCATCACCATCTGAAATTCCTGATTTATTTGAAACTGCAATCAGTGGATCTGTCCTCAGATCATAGAATTCATATCCATCAATAACTCCATCGCTGTCAGTATCAGGAACAAGACGGTCTGTTTTCAGTTTAATCTCTTTAAGGTCATTCAGACCATCTTCATCACTGTCTATATCCTCAAATGAATAACTGCCGTTTTTGCTGCGTTTTAAAACTACGTCATTTGATACAGCTCTCTCTTTTTCAGCATTCTTTTTTATGAAGAAAGTATATTCATCTCTTGCATCAGAATCATTTATTTTATATACATATTCTGTCTTATCTTTAACCTCTGCCAAAGCGTGTTCTGATGTATTTTTTTCATAAACATTATAGCTGATTGCATCTTCCTGTTTAAGCCAGTTTATGCTGATCGTCTTATCATTTTTGTTATAATCAGCCCATGCGTAAAGCTGGTTTGATACAGTTACTTCAAAAGACTCCGAATCAAAGCTGATGCTGAACTCTATTTTATAATCTGAATTATCTATTTTTATTGTCTTTTCAACAATTGAAGAAGTTTGATTATCTTCAGCACAAAAAGCATAAAGCGGATTTACATTTGCAGCACAAGTTATACATAAAAGTAAACATAAGAATTTGATCGCCTTCTTGCTTTTTTTACGTGTTATATACGCTGAAACCAAAGCAATTACAATTATTGTTAATGGAATATAGACGTTAGTATAATCTCCGGTTTTTGGACTATCCGTCTTATTAATAGTAGTTTTAGCCGATGTAGCAGTTGCTGCTTTTGTAGTAGTACTTGTAGTCGATGTAGTAGTTGTTGCTGTGTCCTTAACAAGGATAACCGAACCTTCCAGTGCTTCACCGGCATTGATCCTAATATTCTTGCCTGATATATCTCCATTTTTTAATTTAAGGCTATCAGGTATTTTTAAATCCCAGTTTAAAGCATTTAGATTATTTGAACTGTTATTTCTGATTGTAAAGCTTATGTTTGCATCTTCGCCTGAAGCATATTCTTCCTTGTCAGATGCAATAGAAATCTCTATTCCGGAAATTTCAGATTTTTCGGCGGCATTTACATCTAATGGTGCAATATAGTCTGTCACAAAAAAACTCATAACCATTATTAGAAAAATGCGAAATAGTTTCTTCATAGTCTTCTCCTTGTATATTTATTTCAGAACTAATTTCAGAGGAGTCCTGATGCCTCTTATTTTTGCGTAACTAAATTGATTATCCATATATCATCTCCCTTATTACACACTCATAATTCGCTATTTTGGTACGCAAATTACTGACATGTTTATAATCTTTTAGCGGTTTTTGACAAATTTGTATATTTATTATAACTTAAAAACGGGGATAATACAAGGGTAAAACTCCAATTTTATAAAAGCCGCAATAAATGAGGAGATAACAAAAAAGGATTACTGTGGAGCTTTTACTGCTATGGCTTGGTTTGATTAGCACTTACAATACAATATTTTTGTATTCCCTTCACGGATAACTTTAGGCTGTATAATTTTTCAATCTTTCCAACAGTCATCGTGTCTGTTGTGACGTTAGCAGTAGTGCTTAGTCTATTTAGACTTATTGAATAGGATGGTTACTTTTTAGGCGGTTACGAATGAATCTGGTGACAGCTTAGTTGGCACTTTAATTCATGTTACCAATAGCAACACCGATTACACAACCTATAAACCAAGCGCGCTATATGCTTCCATATTTGGCAACATCCACATTGACTTTTACTATAACATCTGCTATAATAATAACATAAAATCAGAAACGATTAGTGTTGCTAACAGCAACACTCAGCATAGGAGGTACTTATGAAGCATTTATCACTGAAGCTGCTTGCTGAGACTGTTATAAGCAGAAGAAAGGCAATCAAGATGTCGCAGCTTACTCTGTCTGAGAACACAGGCATCAACCGTTCGATTATTTCCAGATTGGAAAGTGAAGACTATACGCCCTCTGTGGATCAGTTGCTTGCTTTGGCTGAGGTACTTGAATTCGATCACAGAGATGTATTCGTAGACGACGCAGTGGAGGCAACACCGATTGAACGCAAGAAGATTGCCGTAGCAGGTACCGGTTATGTCGGACTGTCCCTCGCAGTTCTTCTTTCACAACACAACGATGTTACCGCTGTGGATATCGTACCTGAAAAGGTTGAGAAACTGAATAACTGGCAGTCCCCGATTCAGGATGACTTCATTGAGCAGTATCTTGCGGAGCATGAGGAGCGTCAGCTTTCCCTCAAAGCTACAACAGACGGCGAGTCTGCATACAAGGATGCTGATTTCATTATCGTTGCTGCACCTACAAACTATGATCCAAAGACAAACTTCTTTGACTGCTCTGCGGTTGAAGCGGTTCTTTCTCTTATAAAGACTGTAACAGGTAAAAAGAAGAAAAAGCCTACTATTGTAATCAAGTCCACTATTCCTGTTGGATATACAGCACAGGTACGCGAAAAGCTAAGCATGGACAATATCATATTCAGTCCTGAGTTCCTTCGTGAATCAAAAGCTCTTTATGATAACCTGTATCCGAGCCGTATCATTGTTGGCACTGATGAGGCTAACATGAAGAATGCTGAGGAGTTTGCCACACTTTTACAGCAGGGCGCTATCAAGCCAAACATTGACATTCTCTTTATGGCTACAACTGAAGCCGAGGCTGTCAAGCTGTTCGCAAATACATATCTTGCATTGCGTGTAAGCTACTTCAATGAACTTGATACATACGCAGAGGTCAAGGGACTTAAAACTGCTAATATTATCAGAGGCATCTGCCTTGATCCTCGAATCGGCAACTTCTACAACAACCCGTCCTTCGGCTACGGCGGATACTGTCTGCCAAAGGACACAAAGCAGCTTCTTGCAAACTATCAGAATGTTCCTCAGAACATGATGTCTGCTATTGTTGAATCAAACCGTACCCGTAAGGACTTCATATCTGACCGTGTACTTGGAATTGCAGGAGCATACAGCTATTCAGATGGCAGCTACGATCAGAATAAAGAAAAAGAAGTTGTAATAGGCATTTACCGTCTAACTATGAAATCAAATTCGGATAACTTCCGTCAGAGTTCCATTCAGGGCGTTATGAAGCGTATCAAGGCTAAGGGTGCAACTATCATCATCTATGAGCCGACACTTGAAAACGGAAGTACATTCTTCGGCTCACTTGTTGTCAACGATCTGAAAAAGTTCAAGAAGAAGTGCGGCTGCATTGTGGCTAATCGCTATGATTCTGTCCTTGATGATGTGGCTGAGAAGGTTTACACAAGAGATCTGTTCAGAAGAGATTAAAAGACAATCCTTATGGTCATGGCTCCGTAATCTATTGATATGAATATTTTACTGAAACTACTGAAAGAAATGTCCACTGGCATAGCTGATAGCCTTGGCAAGGCATGAGAAGATTTGCTGAATACTATAAATAAACATAATGCCCACTTACTGTGGCTTCAAACGGCATGAATAATTTGCCAGTTGAATTCATAGTCTGTGGGCATCGTTTTTGTAATGCTGTTATAAACTTTTCTACTCCCCTATTGCAATGTATTTTTTTGGTAGTATCATAAGTTCAGGATGTTCTGTACGTTAGATATAGCATAGTTCAATACTGACTTTGAAGTTATGTTGCACCTATTACTCTTTTGAACTTTCTAATAGAAAACGTTCTTTATTTGACACTTACTTATAAATAATAAATAAATTACTTTTTATAATTCTACATGTTTTTGCGCATCTTTTCATAGCTTATTACGGTATCTATGACAGAAATATGACACTTTGGTATTTAGTAAAATAAATAAGCGTTTCCTCATATAGAAGAAACGCTTATTTTTCGCCATTTGCATGGAGCTGATGATCGGACTTGAACCGACGACCTACGCCTTACCAAGGCGTTGCGCTACCGACTGTGCCACATCAGCATCAACAGGTAATATTATACATCAAAAGCACATAAAAGTCAATAGGCAGATATTTTATTTTTTATATTAACATAATACAGCTAATTTCAAACTTAAAAATTTTTTGAGTTTTTTTGAAAAAAGGGCTTGACAAATCACTTTTTATCTGGTATAATATTAAAGCAGTCGAGAGACGGGCAATGCGAGTGTGCTGGAATAGGCAGACAGGCACGTTTGAGGGGCGTGTGTCGAGAGACGTATGGGTTCAAGTCCCATTACTCGCACCAAAGAAGCGTTTACCAATGGTAAACGCTTCTTTCTTTTTAATCCGAACTGAGATAAAAAGGAGTCTTTGAAATGATATATACGGTCACATTCAATCCCGCAATAGATTATGTATTGCACGCCGAACAGATACAGGCAGGCTGTGTCAACCGCACCGAGTCTGAGGAAATATTTTTCGGTGGCAAGGGAATAAATGTATCAGCTGTTCTTGCCGAGCTAGGTGTAAAGAGTAAGGCTCTCGGATTTATAGCAGGCTTTACGGGAGAAGCCATTGAGCAAGGCGTAAAAGGCATGGGCATAGACGCTGATTTTGTAAGACTGAAAAGCGGCAATTCCCGTATCAATGTAAAGATAAAGGCAGATAAAGAGACCGAAATAAACGGGCAGGGTCCTCATATAGATGACGAGTCTATCAGAGAGCTCATGGATAAGCTCGATGAGATACAGGACGGCGACACTCTTGTGCTTGCGGGAAGTATCCCAAACAGTCTCCCAGATGATATGTACGAAAAGATACTTTCGCGACTTTCTGACCGCGATATAAGGATAGTTGCAGACGCAAGCAAAAGGCTCCTTATGAATATGCTGAAATACCGTCCTTTTCTTATAAAGCCAAACAATTTTGAACTGAGCGAGATATTCGGTGTAACTATCACGACTTATGACGAAATAGTTGAACACGCTGTAAAACTGCAGTCTATGGGCGCAGGAAACGTCCTTGTATCCATGGCTGAAAAAGGAGCTGTGCTTCTTGACGAAAGAGGAAAACTATATAAATGCGGAGCCTGCACAGGCACGGTAAGAAACTCCGTAGGTGCAGGAGACTCAATGCTTGCGGGCTTTATCGCAGGATTATCCGATGGAAATTACGACTTCGCACTAAAGCTGGGCACAGCCTGCGGAGGAGCTACGGCTTTCTCGGACGGACTTGCAAAAAAGGAGCTCATAGACAAGCTTATGGAACAGCTCTGAAGGGAGGGCATCTATGGATATAAAATATCTCAGACTACTTGCAAAGGAGTACCCCACTATTGAAAGTGCCGCCAGTGAGATAATAAATCTGTCGGCTATACGCAGTCTGCCAAAGGGTACGGAATACTTTTTCAGTGATATGCATGGCGAATATGAAGCCTTTCTGCATATGCTGAGAAGTGCTTCCGGCATGATAAAGATAAAAATAGACTTGGTTCTCGGAAAGACTGTTTCTGCCCGTGACCGCGAACAGCTTGCAGAACTTATCTACTACCCCGAAAAAGAAATATCCCGCCTTACAAACAGCGGTGAAATGTCCGATGAATGGAAAAGGCTGAGTATATACAGGCTAATACTCGTATGCGAAGCGGTGTCCGCTAAGTATACCCGTTCACGCATAAGAAAACGTATCCCCCACGATATGGTATACATACTTGACGAGCTCCTCAACGTTACCGATGACGTAAACAAAGACTACTATTATGATGAGATAATCAGTGCTATAATCAGCACAGGCATTGCCGAGACCTTTATAATTTCTCTTTGCAGGCTCATACAGTCCGTATCAATAGACAAGCTTCATATCATCGGCGATATCTTCGACAGAGGTCCCCGTGCGGATATTATCCTCGACGAGCTTATGAAGATGCACGATGTTGATATACAATGGGGTAACCACGATATCTCATGGATGGGAGCAGCCGCAGGAAATCCTGCTCTTATAGCAAATGTTATCCGCATCGCTATGCGCTATAATAATTTCGATGTGCTTGAGGACGGCTACGGACTCAATCTCCGCGCACTTGCCGTATTTGCAAGTGAAACCTATGCAGGCGATGACTGCAAACGCTATATTCCAAGCACTCTTGATGACAATATCTACGACCCTGTTGACCTTGACCTTGCGGCAAAAATGCACAAGGCTATAACCGTTATACAAATGAAGCTGGAGGGACAACTCATAGCCAAGCACCCCGAATGGGAAATGCAGGACCGCGATCTATTCGGAAAGACCGACTTCAAGGCAGGCTCAGTCACCATAAACGGGAAAATACATATGCTTCTTGACAAGAGCTTTCCTACCGTTGATCCCGAGTCTCCTCTCACTCTTTCAGAGGGCGAAGCAGAACTTATGAAGGTGCTCACAGCGTCCTTCCGCCACAGCGAAAAGCTCCAGAGACATATTCGCTTCATTTACGCAAAGGGAGCGATGTATAAGACCTGCAACAACAATCTCCTGTTCCACGGCTGCATACCTATGGACAAAAACTGCCAGCTCCAGAGCGTCAGTATAAATGGCGAAAAATACTCGGGCAAGGCACTCCTTGACAAACTGGGCGAGCTTGTAAATCAGGCTTATTTCGGAACAGGTGAGGACAAGGATTTTGCCAGTGATTATATGTGGTATCTCTGGTGCGGAGCAAAATCGCCGCTTTACGGCAAGGATAAAATGGCTTTCTTTGAGCGCGGACTCCTTTCAGATAAGTCCCTGCACACAGAGAACTATAATGCCTACTATACATTCTCGGAAAACGCAGAGGTATGCATGTCTCTGCTGGAATTATTCGGACTTGATCCCGAAAAGGGACACATCATCAACGGTCATGTACCTGTAAAGATAAAAAACGGCGAAAGTCCCGTAAAGGCTGACGGAAAGCTTTTCGTTATCGACGGCGGTATTTCCAAAGCTTATCAGTCAACAACAGGCATTGCAGGCTATACCCTGATATACGACTCACACAGTCTCAATCTTGCAGAGCACAAGCCATTTGTGGCAGGCGAAAGCGGCAATACTCCAACTATACACCTTGTTGAGAAGCTTGACCGCCGTGCGAATATTTCCGACACCGACAAGGGCGAGGAGATAATCGACAAGATAAACGATCTGCGTCAGCTCCTCGAAGCCTACAAGGCAGGTACTATCAAATAAACGTAGGGGCGGGAATATCCGCCCAAAACAAAAAGGACGGAATATACCCGTCCTTTTTCATTTTAATATAAACTTACAATTCTGACTTATTCAAATTCGTATTCACCATCGTAATTCTTCTTGAATTCCTCGAACACTTCACCGAGAAGATTTTCATCGTCAACAGATACAAAGTCATCCTCCTCAGGAGTATCACCGGGGATAACCTCAAGAATTACGACCTCATCATCCTCGTCATCGAAAGGAAGAAGTACAGCATAAAGATGCTCTTTATATTCAACAGTACCTATTATCTCAAATGATACCTCATTACCGTCATCATCTGTGAGGGTGATATAGTTCTCTGCTGCGTCCTCTTCTTCAAGCTCGTCCAGTTCCTTTTCGTTCATTTCGCTCATAAAGACACCTCCGCAAAAATAATATATCTCATTTTAACACATATCGCTGAAAATTGCAATAGCTCCGCCTATTTTTTCACGACAAGCACTGTCTTTATACCATATTCCCTGAAAAGCTCTATGCAATCCCTGTCTATGATCTCTCCGCTTGCTGCTATAGGTATTGCAGGCGGACAGGGTACCTTTACCGATGCGCAGATACGTCCCTCAGCCTCTTCCACGGGTATCTCCTCTGACGGAGCAAAGGCGGCTTCGCGTATGGCGAGAGCCATATGCGGGAGCTTCGGCATAATTTTGAATTTTATGCAGTTTTTTCGCGAAGCTCCCGCCACCGCGCTCTCAAGCGCGGCGCGAAGCCTTACAAAGTCAAGGTCGGAAGATAATGGCGACATGAGCAGCACAACAAGTTCTCTGTCGGCATATTCACATTCAACGCCTTCGGCACGGAGAAGCTCCGCAAGCTCTGTACCGTCATAGCCGCTTTCAGCGGCTTTTACAGTAATGTGGAACGGATCGCCATCGGCAAAAGCAAGCCTTCCTCTAAAACTTTCGCGCAGGGCAACTATCTGCGGCAAAGCCGCAGCAATATCACCTCGTATGCACTCGGCGATATAACGGTTGCACAGGTCAAGAGAAGCCATTATAAGATAGGACGGACTCGTTGACCCGAAAAAGCTCATAGCCTGTTTGAGCAGCGGCGCATACTCCTTCCTTGAAGTATGCAGAACAGCCGCTCCCGTAAGTGCAGGGAGCATTTTGTGCGCAGAATCGCAGCAAAGATCGGCACCTAAGGCTATAGGATGGCGATTTTTCTCTAAAAAGGCAAGATGCGCACCGTGGGCATTATCAACAAGAAGCCTTGCATCATAGCTGTGACAAAGCTCCGCCAGTGCAGCGATATCCGCAAGCCTGCCTGTATAATCAGGAGATGTTATATACACACAAGCAGGCCTGCAGGATGCGGCAAGAGCTGCCTCCACATCGGTGAGCTGAAGTTCGCCTGACAGGATACCGCCGCTGTATCCGGGCATTATCCATGTTACATCAAGATCCAGGAGAGCCGCTGCATTAAGGAATGCTCGGTGTACATTCCTTGCTGCGATAACTCTTCTGCCCTCCATTTTCATAATTGCGAGCATAGCCTGTATGCACAGCGTAGAGCCCCCTGCTGAAAAAGCTGCCGCCTTGCTGCCGTAAAGATCAGCAGTATTCTTTTCGCTTTCAGCAATTATGCCATCAGCCTCAAACAGGCTGTCCGCTCCTTTTATTTCGGTTATATCAAGAGAATAAAGCTTTTCAAGCTCCATTACGGGAGCTTTTCCCTTATGCCCCGGCATATGAGCACGCAGAATTCCCGATGAAGAATATTTCATAAGAAAGTCATATACAGGTGTATCCATATTCCCCTCCTCAGATGTAATATTGCAGGACCTTCAGCATCCTTACACGTGCACGTGACATCACCGCAGAAACCGCCTGCGGCGACACATTCAGACTTTTCCCGATATAAGGAATATCATAGTCCTTAAAATAGTATAACATAATTATCTCTTTTTGTCTCGGGGTAAGCTCATTATTAATAACTTTTAACAGTACACGTCGCAGTCTTTGTATATTTTCATTTTCCTCGCTGTCACAGCCGAGCAACGCCCGTATGCCCCTGTCTGTTTTCCCTGTAAACGTGTCTTTATAAGAGTTACGTTTTGACAATGCCTTCACGCCTCCTCTTATAAGCGGTAAGATGTGTTATTATCTCCTGAAGCTCCTCGCACTCAACATACAGCAGATGTATCCTTCGGTCAAGGTCAAGCTCCCTGACCTTCAGCTCATCACCTCTTTCCATAAGACCGTTTCGCATTGCAGTAAGCTCGGAGATACGCTGTTTCACCATGAAACAGCTGTTGGTGTAGTTTTTGATAAGTTGTGTCATGATTTGCCCCCTTAAAAACAAATAAAGAAGCACGAACAGCTTTGCGCCATACCCTTGATAAGATAGCTTTTATGAACTAACGTTCTATTCCTTGTGTTTATATTATAGAACATTCGTTCCGATTTGTCAAGAGCTTTTTCCAGAATTATTCCAATCGAAAAAAGAAAGACATAATAAAAGGGCGCACATAAAAAGTACGCCCATAAATCACATTATAGATCAAGGATATTCAAAGCCGTCCAGCTTTTTATATGCTACAGCACCATTCTCACAAGAAACTTTTATCTCTCCTGTCTCGGCATAATCAACTACCTGCCCCCAGCCTGCATAGCTTCTTATTATTATGCGATAATAATTGGTGTTGGTGGAAAAATAAGTCCTGTACCAGCCGTCAATACCGTAATTTACTGTAGAATAAGTATCCGGATTATCTGTTATCTGATCTCGTCTGATATCGAACTTAGGCTCATATGAATAGGTCACATCTATCCAACCAGCATATTTCTCCTTTTTCTGTAAATAATATGTATTATGTCCTGATCCGCCTGATGTCTTAACGCTGATAGTTGCTGTTGCATCTGGACGCATATCAGCTTCGGTCCATAAGTTGATAAGAGCACTTTCCGTATAGCTTACCACCGTCAGAGGCGGA
>Ga0310786_10012008_pt1 | contig 10758 bp, 14 predicted proteins | sample AusTroGonzalo_MG_FD_203881 | JGI IMG/M metagenome (GOLD analysis project Ga0310786, IMG submission 203881) | Bovine rumen microbial communities from tropical cattle in Woodstock, Queensland, Australia - Gonzalo_03 (v2) (version 2) | ecosystem: Host-associated > Mammals > Digestive system >...
TGACAATAGCCACAACTAATTATCCTGAAAACCTTGAAAAACGATGGACTTGTAGACCTAGTAGATTTAATCTTGTGCTTGAATATAAGAAGCCAACAGCAAAGGTTAGGAAATATTATATAGAAAACAAACTTAAAGATAGTGGCATTGATATCGAATCGGAATCAGTTAAAAAAGATATAGAGCGTTATGTTGAAAAGACAGAAGGTCTTACATTTGATTTCGTTAAAGAGCTTATACAAGGCATATATGTCGATGATATATCAGAGGAAGAAATGCTCAATAGAATAGAAAAGGCAAGAAAATGTAATGGTAGATATAAAGTAACTGAGGATGATGGTAGAAAAATAGGCTTCAATGATGGAGAAAAGTGTTGCGGCCATGTTGTTCGTGCTAATACAACCTATTCAGATGATGAATGTTGTGGTAATTGCGGTCCAGATGAACCATATTATCCTAATGAAGTTGATGAACCATGTCATTCTGATGACTTTAGTGATGAAACACAACATGGACAAATACCACAGAGAATTATAAAACCGTTGCATGGTACAGGCATAAAAGAAGATGTTTAAAATAATTGAAGGTATAGATTTATTTGATGATATTGGCAAATATGATGTTGTTTTAATAGGAACTAACATATATTGTAACATGTCACAAGGCATTCAAAGGAAGGTTATGCTTAACTATCCATATGTGCAAGATGAAAATATGAAAACCAAATATGGTGATGCAAATAAATTAGGCACAATCATTGAATGTAAAAAAGAAGGAAAGCAGAAGTTTGCCTTATTATACATTAATAAGGGAAACTTCCGCCCTGATTTAAATAAAGACTATCTATCTTATGAATCTCTTGAAAATTGTCTCAAGATAGTTAATATTCTATATAAAGGACAGAAAATAGCTACAACAGTTATTGGGGCTAGTAAATTTGATGGAAATGGAGATAAGGATAAAATATTTGAAATAATAAAAAATACAACAAACGATATTGATTTAACAATATATGATTATAATCAATTAAGTAGATTGGAAGAATTAAAGAAAATAAGAGAAAACGAATTGAAAATAAAAGAAACTGATTTGGATGCTTATTATGAAGCGGTAAAAAAAAGAAAAGAAGAAGCAGAAAAAAGGTTTCAAAATAATGGCCATGCCAGATATTAAAACAAAAAGCACAATATGATTATAAGAATTGAAGTTACAGAAGATTTATTGAAGGTAATACCAATATTATTCCTTCAAGAGAAAAGAGGTTTTGATGACAATAGGACAATAACAATTGATACCTCCCATGCATATAGTATTGGCGTTGGAATGGTAGAAGATATTGCAATGGCATTAGGAATATATGACCATGCAATTAAAGGCACAGAGGAAGACGCAGAAGGTAGAGCCTTTAATGATGAAGACACTGAACGAATATTATCACTGCATAAGTATATTGTAGATAATATATACTATATAGAAACACTAATACATCAATATGTTGTTAAAGGTGGTTTACAAATAGGCGTGTATAAGGCTAAAGATAACGAACTTATTTTTGAGAAAGAAAGATAAAAAAAGCCGCTTTTTAACATTTTTTAACTAAAAATATTTGCATATGGCAAAAGAAGTTAGTATCTTTGCATCAAAATTTGACAAAGATGAGCCAACTGCTTTAGCTAACTATCAAGGAAAACCTATCCCCATATTAGAAGGAGAGGTTGCTAAACGGTTAGAATTAATGGCACGTGAGAATGAAGAAAAAGCACGCCAGAAAAAAAATAAACCAATAACAGCAGAAGAAGCTAAGGAAATGTTGGCTTATAAATTAATAATGCTTGAATATGAGCGTGAATGCTTACGCCAAATGGAAGCAGAAATTAAAGAACTGAAAAAAATAATTAATTCATCAAAATAGTTAATGGCAAAAAACAAAAACGTTTTTAATTTACCAAAGTACCGTGTGAATGGAGAAATAAAAGGTCTCACAGAGGTACGCATTGTAGGCGAAGATGTTGAAAGTAGAATTGTTAAATTTTCAGAAGCTAGGAAATTGGCTGAAGACATGGAATTAGACATGATTGAAATCAATCCGTCATCAACACCTCCAATTATTAAAATAGCATCATATGAAAAGATGATGTATGAACTTAAAAAAGCTGCAAAGAAAAATAAGCAAAGCGCCAAGCCATTGAAGGAAATACAATTGTCGGTAAACATTAGCGAACACGACCTTCAAACTAAGGCTAATAATGCTAGGAAATTCATAGAAGATGGTAGCAAAGTTAAAGTCACTCTTACCATGAAAGGAAGAGAAATGGCAAGGCGTGAGGAAAACAAACGCTCAATACTTGAATTCATTGTCATGTTGGACGATGTTGCAAAACCAGAAGCACAATTACGTGATGACGGAAACAAAACAACAGTTATTTTGAAAAAGAAAAGTTAAATTTAAAAGGTATTATATATATGGCAAATACACCAAACTTTAAAACAACAACAAATTATTTTGAAAGAACAGATACATTGGTAAAATATTACCGTGATGTAAATGAATACAGTGTTATAGACGCAGATAAGGAAAAAGAACTTTTTACTACCCTAGATGAGGGAAGAAGAAATGTTAAAAAGGCAAAGGAAGCAGGAGATAGACAGCTTCAAGCTAAATATGAGAGAGAGGTTAATAAACTGAGAGATTTTATAATCAATTCAAACCTTCGTTTCGTGCTATCTATAGCACGTGTATATGCCACAAACAATAACTTCCTTGATATTATAGATGAAGGCAATGTAGGCCTTATTGAGGCTGTTGATACATTTGATGTAACGCTAGGAAATCGATTCCAAACGCATGCAGTTTATCTCATTCGTCAGAAAATAAATCTGTATAGACAAAATGAAGACCTTATCATAAGGAAAAACAATGAGTCAAAGACATACCACATTATGTCTAACATGACTAACAAATTTATACAGGAATTTCAACGTGAGCCAACAAGCGAAGAACTTAAGGAATATATCAACAAGCATTATCCAAATGCTAATATCAAGGACTCAGCGGATGTTTTAAGCATTAAAGTATCATCAATTGATGAACCTATTGATGGTGATGGTGATAGAGACGGTGCAAACGCAGGTAATATGACTACATTCAATTCATATAGTGCTTCATCTAATTTGTATGATAATAAGTCTGAAATAGAACATATCAGCTCACTCATAAATACGCTTATGAGAAATCTGCCTGAAAGAGATAAGAAAATCATAAAAATGCATTTTGGCATTGGGGAAAAATATAACTCTCCATGTACACTTTCAGAAATTGCTGATAGGACAAAACTTACAAAGGAAAGAGTCAGACAAATAATCATAGACACACAAAAGGCTATGAAAGAAATGTATGAAAAGAATGTCAATAAGATACTCAACTATTAAATAATAAAAAGGTGGGTTATAAATTCCCACCTTTTTATTTTTATTTTAATTCTTTAGCTATTGCCCTACGTATCTTATATGCTTCCTTCTTCTTTAGCTTGTACTTAGAGCCATTATCATTCTCAATCCCCTTAATCTTTTTTCTTAATTGAGATTGTGCCCCCTGTGGAGTATGGTCTGGATAAATATCTCTAGCTAAAGCAGCCACATCAATGTAGTCACTATCGAGAATGTCGTTTAAATCCTCAGCATCTTGGTTATTAAGATTAGGGTTGGTTTCTCTCTCCTTTTTTGCATCAAAATCTGTACGTAAACCCCTTCTTAGCTTTTTACCTTTTTTGATAATATCTTTAGGACCATCATTAGATTTTTTCTTCTTCTCATCAACCATGCCCTCAGCTAAGATAACATTCTCATTTATATAATTGTTTATTACCTCTGAAATAATATTATTAATATTCATAATTAAGCTATATTTTATATACATATAAATATATCACGATAGCTAAAAATAGATATTTTAACCATTTTTAACAACAAATATTTGTTTATTCTAATTATTTTTTGTATATTTGCAGAAAATTAGAATAAATAAAAACGTAAAAAATATGAGAGACAAGAAATTTGAATTCATTCCAGAGTTTTCTAATATTGCATATACTGAAAACGGGGCAAAAAGTTATATTTCCACTGGTAAGGCGTTGATAGACCAATTTGGTAAAGCAGCCAATTATCGTGGACGCTCTATTGATGATGTATTCAAGGAACAAAGTGTCCTTTGGGATGAAGACAAAGAACAAGCACTTCGTTTCCCATTTTACTTGCGTATGATTACACGTAAGGTTAAGGTGAACAATGACAACATCACCGAGAAAGTGCAAAAAGGACAGGGAGTTCGTGATGAGGCGTTTAAGCGCTTGCTTTGGGTTGCATCAAATCAACCTGATTCATTCTATAAAAATATTTGGGTTTTACCAATGGTAGGTTCATGGAAAGACTTGTGGACATTGATGTTTTATGACATTACATTGAATGTAAACGCTATCAACCATGAGATTATCTTTGACCTTATCAACCAAGGTTTGAAATGTGCAGCACACACTGAACTTATCAAAAAGTTCATGCCTCGTATTAAGACAAATACTAAGTGTACTACTGATTGGACACGTGTCACAAATACACTTGCCCACGAATTTGCAAACTATAATGGCTTGACATACAAAGAGTATAACAAACTCAAAACTAGTGGAACAGCGCATGATTTTCAGAAACTTATCTGTAGCGGTAGATATAAGGACATTAATTGGAATTTAATTCCTGGACGTGCCCTTTCTAAGATTGCATCAGAGAAATTCTTGAAAAAGCATGAGCTTGAAAAAGGATATACTGATTGGGTGTTGGCGCAACCAACAGTTAAGTTTACTGGCTATGTGTTTGAATTGATGAAGCAAATCATGGGTGGACATTCATGGGCACCTAGGGTAGTTGATTTACCGATATATAAGAAGCTTACAATTGATAAGCAGTTTGATGAACTTGTAAAAAAGGCATCAGAGGATGGTAGACCATTGGGTAACGTATGGTGTGCGTTGGATACTAGTGGTTCGATGACTGCCAAAGTGGTTGGCGACATCAGTGCATTTGATATCTGTATATCATTGGGAGTGTTCTTGTCAACACTGAATCAAGGTGCATTCCATAAGAATGTTGTTATGTTCGATGCAAAATCATACGTTAAACAGCTTAAAGGTGGCTTCTGCGATATGATTAAGCAAATCACCAATGAAAAAACAGCATGGGGAAATACTAACTTCCAAAGCGTTATAGATGAAATCGTTGGAATACGCACCAAGCAACCAGAAATTCCATTGGAAGAGTTCCCGAATACGTTATTGGTAGTAAGTGATATGCAGTTTGATGTTCCGCCCAGTGAGCATCTTACAAACTACGAACATATGAAAGAACAGCTATATGCCGTATTCCCAAAAGAGTTTGTAGATAATATGAAGTTCGTATGGTGGCAAGTAACAGCAAGAACTAAGGACTATCCTGCTGAGGTCGGGCCTGGACAAATGTTCATAAGTGGCTTTGATGGCTCAATCATTTCACTGCTTTTGGGTTCTGAAGCAAAGGAGATTGAGAAAGAAAAGGGAAGACCAATCACTAGTGAGGAAGCAGTTCAGATTGCACTCTCACAAGAGATTCTAAGCTATGTAAACGTTTGATTTTTTACCATAGACTTTCAAAGGGCAATACTGCTTAAATGAAGTAGTGTTGCCCATTTTTAAGTTTATTTAACTTAAATAATTTCTCTATTATTCATTTTTTTTGTACATTTGCATTATAATATAAAATGTATTGATATTATGTATTTCTATAAGAAACATAGGCATAAAAAGCATAAAGGAAAAGGCAAATGCTGTAACACAAGTGGTTGCCTAAAAGAAAAGAAAAGATTTGGGCTGACTACAGCAGAAATGGATTGTTTGGTCATGCAAATGATTTGTAAACCAAGAATACCAATTGAAAGTATTAAATAATTCAAACATTAATAAATAAAGAAAATGAATAGTATTTTAGAAGATTTGAAGGAAAGAGGAATGGTGTCTGAAACATTTGGGCCGCTTGAACAAAATTTAAAATCTGGCGAATATGTCTATTGTGGTTGCGACCCAACTTCCGATTCACTAGGTGTTCATCATCTTTTAGCATTTATGACCCTTAAACGCCTTAAAGAACAAGGAATGAAGCCTATTGTATTAATAGGTGGTGCTAGTGGAAGTTTAGGCGACCCATCATATAAGGATAAAGAGAGGGATGCTATTTCAATGGAAACTGTTATGCATAATTGCGAATGCATAAAAAAACAATTACAGAAAATTGTAGGAGAAGATGTTATATTCGTCAATAACTACGATTGGATTAGTAAATTTAGTTTCCTTGACTTTATGCGTGATATAGGCAAGAAGATTAGCGTCAATTATATGATGGCAAAGGATTCTGTTAAGTCACGTTTAGCTAGAGAAGGCTCTTTCCTCAGCTTTTGTGAATTTAGCTATTCTAATATTCAAGCCTATGATTTTGTCCATTTATATGAACAATATGGCTGTAAGATTCAATGCGGTGGACGTGACCAAACAGGTAATATAGATTCAGCATTTGTTCTTGCTCATAAGAGAAATAAGGTAGATGATTTGTCAGCATTTGTTTGGCCATTGTTGACGTGTTCAGATGGTCGGAAGTTTGGTAAGAGCGAAGGTAATACAGTTTGGCTCGACCCAAAGAAAACTTCTCCTTATCAGTTCTATCAATACTTTATTAACTTGCCAGATGCAGATGTTGAACAGCTTATTAAGAAATTCACACTTATACCTCTTGACGAGATTAACGAATTGATTAAGAAGCATCGTGAAGCCCCTGAGAAGCGTTTATTGCAGAACACGTTAGCTAAGTACATGACTTGTCTCGTTCATTCTGAGGATGATTATAACAAGGCAGTAGAGGCTTCAAACATATTGTTTGGAAAGGCAACTAAGGACACTCTTGCGTCTATTGATGAGGCTACGTTGTTGGACGTTATGAAGGATGTGAAGAAGGTTGAGATTGATAAGGCTGAGTTACTAGGCATGAATGTTGTAGACCTTGCTTCTGAAAAGGCTAATATGTCATCTAAGACTGAGATACGCAAGCTTATCAAGGGTAATGGTTTCTCTGTCAATAAGGAGAAGGTGCTTGATGCAAACTTTGAGGTAACTGAGGCTTCTTTGATAGGTGGTAAGTATCTTTTGTTGCAAAGTGGAAAGAAGAACTACGTTTTAGTTGTATCAAAATAATAGCTTTATGGTAACCGTATTAGTTAATATAACTTGGGCGTTATTTTTCTTATTAGTTATTGTTGTTATAACATTAGGTGTTTTGTTGTATACAGAAGATAATGACATCATTAAAAATTGGTGTGCCGCTAAAATACATGTTTCTGACAACAAGAAGCAGATAGAACTTCGTAGGTTGGAAGTATTAGAGAAAACGCCTGAATTAAGGAATTTAATATTCCACCCAAAAACGCTTGAAAAGGAAGAAAAATAGTTGTTTTAACATTTTTTAACGTGGAATATTTGTATGTTCCACGTTTTTTTCGTACCTTTGCATTGTAGTTTATAAACATATGTACATAAAAATAAGAAATAAGTTTTTAAGGCTATTAAAGGAGAATGGTTGTTATTCATGCTTCATAAATAATTTTAAAAGGTTAGATAGGTATACGAATTACCCCGGTTCAAAAACCTTTAATGGGTTTATAAAGGCATCAATAAGAAGCCGTAAATTAGAAAAAAGTTCTTTATTTTATTATTTTTATTTTTTAAACGATGCGTTTGAATGGGGAAAAACAAAAGAAGGTTTTGATTATTGGTGCAACATTGCACACAAATTTATGAATGAAAAATATGGCAAAGAAAACATTTAGTGATTTAAAAGGTTCTATTTTAGAGGTAGAATATGATGGAAAAAAATCAGAAGTTCATTCACTTCGTGATTATCATACTTTAATAGGCATTAAGTATATAGGGGATATTTTCTATTGGCTTGACAAGGACAATAATTTTGAGTTAAAGCAAGGTGTTATAAAGGAAAATTGGCAATATTCTTATGGTGGAAGTAGCATGTCATATTCTCTAGATGTAGAAGGCACAAATGGCTATATAAATTGTGGCTTACGTCAAAGAAATATAGAGCGTAATACTGCTGCTGTTTTTAACATGATAAAGCATTTTTCTTATAAGGGTCGTAGAAGTCATTATGGCTTGTTTTTCACCACTGAGGAAGAGGCTCTTGAATGGCAAGCTAAACTGAGAGAGGGGAAGATGTTCGCCGGACTTAAAAAAGGAGATAAAATATATTGTGTATCTGACATATACACAGAAGAACCACATGAAGCGACTTTGATAGAGATAAAAAATCATAATGGAAATGCCGATGAATATGAATTGGACTTCGGGGAAGATGGTGTTGTATTTATCGGTACTTCTATATATGAGGATAGGACTAATGAACAACTTGATGCGTTTTTCTATACATATATGGCAAAATTGGGTCATTATGTCAAGTTGTTCTTAAATAGGGATGATGCTGTTAAGTTTATAGCTGAGTATAAGAAGAGAAAGAAAAAGAGCGCCACGGATAAGTATATCAAACAGATTGAAAACCACGATGGAAAGCCAATTGAGCATAAAGATAATCTTGGTAATGAGTTGCATTATGGTGATACCGTTGCTTATATAAGGCGAACTGGATGTAATTCTCATCCTGAAATTAGAACTGGTGTTATTGTTGGCGAATCAAAAACTAAGATTACAGTTCTTGATAAGGATGAGAAAGAGAAAGGTATTCCTGTAGGATGGGGTGATGGGACAAAACAAACTGATGGCAAACATTCAGTTGAAAATCAGAGCATAATGCTTATATCTGTAGCTGAGGTTAATAAAAAAAGTAACTTTACGTTCACAAAATAATGGAACCTGTTAATTTTGGACAAATTATATCGTTTGGTAAAAAGCCAATATTATATGAAGCTAAATTAGATGTTTACTGTTCATAAAAGACACTTGTTTAGACAGAGTTGAAATTGACATTGATGAATTTTTCAAGTAATTAATTATGGAAGCATTGATTGAAAAATCATTTTATTTGATTGTATTGTTGGGAGAAATAGCTATCATACTATTAATATTTGATGGTATTATGGGCATTATATGCACCATGCTTGGTTTCTCTTGGAAAAAGGTGCTGATGTGGGCTGCTGCCATATTTGGTATATTATGGCTAAGGGATTTTCTTAAGAAAAGGAAACAAAAAACCCAAGAAGAACTTGTGGAAATAGTAGATAATGTTGAAGAAGAAATAGAAGGATAAAAAATTATGATAAAAGAATTTAAAACACGTACTGGTGCAATATTTTGTGACACCGATAAAAAATTAGAATATCTCTATGTTGGGGATTATGGTAAAGAGAATAACATAAAGGCTGATTTCTTGGGTTTAACAAAAGAAATTAATCAAGTTAAACACCACACTGTAGACCTGGGTTATAAACTTGTTGTTACTATTTCTACACAGAAGGGTTGTCCAATGCACTGTATGTTTTGCGACTGTCCAAAAGTGAAGTTTGCTGGTAATATCAGTCGTGTTGAGCTTGCTGAACAAGTAACTAAGTCAATCGAAGCATCAAATTGTAAATATACTGCACGCTTTAATCTTCACTTTGCTCGTATGGGAGAGCCTAGTCTTAATGCTAGAAATGTGCTTGATTTTATCAAATACGACGTTCGTGGATTAGTTAATAACATGATGAAAGCTGATACGATTCATCCTGTTTTTACCACCATGTGCCCAAAAGGTCTAGGCAAGGATAAGTTGAAAGATATATTATTTGAATTCTGCAACATCAAAAACAATGATTATAAAGGAGAGGCTGGATTACAACTTTCTATTAATTCAACTGATGAAAAGCAACGTGATATGTTGTTTAGAGGCTGTTCTTTGCCTTTAGCAGAAATTTCAGAAATAGCAAAAGAACTTCCTATGCCAGTCGGTAGAAAGTATACTCTTAACTTTCCTGTAACTGACAAAACCATTCTTGACCCAAAGGTTCTTAGCAACTTATTTGATAAAGATAAGTTTATAGTTAAGATTACTCCGATTCATGAGACACACGAAGCTGAGGAAAATGGTATTAATACACCTGACGGTTATTATAAATATGATGTGTACAAACAGTTTGAACAGCCATTAATTGAAGAAGGTTGGGATGTTATTGTATTTATTCCCTCAAAAGAAGAGGACGAAGATAGAATTACTTGTGGGAATGCATTATTAAGTTTAGAAAATAAGCAATGAGGGTTACATTAATAAATGGTTCGCCCAGGAACAATGGATGTACAAAAGCATGCATTAACTATATAGTTGAACTATTTAAAATTGATGGCATAGAAACAGTAGTAATAGATATACCTAGTGACATAAAGCACTGTGTTAATTGCAGAAAATGCAAGGATAAAAAATGTGCGTGTGTATTAGACAACTTTATTAAATACACGGGGGAAATAATTAGCAACTCTAATGGTATTATAATCGGAAGTCCTGTATATTATTACTCAATAACGTCACAATTGCAAGCATTTATAACTAGACTATGTTATTCATGTCCAAAATTATTGGAACATAAACTTTGTTCTTTTTTTAGCGTTAGTAGAAGAACTGGCAACACAAATTGTTTTGACCAAATAATGAAAGTGTTCCAAATGCATAACTCTATAATGGTAGGTGGAACAT
>Ga0310786_10012010_pt1 | contig 10758 bp, 6 predicted proteins | sample AusTroGonzalo_MG_FD_203881 | JGI IMG/M metagenome (GOLD analysis project Ga0310786, IMG submission 203881) | Bovine rumen microbial communities from tropical cattle in Woodstock, Queensland, Australia - Gonzalo_03 (v2) (version 2) | ecosystem: Host-associated > Mammals > Digestive system >...
ACAGATTTTACAGATTTGACAGATAATACAGATTTGACAGATTTATACAGATAATACAGATTTGACGATTAGCCGCCGCACGCTCGTGACTTTAGTCGTGAGTTAGGCGGCTTTTTTTGTTGTAGAATTCCTGATTTTATGCTATTATATACTTATAACAGCTACTATATGGGGGAGGAACGATATGAAGAACGTTAATGGTGACAGCGCAGCTTCAAGGGAAAAAATAATAGTCCGCACAAGTGTTATAGGCATCATAGCCAATGTTTTTCTTGCTGCTTTTAAGGCCGTCATAGGTCTTATGAGCAGTTCGATAGCCATTATAATGGATGCAGTAAATAACATTTCCGATGCGGGCAGTTCCCTTATTACGATAATCGGTACAAAACTGGCAGGCCGAGAGCCTGACAAGAAGCATCCGTTCGGATATGGGCGTGTTGAGTACCTGAGTGCTATGGTCATTTCGGTGATAGTGCTGTATGCAGGCGTGACATCACTGGTAGAATCGGTCAAAAAGATCATTAATCCTGACGTACCGGATTATTCAACTGTTTCCCTGATTATCGTCGGTGCTGCTGTAGTGGTTAAGATCGTGCTGGGACGATATGTCAAGTCAGTCGGCAAGAAGGTTAATTCTGCTTCGCTGGTCAATTCCGGCGAAGATGCTACACTTGATTCTGTTATATCTGCCTCGACTCTTGTTGCCGCTGCGATATTCCTGGTCTTTGATATATCCCTCGAGGCATGGCTGGGTGCTATCATCTCACTTGTCATCATTAAATCCGGTTTTGAGATGATAAAGGAGACGGTTTCACAGATACTTGGCGAGAGGAATGATGCCGACCTGGCAAAGAGCATAAAAGAAACCGTTACCGGTTTCCCTGACGTCCAGGGAGCATATGATCTTGTGCTTAACAACTATGGCCCTGATACATGGAATGGTTCGATACATATAGAAGTTCCCGATACTTATTCGGCTGACCGTCTGGATCAGCTCATAAGGAGCATACAGGTAAAGGTGTATGAAGAGCATCACGTGATACTGACAGCCATAGGTGTATACTCCGTAAATACAAAAGATGCTGAGATAATCGAAGCATACAAAAAGGTTAAAGACTTAGTACTGTCTCATGAGTATGTCCGCCAGATCCATGGTTTTTATATGGATAAAGAGAAAAAGACATTGCGATTTGACATCGTGGTAAGTTTTGATGCTGAAGACCGCAGGGCAGTATACGGCAAGGTGATAGAGGCTGTGGGTAAAGAATATCCGGGATATGAGCTGCAGGTAGCAATGGATACGGATTTTTCGGAAGATTGAGAAACATATACCGGTTATTATTCTTCTTTATAAGATTTTGAATATGATGGAGCGCAGTGATTGAAGATTACGTTTTTGAGATTGCGATATGATATACGACAATATTACTAAAGCAAAGTTTATAAGGCGCCCAAACAGGTTTATTGCAGAAGTGGAGATAGACGGGCTTAGGGAAATAGTTCATGTTAAAAACACTGGCAGGTGCAAGGAACTTCTCATACCGGGATGTGATGTATGGCTGACGACACCCGGTACGCCGGATCGCAAAACAAAATATGATCTGGTTGCAGTAAGAAAAGATACCGGGAACCTTTTCAATATAGACAGTCAAGCTCCAAATAAGGTTGTGAAGGAATGGCTACAACTACAGGATTATGATATTGTGATCCCGGAATATACCTATGGTGATTCACGCATAGATTTTTACATGGAGCGCAAAGGCGAAAAATATCTGATGGAAGTCAAAGGATGTACATTGGAGATTGACGGAGTTGGGTATTTTCCCGATGCTCCGACAGAACGTGGGGTAAAACACATCAAAGAGCTGATCAAGGCTAAGGAAGCCGGATATCATGCCATACTTGCTTTTGTTATTCAGATGGATGGTGTTTCTGAGGTGAGAGCCAATGTTGATACTCATCCGGAGTTTGGAGTCGCACTTGAGGATGCAAGAAAAACGGGTGTAGAGATTCGGTTCCTAAAGTGTCATGTTGAACCGGATTCCTTGACTGTTATACCATAAAAGATATTGCATTACCCCCTTCTTTTCTAGTTAGGCTGGAACGCTGAACGCTTCAAGCCCGGCCGCCGGCATTAGCATAAAAAGGGGTTGCCGCACTTAGTGCGACAGACCCCATTTGTTTTTTGAAACTATCGCTCTAATTTTTGGAATATATTTTATATGTTTTGTTCAAATCGAGAAAGAGCAAAGACTTTGAGAAATTCCGATTAATGCATTGCATTAATTTGCTGTTTGTGATATAAACTAATCGGGAAAAGGCAAAGGCTTTTGAAAATGGAGGTTTAGGATGGGAAGAATAAGATTTATCATTATGGCATTCGCAGTATTGATTATAGGCGCGATTTTGTTACCTGAGACCGAAGTATTGGCAGCTTCACTGAAAAAACTGAAGGGAAAAACGGATATCACCCGTATGGATGAACAGGGGAATATCGTACTCTCTATCAGCAGCAAAAAGCTTGAAGGAGCAGGTTACAAATATGGGGATGTTGTAAAGGTTTATATTGCAGGTAAAACCATAAAGATGCCTATTGTAAGCAAGAGTGCTGATGTAGATGAAGGAAAGCCGGCTCTACTTGTCAGGGAAAATGATCCTTATATCCGCCTTTCGATAAGTGGTGGGTCTTTTGCCGAAAAATACGGGATAGCAACCAAGACTGTACATGACGACGGCAGTTTTGAATGGGCATTTAATGACGGAGTAACCGGATCTTTGAAAGTTAGCATAAAGCTAAAGAAGGCCGGGGCATATGCAGATGAGTACAGCCGTCGCAAAAATGAGGGAATAGATTACCTGGCACTTGTGAATAAGCAAAATCCGCTTCCGGAAGACTGGGAAAAGTATCTTGAGACTACTTTCCTTACTAACTCGGTGGGGGATTATGTTGAAGTAGAACTGAAAGCCTATGCTGCCTGCAAGAAATTGATAGAGGATGTAGAAGAGAATGACGGTATACACTTGGAGCTCGACTCTGCAAGGAGAAGCGTAGCAGCACAGCAGGATATTTGGGACCGGTTCATGATAAAGTACGGCGAGGAATATACCTTGAAAACTGTTGCCACTCCCGGTTATTCTGAGCATCAAACGGGTCTTGCGATTGATCTGTATTTTATAAAGGATGGAGAGACATATTACTATAACGAGGATATGGTACAGCATCCCGAGGTATGGAAAAAAGTCCATGCAAAACTTGCAAAATACGGATTCATTTTAAGATATCCGAAAGGCAAGGAAGATATCACGGGATATGGCTATGAAGAATGGCATATAAGATATGTGGATGACCCTGCTATTGCTGAATATATCACTGAGAAAGACATTACATTTGAAGAGTATATTGAAGAGATCAGGAAACAGGAAGAAAGCGGTTTGATAAATGAGGGCGAAGATACGGTGACAAAGGTTACATATAGCAGATACAGCGGAAAGAATGCGGATATGTTTCTTTCAAAGGGTGATAAGATAGCTGTTATTTCTCCTTCCGCGCTTCCGAGCAGGGAACAGGCCGATGCAGTGGTTAACGGTCTGAAGCAATGGGGATATGAGCCTGTGGAAGGGAAGCATGTATGTGATGACGTTCGCACGGAAGAAGATATTTTGGAGGATCTGGAATGGGCACTTAAAGATCCGGAGATAAAGGCGATATTCTGTGTCCGTGGTGGATACGGAGCTTCAGAAATAGCTGATAAGCTGCCCCTGAAGCTTATCAAGGATTCAGGCAAACTTATCATCGGGTACAGTGATATCACAATATACCATTCTGCATGGACGTCTGCAGGAATCTCTTCGGTTCATTCGTGCATGAGTGGGACATTTCTCGGCCTTTCCGAGGCATGCATGGAAGCTGAGGAAAAGCTATTGATGGGTGAGATGCCTATATATACTTGCGAAAGCAGTTCTTATTGCAGGACAGGGAAGGCTAAGGGCATCCTTATAGGCGGAAACCTTTCAACGTTTACTGGAGTACTTGGAAGCGTATATGATTGTACGAAGATTGATGAACCCTATATACTTTTCCTTGAAGATGTGAACGAGATATGCAGCATATCCACAGATATCTTACCGTATTAAAGCATCTGGGGGTACTGGATAAAGCAGCCGGTATAGTATTTGGAGAGTGGACTGAGATGCCTGTGGACTTGGGAGATTATGATGGGCTGAGTCGTGGAGGAAAGTTCGGGTCTGTATCAGAAATGATCTCAAGGCAGTTTTTGGATGACACTGATATACCTGTGGCTTTTGGGTTCCCGGCAGGGCATGGGGATATTAATTACCCTATGCTCATGGGTGAAATGACTGAACTTGAAGTTGGATCTGATGAGTTTACGCTTAAATTTGGTGCAGTGGACTAAGAAGTATATAGAAACGATAACATTTAGGATAAAAGGAGTCACATTATGAAAAAGCTATTAGAAAAACTTCTTTCCGCCTTTCTGGTGGTAACAGTAATCATTTCTACGGCAGTGCCTATGTCGGTAAGTGCAAAAGCGAAAGCCGGAGTTGCAGTAGATGAAAAAAATTTCCCCGATCCGATATTCCGGAGCTGCATCAGTAAAGCCTTTGACGAAGACGGCAACGGATATCTTGATGATGACGAAATCTTTCTAGTGCGGAATGTCCACTGCGAAAACCTAGGTGTCAGTTCAATAAAGGGGATCGAGTACTTCCCATACCTTACGGGTCTGTGGTGCAAAGGCAACCATCTCACGGAAATGGATCTTTCACATAATCCGGAACTTGTTGGTATATGGTGCTCATTCAATGATTTTACAGATCTGGATTTTTCCGATTGCCCCAATCTTGAATGGGTATATTGCTTCAACTGCAATCTTAAAACCCTGAATGTCAGGAACAATCCCAAGCTTGCATATCTCGAGTGCAACGCAAACCCTGAGCTTAAAGAGCTCGATCTGTCACAAAACCCTCTGCTCGAAAATCTATTTGCAAGCAATTGCGGACTTACATCTCTCGACCTGTCAAACAATCCCGAACTCTGTGATCTCACAGCGTTCTACAACGATCTGGAATTTGTTGATGTTTCAAAAAACACAAAGATAAAAAGGCTCGATATATGGCATAATGAGCACCTTAAAAACATAGATGTCAGCAACTTGAAGGATCTTGAATATCTCAACGTTGCGTGGACCGATATGACCAAGATAGATGTAAGCCACAACCCTAAACTCTACGAACTTGTCTGCGGGTACAACAAGAGCGGGAAGCTCAGATCAATTGATCTTTCTCACAACCCGGAACTTTCATACCTCGCAGTTGAATGCGATACCGAGCTTGAATCTCTCGATCTTTCGAATAACCCGAAGCTTTATTACCTCATGGCGTTCGGTCTCACGCAGATAGAGAATATAGATATCAGTCAAAACTATCGTCTCTGCAAGGCATACAACGATGGAGAATATGTGCATGAGACTGAAAACCTCGGCTATGTATATTCCATGACGCTGGATTACGGCGGGAGTGGAGATCCGTTTGATCAGCTAAGATATTGTGTTGCTTTCGATGATGATACAAAGATAAACGCAAAGTTCACAGGGAAAAATGTTCCCGACAGCATTATCGATACGGATGACGGTCATTCCGATTCGGAGCAGTTCGTAACAAGATACGGAGCTATACAAACCTTGTATGAGCTTGCGGGGAAGCCCGCGGTAAACGGTACTTCACGATTCACCGATGTTCCGTCCGACTGCCCTTACGCTGATGCAGTCAGATGGGGCGAGGCAAACAATATCTGCTTCGGTTATCCCATACTTGCAGAGGACACCTTCTCGGGCAATTCACCTGTAACAAGACAGGATTTTGGACTTATGGCGCACAGATTTGCCACGTATATGGGGCTCGGTACTGCTTTTGACTATGGCAGAACAGACTGGTTCGACGATTTCGCTGATATAGATTTCTACGCATGGGGACCTTTCACATGGTCGGTTCAGTTCGGAGTGGTCTATCTTGAAAAAGGGGCAAAAAGATGTAATCCTCACGGCAGGATAACATTCACTGAATTCCAGTCCGGACTTGATAACCTTATGGACCTTGACGAGGCTGCGTCTTATTCAGCGATAGTCGGCGGAAACTTCGGGGCTGATTACGTGCCGGACAACAATGCCAACACTCAGTCATCGATCTTAAAAGCTGATAAGGTTGGTAGTAAAAGCGTAAAGCTTGTGTGGAGCGCTCTTTCAGGCGCAGACGGATATATTGTACAAAGGCTTGAAAACGGCAAATGGAAGAATGTCCGTACCATCAAAGACAGAACCAAAACATCGGCAAAGATAAAAAGCCTCAAAGCCGGAACCAAGTACACTTACAGAGTACAGTCGTTCACAGTGCAGAACGGCAAAAAGAACATAAAGGACTACTGCGAAGCTGTAGATATCACGACCAAACCGACCCCGGTCAGTAAGTTCAAAGTGACTGTCAGCGATAATGATCTTATACTGAACTGGAAAAGGAATAAAAAAGTATCGGGATACCAGTTACAGATGTACAAAGACGGAAAGTGGCAGGTTATAGAGACTTACAGCTCAAACAAGCAAACCGAAACAACTGTCAAAGGGCTCAATGCCGGAAAATATAAGTTCCGGATACGCACATATATAGTCTCTGACGAGAAAAAGATCTACAGCAAGTTTAAAAAGATAACTGCGAATATCGAGTAGAAGCAGACAGATAGACTAGCGGTGGTTTAAGAGAAATCTTATTCCATCGCTTTTTTGTTTTTAACTACAATATCGTCTGAGAATGTAAATTAGGCAATAGGCATACTTGTACCTGCATCATTTTTTTGAAAAAGAGCATTTTGAATTTGAAAACAAAATTTTGATTTGGTATAATAGATGATAAACTACAATATGATCAAAGAATTTAGGAGAGATATAAAGTGATCAAGCGTGAGTTCGGTCAATCGGAAATAAAGGTGCTTACATCCAGGGTACAAATGGCAGAAAAAACCGTTAAGGATGGAGAGCAGCTGGATACCGATTTACAAAGGAATGTCATAAATGCTGTAGATGTTGCTGTTGATAGAGAATGCATTGAAACACTGAAAACTATACCTGTCGAAGAAATCAATGCGGATAAATCAGGTATAAGAACCGGTGTGTTAAAGGATAATGGCATCAAAACGGTATACGATATCATAAAGACGGAAGTGTGGAAAATTGCCTCAATTTACGGGATCGGAGACAATATGGCTGCACGCTGCAAAACTATAGCAAACAGGATTGCAGGTGACATAAAGAAAAATAAGAAAATAAGGATTACATCTGATGACAGGACTAAGGAAAATACGCAGCTTGTCATGAGTGTTTCATCATATCTAAAAGCCAATAATCTTATCGAACAGTGCAAAGAACTTAAGGAAAGACTTCCTAAAGATACTGATGACGATATAAAGAAGATGAAAAGGTCTTCCAATGGTATTAAATGGTTTTTTGTACCCGAAAAGAAAAAAATTGAAGCAATAGATTCCTATAACAGACTTCTTGGAGGCATGGCCGGTATAGATGCAGCTCCGTTGTATAATGAGCTGCGTGGTATAGGCAAGGTGTCATCTGATGAAGCATGGGATGATTTTTCAGTAAATTCGGTAGCATTCTTTAATGCATTGGAAAAGATAGTCCCGAAACATTTCAGTTCAGGAAGCGATGGTTACGGCTTAAGTACCGAAATACTTGAAAAGGTTGAAAATACCGAATTAAACCTTGACGGGTTAAAATGTACGCTTCGTGGATATCAGGTATGGGGAGTCAAATATATCCTCAGACAGAAAAAAGTACTTTTGGGAGATGAGATGGGTCTGGGAAAGACAATACAGGCTCTGGCTGCCATTATATCCTTGCGGAATGCAGGTGAAGATCATTTCCTTGTAATCTGTCCGGCGAGCGTCATAATAAACTGGTGCAGGGAAATAGAATCAAAGAGTGATGTAAAGGTAACTAAGGTTCATGGTACCTTTAAAAATGAAGCATTTAATCACTGGAAAAATAATGGAGGCGTAGCAGTTACTAATTACGAATCCCTTTCAGAATTGCTTGAATTGGAAGATTATTTCAGAATTTCAATGGTAGTAGTTGATGAGGCTCATTATGTAAAAAATCCGTCTGCAAAGCGGAGCAGGAACGTAATGGATATCTGTAAACATACTGACAGAATCTTGTTTATGACCGGTACCCCCATAGAAAACAATGTTTCGGAAATGGTAGGACTTTTAGGATGCCTCCAGCCTGATGTTGCAGCTAAGGCGAAGGGAGTCAGTACTTCAGCATATGCAGATCACTTTAAGGAAAGGATTTCGCCTGTTTATTACAGACGTAAACGTGAAGATGTTTTAGCAGAACTGCCGGAACTCATACAGATGCAGGAATGGTGTGAGATGACGCGTGAAGATGAAGCACAGTATATCCGTGATGTAATAGGCGGAAATTTCATGGACATGCGTAGGGTATCTTTTAGAAACACTGATTATATGAATACCTCATCCAAAATCATGAGATTAAGGGAGATTGCAGATTTAGCATGTGGCGATGGCAGAAAGATACTTGTATTTTCATTTTTCCTGGATACGCTAGAGAAAGTGGAAAGAATATTTGGTCCTTTATGTGTTGGTGTAATAAACGGATCAGTGCCGCCAGCTAAAAGACAGGAGATAATAGACAGGTTTGATTCGGCTCCTCCCGGAAGCGTGCTGGCTGCACAGATACAATCGGGAGGCACCGGTTTGAACATACAGACAGCCAGTGTAGTCATTATATGTGAGCCACAGTATAAACCTTCAGTTGAGAATCAGGCTATATCCAGAGCATATAGAATGGGACAGACTAGAAATGTATTGGTCCACAGACTTCTCTGTACTAATACTATAGAGGAAAGAATCATGCAGATCCTATATAATAAGCAGGAGGAGTTTAACACGTTTGCAGATGAATCCAGTGCTGCCAGACAGGATATGGAGATTGACAGTAATACAATCAACAACATAATGGAAGAAGAGATTAGGAGAATAAGAGAGAAATACTCCGAAGATCAGATAAAACTATTAACATGTTAACTTTCACCTAAAAGGGCTGACTTTTTCTAACAATCACCGGAACAATCACCGGGACGGTTCTTTGATTGATCATCAATCAGAGAGCCGTTTTTTGTATACAGTTAAAGAAAGATACGGAATTAAAGTATTCTAATGTGCGGAAAAAAATCTTTTCAAATATACTTATTTATTGTATTATATTACTATTAAGTTATATGTTTGGTATTGACAGAATTAATTGTAATGGTAGAAAGGATTGTAAATTTGATCAGAGGTTCTAAATTTAATTCCGCACTAAGCTATCTCCGCATTTTCGGTATAATAATTGGAATGTTAATTGTAGATTTTGGAATAGCACTTGTACTGGAACAATTATATTATAAAACAGGAAAACTATGGATATATCTCATTTATGTAATTTACCATACTTCATTGAGTTTTTGGTTTTTTTGGGTTATGACTTTCTTTTTGGTATATCTGGTAGAAATAAAAAAAGATGAAAAAGAGTCAGAAGAATTTGAAGAATCAATTGAACCGAAAAAGAAAAAGATAAATTGGAAACTGATAGTAATTGGTTTGATAATATTATATTTTGTGATCACGAACTTCTTTAAGGTATCAAAGGCATATAAAGTATGCAAGATAAACGCAGAGACTCCAAGTTGGTGGACCTATGAGATCGCTCTTTTGAAAGATGCTGTTTCGGGAGAGACTGAAGTAGTAGAATTAAATTTTGATAAGCTTGAAGCCGTTGCAACCAGCTATAATTATAAAGTAGCGAGGAGACATGGGACTAGAACATATTCTAATACGACCTATTATATAAAGTATGAAAACAAAGAGGGCGGTACACATAGTGCAATGCTTGAATCAGGAGAAGCTGTGGCTTACCTGAAAAATCTTAATAAGCTTACAGACAGGATTGACATAACCGTTAAGATTGAATACTATCCTAATTCCGGGACTATAAAATACATCAATGACATGAGCCCCTACGATGCAGATGCACTTGAAGCGCATTATAACAGCATAGTTGAACAAAATGCCAACGTACTTGAGAAAAGGCTGTCGGACGAACATGATGAAGCCACTCGTCAGACAAAGATAATCTTTGACGTTATGCCAAACAGCGTAGGGAAAAAACTCTCGGATGTTATGAGTATTCTGGATGAGGAATGTGTTGAATTTGATAAAAGAATCAAAGTACAGTATATAAGCTCAAAGAGCTTTGGCATTGGTGAGATTGCATTCTGGGATGGCGCCAATAGGAGGATATATGTGGTCGAAGATCAGGATGGAGAAGATATGGTAATGCTTCCGTATTTTGATGAGAAAACTCCTGTCGAGGACATATTTGATATGTTAAATGAAGCAGGCATTACATTTAGGTGTTATGCGGATAAAAGCTGGACAGGAGGTTATGTGCTTGATTATACAGAATGTACTCCGGGAACAATGATTCCTAAAAGTTATTCGTTTATGTTTAGTTTAAAGAATAAACATTGAAAATAAAATTTGAACACAGAGGCAGATGCAGGAATGAGAGAAATCTTATCCCTGCATTTTTTTGCTAGGAATTGTGTAGTTGAAAACAGTTTAACTGATATAAAAAAACAGTGGCAGAAATATTAGCAATATGATACAATGTA
>Ga0310786_10012011_pt1 | contig 10758 bp, 5 predicted proteins | sample AusTroGonzalo_MG_FD_203881 | JGI IMG/M metagenome (GOLD analysis project Ga0310786, IMG submission 203881) | Bovine rumen microbial communities from tropical cattle in Woodstock, Queensland, Australia - Gonzalo_03 (v2) (version 2) | ecosystem: Host-associated > Mammals > Digestive system >...
CAGGCGGTCCACTCCGGCAGAAGGCTCGATCACGTGCGGCACGTACTTGCCGTCGAAGAGGTCGAGGCAGAACTTCTCCGCGGCGGCGGCGTCCTTGCCGCGGGCGACCCAGTCGGCCTGGACCTTTTCGACAAACGCCTTCCTCGCCGCATCGTCGAGCTTCTTCGCCGCCTGCTTGAGCGGATCGTCGAAAACCATCTGCGACTCGCCAGACCACTTCTGGTGCTGCGAGAGGTCGAAGTCGCTGCGGGCCGCTATGCCCTCCAGCTCCTGGCGTCCGAACGGGAAGTCGTACTCGATGTCGACGCATGCGCGCGCATAGTGTGCAAGCTCGTCCGGCTTCTGCCAGTACTCCACGAACCTCTCGGTCGGGAGGCCGACGGCGTTGAGGAACTTCTTGCGCTGCTCGACCCAGTACTTGTGCCATACCTCCCAGCCCCAGTCGTCCTGCACAGGGCCGTCGAGGTCGGGATTGTCGGCGAGCGTCACAACGTGTCCGTGGAGGATTTCAACCGCCTCGTCCGGACGGATGAAGAACTCGAGCTCCATCTGCTCGAACTCGCGCGAACGGAACGTGTAGTTGCGCGGAGTTACCTCGTTGCGGAAGCTCTTGCCCATCTGCGCGATTCCGAACGGAACCTGCTGGCGCGAGGTGTCGTGCACGTTGTTGAACTGCGCGAAGATCGCCTGGGCGGTCTCTGGACGGAGGTAGGCAACGTTAGACGGGTCGTCGATCGGACCGACGACTGTCTTGAACATCAGGTTGAACGGCTTGGGCTCCGTCATTTCGCCGCCGCAGTGTGGGCACGAGAGCGCATACGCCGGGTTCACGGCAGCGGCCTTCTTGCCGAGCTCAGCGCGGATGTCGTCGATCTGGTCGGAGCGCATGAGCTTCTTGCACTGCTTGCACATCGTCATCGGGTCCGAGAAGGTGTCGAGGTGGCCGGACGCCTTCCAGATCTTCGGGTGCATGATGATCGTTGCGTCAAGCCCGGCAACGTCCTCGCGACCGCGCACGGTGAACTGCCACCAGGCCTGCTTCACGTTGTTCTTAAGCTCGCAGCCGAGCGGACCGTAGTCCCAGAAGCCCGGCATTCCGCCGTAAATTTCAGATGAATGGTATATGAATCCGCGACGCTTGCAGAGCGACGCTATAGGGTCCAACGCTGATGTGTTCTCGGCCATGATGATTCCTTTGCTAGAAAAACGGCCGATATTTTACTATTTTCCGTCGCGTTTTGCAATTGAGAATTGGATGTAGCAAGCCCGTCTCGACCTTGGTTTAGGGTTTAAGTGTTTTGGTGTTTGAGTTCGGGGAAGCGGCGCCCTCGCCGCTTCCTAGAAACGGCTTCGAGAGAGAGTGTAGCATGATAATGAACGGACGGAATAGCTCACCCAAGAACAATCTCGAGGCCGTCATGGGCGGCATGGAGGGGCTTTGGCAGGATGGCATCTATCTTGTCCGAAGGCCAGTCCCTGTACTTGAGGCCAAGATGCGTCAGATAAACATGCTGCCCGGCGGGAGGCGCGTACCGTCCATTCGCCAAAAGCATGTTGACCGTGCGCGAGACCGTCTGCACGCTCGAATGCACGAACATGCGGAAATCCTCGTCGAGATCTGCGTCTGTCGCCTCCATCACAAGCGCCGTTATCGGCTTGGGCTCGTGGACGAACGGTGTCTTATGAAAGTTCTTCCAGTTTGCCTCGGTGATGTGCGGATCTATGCCTATCATGCGCGCCGCGTCGCCCGGTATGCCGCTAGTGTCGGTAGCGTAGAGAAGCCTCGTGCTGCCCTTCTCGACGAGATAGAGCGACGTCCTCTCGAGAACGCCGTCCGTAACACGCGAGGTGCTGTGGTTGGCTGGAACGCCGGTAAACTTCATTCCGCACTCCTCAACGGTCTGACCGAACGGCAGCGCGATCACTTCGGGCGACGGAAGCGAAAGCTTCTTGGCAGCCTCAGCAATCTCTGCGCGCGCAGCGGACGCCCATGTTTCCTGGACGTACATGCGCTTGACGCCAGATTTCACAGCAGCGAGAGGACGGTAGTGGTCGCCATGCGAATGCGTCTGGAACAAGACCTCCGGACGGCATCCCTCAGGGAGCGTGTCGAACGCGCTCTCGATGAAGTCTATTAGCACCCGACCGTCGAGAAGCACGCTCGATGGACGGCGCCTGTTAGGATTCTTCGCGGCCCATTCAGCCTTCCATCCAGCCGCTCCGCTGCCTAGAAAGCGGACTTTAATCCCCTCGCCTTCAGAACGGACATCCGTAGCAACGCCAGGGCGGACAGCATCTTCCGCAACTATGCTTCCACAACCCGCAGCCCCAACCGCAGCCGCTCCAAAAAGAAATTCTCGTCTGTTCATCGCCGCCTCCTTTGTGCTGGTTATTTGACATCCCACGAAAGGTCCGTCCGCACATAACGCGCGCCGGCTGGAACACGAAACGAGCGTGGCTCTGCCTTCACAGTAATCCACAGCCCGCCATTTTCGTACGATGCAAATTCGTCCCCCTTGGGACCCGTTAGCTTCGAAGGATCGGCACAGTTGGGAGGCGTGAGCGAAATGAAAAGCGGAGTCGACTGCCTTTCCAGGAACTCAGGCTGCGGCGCGGTTATACCAGCAAGCGCGTCAAGGTTCGCCGCCCTGTTCTCGGGCGAGCAAACGAAACGCCCAATTCCAGCTTCGAACAGTTCTGCCGCCGCCGCAGAGTTGAATGCGTAAAGCGACCAATCCGCCGTTACGTCCCTAACGCCAGTCTGCCTGAGCAGACGCAGCGTCGCCAGGTCCGACGCCTCCCATTTCGCGAATCCCGCGCGCACCAACCGTTTCACCGAGGAGCGAAGCTTCCCGAACTGAGGCTCAGGCGTGAATACAGGAAGCGCAATGCGCATATCAGTTGAAAGCGCAGACGCATCGAGCGACTCGCTCCATCCGACCACCACTTCGTCGTATCCCGAGGTGTCGACCTTGCCAAGCTGGTCAGCGCGTATTTTCAGAACGGTGAAAACGCGCGTGCCGTCATCTTGGCTGGATGCGCCGACATCGGCGCTCCGCTGCGACTTGGAGACAAACCGTCCCACCACCGCGGCAATGCGTTCGCGTCTTCTCTCCGCAACCACGCCGTCAAGCTTCTCAACAAGATCGCGCCTCAGGTCGTTGAGGAGCGACGGCGGCGCGAATCGCCCTTCCGGGTCAGTCACGTCGAGACGGCCTAGCCTCCACCCGCTTTCACCAAGCCTTTCAAACGCCTTTCGCGCAGCGCCGTACGTCTTGGAGGCGTCGCGCGCAGCGTCTAGTTCGCGCTGAATTTCAACAGTTACGGAACCGATGTCATCCTCCAGCCCGAAAGTGGTAGGGGCGAGCGTCCCCGCTCGCCCGGAATGGTGGCTCGCCAATCCATTTTCGACGGCCGCGCGAGGACGCGCGGCCCTACCAAGCCCCGCACGTGCAATAGCCGTGATACAGTGTTTCGAGAGCGAAAGCTCCACGTCGACAGGCTTTCCGGACTTGAACTCCGACGGACGGAACGTCGGCACGGGAAACGCGCGCTTGACTGCGTTCGACGAAGAGCAGTAGACCGTTGCCCCGTTTTCTATCTGCATTTCGCCCGGGTTCTCGACAAGTACCTCTACGTCGCTTCCTGACGGCACCTCGAAGACAGGTTTCCGGGAAATCGCAATCCGCATTGCAGAGATTCCGAATCCGCAGGGTTTTCCCCCTGGAACGAGGAACTGCAGCCCGTCGTGCTTCTCAAGCGCGCGCGTGGTGTGGAAGCGAAGCCAGGCGCGTCCCTCACGGTCGCGCGTGATGCGCTTCACCTTGCCTATAGGAGCGCCCAGGTGTCCGAGCGATTCGCCGTCCACCGGCGACTCTGCAGACGGCCTTCCCGAGATGTAGAGCTCTGTGGTGCGACGCGAGAACACCGTCTCCATGTCCTCGCGAGAGCGATTGCCGTCGGCCTGGATTCCGCCTTCCCTGAGATCGAGCAGCTGCCTGTAGTGCTTCGTAACGGACCCTACGTACACCGGGCTCTTCATGCGGCCCTCGATCTTTAGCGACGCAACGCCAGCTTCCTCGAGCGAAGCGAGGCGGCGGTCAAGCCGCAGGTCCTTCATGGAGAACGGAAGCGACTTCGCGCCGGTGGCGTCCGCATAGCCGAGACGGCAGCAGTAGGCGCACTGTCCGCGGTTTCCGCTACGGTCCTTCTCCATGGCGGAGAAGAGGCAGAGACCCGAGATGGAATAGCAAAGCGCCCCATGCACGAACACCTCCAGCTCAACGCCGCAACGGCTCGCTATGGACGATATCTCGGCAACGGAAAGTTCGCGCGCAAGTACAACCCGGCTGAAGCCGAGTTCCTTCATGGCAAGCACGCCCTCGAGGTTGTGCGCCACAAGCTGCGTAGAGGCGTGCAGGTCCAGCTCGGGGAAGCTCTCGCGAACGATGCGCGCGATTCCAAGGTCCTGGACTATGAGGGCGTCAGGCCCGATTTCGGCAAGCTCGGCAAGAGTCTCCACTGCTGAAGGAAGCTGATCCTCGTCGATCACGGTGTTGAAGGTCACGTAGACCTTCTTCGCGGGAGCGAAGCTACGCGCGTACGAAAGGAGGTCGCGCAGTTCCTGTGGCGTAAAGTTCTTGGCATCGGCCCTCGCGGAGAATGAGGTCATCCCGCAGTATACCGCGTCCGCCCCTGCGGCAAAGGCGACGCGCGCAGTGTCGAAGTCGCCCGCCGGCGAAAGGAGCTCCATGGACTGCGCGCTCATATCCGCTTTTCCCTGAGAGAGCTGCGGACCTCGTTGTCGAGCGCGGGAAGTTCCGAATGCACCACCAGCTTGAAGGGAAGCTGCATCCCAAGCGGACGCATGAAGCGCACCATGCGCATCGAGCGCACGTGTATCTCGCCAGGCACCTTGCCAGCGGACACGATGTGGTCGAGAAGCTGCGGCGCAAGAGTCTGCCAAAGGGCAACGAGGCCGTCGGGACGCCCACTCACCGCCATCGTCCGCCAGGCGAACCTGTTGCCATTTGCGGAGTCAACCGCGCCAAAGAGGTATATCGCCCTGGGACGAGGCTCGTTTGTCTGCACGTTGGGGAGGCGGCCGAAGTCAAGTTCGAGATGCCAGGAGGTGTCGAACGGCAGGTCCTTCGCCCGCGCGAGGATGTCCTTGCGGAGCGACACCTTTTCCACGAACTGCGGCTGCTTCTCGGGAAGCGGAAGAGCGCAGTCGCTCCACTTGCCGTCCTGTTCCTGGCGCCGCGCGAAAAGCGCCCTCTCCGATACGTATTTCATCGCGAGGCCGGGATCGGTCTCGAAGCGCATGAAGAGCCCGAAGCACTCGTAGAGCATCGCGGCTAGGAGAGGTTCCGTGGCGGCGTCCACCTTTGCGCGCATGTATCCCTCCGCGCAGGCAAAGAGTCCTGGAGGACTTCCCTGAGGAAACACGACCTCAAGGTGGTTTATGTCCTCCGGGGAGGCGGCCACCCAGAAATTGGCGTCCTGACGGGAGATCAGGAAGCAGTGGAAGTCGCGCCATCCGTGGAAGAGAAGCACGCGCGCCGGATTGGCAGCGGCGTCGCCTGGAATGACGGTGACGAGCCACGGCTCCCCGCAGTCCGCGGGAAGGAGCGCCCAGTTGTGGGCTGCGGCAGTCCGCCAGGCGCCGAGCTTCGCTATCGCCTCGGCGACCTCGTATGGATTATTGCGGTCCATCAGCTCGTCTTCTGCATGTCGCAAAGCCTGCGGTAGGCTCCGTTGAGGGCGTAGAGCTCGTCGTGCGTTCCGCGCTCGACGATCTCGCCGTCGTTCATCACCAGGATGAGGTCGGCGTTGCGGATCGTGGAGAGGCGGTGCGCAATCACGAACGTTGTGCGGTTCTCCATGAGATTGTCTATCGCGTCCTGCACGAGCCGCTCCGTGACGGTGTCAAGTGCGCTCGTGGCCTCGTCGAGGACGAGTATGGGCGGGTTTCTCAGGACGGCGCGCGCAATCGCCACGCGCTGGCGTTCGCCGCCTGAAAGCGAGAAGCCCTTCTCGCCCGCGATGCGCGAATATCCCTCGGGCTGCCCCATGATGAAGTCATGCGCGTTGGCGAGCTTCGCCGCCGCCACGACTTCTTCGTGCGTGGCGTCAGGCGAGCCGTACTTGATGTTCTCCTCGATCGTGTCGTTGAAGAGCAAAGTCTCCTGCATCACCGAGCCGATGAGCGAGCGCAGGTCGGCGATCCTAAGGTCGCGGATGTCTATGCCGTCCATTGTCACACGGCCCTCGCGCGGATCGTAGAAGCGCGCGAGCAGTCCGCTCATCGTGGACTTGCCGCTGCCTGTTCCGCCGACAACCGCAACCACCTTTCCGCGCGGTATCTCGAAGGAGGCGTTGTGCACGGCATCGCGGTCGGCGGTGTCGTAGCGGAACGACACGTTCTCGAACACGATCTTGTCGTCGAAGGACTTCTTCTCGACGGCGTCGGCCCGTTCCGGCAGCTCCATCTCAACGTCCAGGATCGAGAATATGCGCCCAAGCGCGGCGCGGCCCTGCTCGATCTGAACCTGGAGCTTGGACAGCTGCTTGAGGGGCTTGTATATGATCAGCAGCGGCGCGAGCATGGGCACGATGGCGGAGAGCTTCACGTGCGCGATGAAGCACCAAACCACAAAGCCGCAGAGGAGAAGTATGCCCACTGTCTCGACGGCAGGCCCTACGAGGAGCCCCCAGCGCACGGACCTAAGCGTAGCCTTGAGCATGTTGCGATTCGCGTCGTCGTACTTCCTGTTCTCGAACTCCTCAGTGTGGTACGCCTTGACCACCCTCACGCACGTGAGTATCTCGTGTATGCGCGAGCCGACGACGGAGAACCGCTCGAGAGAGCGCTTCGACCACTTGCGGATCCGCTTCGAAAGGAACACGACGGGAAGCATGAACATCGGGAATCCGACGATGATAAGCCCGAGCGTGGGCAGCATGTGGTTTTCGATGGCAGTGTAGACGATGAATCCAACGGAAACGGCGATCTCGAAAGGCGCCTGCGCCAGTTCCTGGAGGACGTGCTGGATGATGATCTGGACCTGGTGCGGGTCGCTCGATGAGCGCGACATCAGCTGTCCTACGTCTATCCGCCCGTGGAACTGCATGGACTGCTTCTGGATGTGGTGGAGTATCTCGCACCTGAGGTCCCTCACCGTGTTCATGCCGGCCCACGTGAGACAGTAGTGGTTCAGGAACGTGAGCCCGCACCTGAGAAGCGCCATGAGCGGCACTATCACCAGGATCGCGAACATCAGAGGCGCGCCAAGCTCGTCGTCTGCATCCTGCAGCTCGATTCCGAACTTGGCCGCAAACGCCTTCGCCTTTTCGTACTGCTTAAGGATGCCCTTTGCCTTCTTCTGGGCCTTTTCCTCGGCCTTGGAACGGGAATGGGCTGCAACGTCGGGTTTTGCGGACGCAGCGGAAACGGCCTTTGCTTCATGCGCGCTTCCCGTCTCAGCGACTTCGGACGATCCAACCTTGTCGAGCGTGGGCTGAATCACCTGGAAGAGAGGGATGAGCGTGCTCGCCGTTAGCATGCCGCATATTATGCCGACGAATATCCTGAACCTGTACTTCCGCGCGCATTGCCAGAGGCGGCTGTACGCCTCCTTGGCCGTGTACTCGCGGTCGAAGAACTCCTGCCTGTACTTTATGCCCTTGCCTGTTTTCATGCGAGGTACTTCTCCGCTTCAAGCGCCGCCACCGCGCCGGATCCAGCCGCGACTACGGCCTGCTTGTAGTAAGGATCCGCGCAATCACCGGCAGCGAAGACGCCCTTCACCGACGTCCTGCCGCGGTCCGCGACAACGTAGCCGGCTTCGTCGAGGAACCCGGGGATGTCCTTGAAAAGCGAGGTGTTCGGCGAATGTCCAATCGCCACGAACGCTCCTGTCACGGCGATCTCGCGGAGCGATCCGTCCACCGTCGACTTGAGACGCAGCCCTGAAAGCCGCTTCCCGTCGCCGATGAATTCGTCGACCACGCTGTTCCAAGCTACTGCGATGTTCTCCGTCGAAAGGACCCGCTCCGCCATCACCTTCGACGCCCTGAGCGCGTCGCGCCTGTGGACAAGCGTCACCGACCTGCACATTCTCGCGAGATAGAGAGCGTCGCCAGCCGCGGTATCGCCGCCGCCTATCACGGCAACGTCCGCGCCGCGGAAGAACGCGCCGTCGCAAGTGGCGCAGGCGGAAATCCCGCGGCTGCGGTACTTCGTCTCCCCTGGGAGACCGGTCCACCTTGCGTCGGCTCCTGTGCACACGATGACGGCCTTCGCCTCGAGCGTGCCATTCATCATAGTCTCGAGCTTCTTCACGTCGCCCGAAAAATCGACCGACTGCACTTCGTCCATCATGAACTCCACGCCGCAGCGCTCGGCCTGCTTGCGCATGGCGTCCATCAGAGCCGGGCCGGAAACCGGCTCGGCGAACCCAGGGTAGTTCTCCACGTCGGAAGTCTGCGTTAGCTGGCCTCCGCTCTTCATGCCCTCTACGAGCAGCGGCGCCAGTCCAGCGCGCGCAGTGTATATGCCGGCGGCAAGACCCGCCGGTCCGCTGCCGAGTATGACGATATTTCTCATGCGGTGAATATTGTACCAAAAAAAACGCGCCGGGTGAACACTGCGTTTCAGGCGGAAATTACCATTGATTTCGGACGGAATTTATGATTTAATACGCGCGCTTTTGCGAATTATCGCAGCACGCCTCGGACTGTAGCTCAGTTGGTAGAGCATCTCACTTTTAATGAGGGTGTCGCGGGTCCGATTCCCGCCAGTCCGACCACTTCCTTCAACCGCTCCCAACCACGCCAGAACGATTGTAGGCAGTCCATGGATAGCCGTCACTTTTCAAGAGCGAGGATCACTGGCTTAGAGCTGGGCTGAAGGCTTACGGACATCACGTTGTCGCGGAATTCAAACGGCACCGAAACGCCGTTGGCCTTCACATCAGAGGGACGCGCCACGCGCGAGAAAAACGCCTTGTACGGCGCTTTCGGCCAGGCCGCGATTTCAATGCGCGCAAGTTCGCCCGTCTTCGGCGCGTGAGCCATTACGCGCCCCGGCACGTGGACGAGCGTTCTTCCGTCAAGCGATGCGTGGATGACCCTGTAGTACGGCAGGCCAACGAAGTTGCTTACGTTCTCCTGCACCGTGCCTGGATTGATCGGCGGATCTCGGCGTTCCTGACGGACCACATTGAAGGAGTCCGGCAGAAGCCCCACCTTCTCGCCGTCGCTCGGAAGATAGCTTTGGTCAACGCCGCTCGCCGTGATGCCCTTCGCGAGACGCTTCCAAAAATACTCAAGCCGTGCGTCCGTCTCGATCTCCGCCAAGTCGGAAAGCGCGGCGGAATAAACGAGTCCGCACCACTGCACGGGCAGCCCGATCCAGTTCGGGGCAGTCCAATACGTCGCGCCAATGACGCCGATGGTGGCGTAGCGTCCGATCGGATTCGCCTTGCATGTTGGCGGGTCGACTAAGTAGACCATCGTCATTCCGGTGCGCGCCCAGTAGCGCGCCCGCTCCAGGTAGCGCGCATCGCCGGACAGCAGATAGCCCTTTACGTAGCATTCGACGAGACGACCCGACGCTAGGATGTCCGGCGTGTGTAGCGGCATCTCCCACGGCTGCGCACCGCGCGGCACGTCGTTTCCGTAGATTGCGGTGAACTTGTCCAGAACCGCGAGTACATCGGCAATCACCTTTTCGTCGCCCGTCCAGAGCGCGGCAGAGAGCATGTCGGAAACAGAAATCGCGGTGTATCCGTTGCAGTGGTCCGCCCCAAGGGTCTCACCCAGGTCAGGCTTGTCTCCGCCTGGCTTGCGCCAAATGCGCTTGCCGTCCGCAAGCTGGACCGCTAGGCTTCTTGCGGCCGTTCCCTGTGCCGCAGAATAGGCGAGCGGATCTCCGAACACGAGCGGCGCAGCCGGACGCTTCACGTGCGACACGCTGCCACCCCATCCGCGTCGTTCCGACGAGTCTTCGGGAAACGCCGCGATCATTTCATTCGCAACGACAGACAGCTGGGCGGACTTCTCGGCGTCCGGCGTCGCCGAAGCGAGCCAGAGCATCAACGCAGGTACATCGGCTGCGCGATACGGATGCCAGTTCGAGCCAAGGGCGTGACGGCATCCTTGCGCACCGTCGCGAATGCCGGAATCTAGCCAGCCGCGCGCCAACACGTCGCAACTCTTCGCCGCGTTCAGCTCGGGCGAAGACGGAAGCCTCTCGAGCGGATACCGTGCGGCAAGCGCGTCCGCCACATCGCCGCCAGCGCCAGTGGAAAGCGTCATCGCGACAGTGCCTAACGTAAACGGAACCGCCGAGAATATCCGCAAGTCGCCTTCGCGCCTCGCCGCGCCAATGCCGGGAGCCCAAAGCGCGAAGAGGTGTCCGCCCGACTTGAACTGCCTGTCGGGCGTGTCGAACACAGGCGCGAACGGCCATTCCGCGCAATTGGGATTCGTCCATTCAAGCGCGAACCAGCTGGTGTCGTCGGCGAGCGCCATCATCGGATAGCAGAACTTGTGCGCGGCGGGGAGGAGGCGGTTCGCCTGCGGACCGCGCACTTCCTTCTCGTTAGACGACGGCTCGTCGGCGAGATACTCGATGCCAGGCAAAAGCGCCTGCTTCTTGCGTCCGTTCGAGGCGCGGTCCACGAAAAGCGTCATATAGGGAACGTGGTAGACTCGCGCAGGCCAGTCTACGGTAATGGTAGAGAGGACATCCAG
>Ga0310786_10012013_pt1 | contig 10757 bp, 12 predicted proteins | sample AusTroGonzalo_MG_FD_203881 | JGI IMG/M metagenome (GOLD analysis project Ga0310786, IMG submission 203881) | Bovine rumen microbial communities from tropical cattle in Woodstock, Queensland, Australia - Gonzalo_03 (v2) (version 2) | ecosystem: Host-associated > Mammals > Digestive system >...
CATTAGTCTTAGTGTCTCCAATGATTATCCTGAATGGCAAGCTCTCTTCTTTCTTGAACAAGCTCATTCCTGCACTAATTGCATCTCTATGAGACACTAGATTTCCCTTGCTTGTGATTCTCATAGATGTCAGAAAAGAGTCAATCATGTATCTCTTGTCTTTGTCTGTGTCAATGACATAGTTCCCTTCTATCTGGAATCTGTCAACCTTCAAGATGATGTGCCTGATAGTGCTGTCAATCCTAGAGACAGGATATGTTGACATGTCACTCTCATCAAAGAATGTTCTTCCAGACTCAATACGATCATTGAACTTCTTCCATAGCATCTTTGCTGGGAACAGCTGCAGGCCAGGCTCATACTTGATGTGGAGCACCTGGCATTCTTGCTTTGTCAATGTGTACTTAGTGTCATCTTCAAAGCCTCTGAGCTGTCTCATCACAACAGAATCCAACTCAACATCGTTCACTTTACTGACAAGGGCTACCACTTGATATACACGCTCAGGCATCTGGAATCCATCGCACTCCAAGCCTTTCAGTACATACTTAGCTCCTCTTATAAGCTTGTTCTTCTTCCTGACGCGATAGTTGTAATATCTGTCATTGTCTATGTCAGGAAAATACTTGTATAGGTCAAATGCCTGAAAATCAGTGATAGTCATCTGTATCTTTAAATTGAATGATGTCGTTGTTGGTATAGAAGCACATTCCCTAATTAGAGAATGTGCTTTATTGTCAAGCTTCTTGTGCTGGTGTAACCCCTTCTAGTTCTTTGAGAACCTTGTGCTCCCCTCCTAAGTAGTTCTTCTCACCCTTCATAGTGTCAATTGAGTGAGTGATTGAAGAGTTGAGCTGATTCTCAAGAGTGATGAGCTTCTCTTCAAATGCCTTCCTGTCAGCCATGCCTTTCTGGTGGATATTCTCTACTTCTTTGACAGTGTCAATCATGAGGGTTGTGGTCTTCTCAAGGGTAGACATGTCAAAGATTCCACGCTCTGCTTCCTTAGCCACTGCAGATGAGTTGACTTTCAAGAGCTTAGCATTAGTCTCAAGCACCTTGTTTGTGAAGTCAGATGCAGCCTTCATGGCCTCAGAGTTCTTCTTCTGATCATCAAGCATGATGGAGATTGAGAGCTGGTTCTTCCAGATTGGCAATACAGTAGACACAAACATTGAGGCCTTGTTGGCAATCTGCATGTTGTTCTTCTGAATAGCACGTACTTGGAGGAGATTCATCTTCATGGTGTACTGAGTAGCCTGCATGTCATGAATCTTCTTGTCAAGCTCATTCTTGAAGTCTGCTACATCTTGGATGTCATAGATCTCATACTTGTCTGGATTTGCCTGCATCTCACCAAGCTGGTCAACAAGCTCATCTCTCTTGAGCTGAGCGGCACCAATCAAGTCACCAATCTGAGCTACATAGTCTTTGTTGTTGTTGAAGATCTCCTCAAGCGCATTGTTGTCCCTCTTTGCCACAAGGCTCACACCTTCAATCTTCTTTGAGAGCTTCTCTACCGACTCAGCAATAGTGTCGTACTTTGTGACAATCTGATCAATAGATGGCACAAGCTTGTTGAGAATAGGAATCTTACGGAGAACTTTCTTCCAGGTCTCAGTGTCATTGATCTCATCAAGATCAATCATGTCAAGCTGCGACAGCAGCTCAGTTGTCATTGCTGTCACCTCATTTCCATTTGTGTTACGCACCGCAGACAAAAGAGCATCTGAATTCTGTGACATGACACCTGAGAGCTCTGAACCATATGAGTTGACCGAGTTCAAGTCACCAACAACAAGAGATCTTGTAATCTGATGGTATCTTTCTTTCTGTGATACCGTCAAAGCCTTAGTGTCAATGTTAGTGACTTTGACTGAGGCATTCTTTGGGACATCTGGAAGATTCTGCATTTCCTCCACAGACTGTCCTACTTCTGCAATTTTGTTTGGATCAAGTTCGTTCATTTCTTAATTTGTTGTGATGAATTAATAAATTGAATATTGTAATTTCTATACAGATACATACAAAGAGATTAATGACTGAATGTCAATTAATGTTAATTACTGTAAATCGTAGAAAGGACAAAGAACTGCTCTATCATGTTCATCCATGAGAAAGTAGTCACAAGACCTAGTACAATCAGCACAATGCTTGAGTGGCTTGTATTCTCCTGGAGGAACGTAAGGTCCTGGCTTTCTCCAGGAAGGCATATACCTTGCCCAATATGGCTCATTCTTGTTTACCATGCCTGTCTCTTTGAATACACTTGAAAGGGTCCTCTGAGTAATCACAGATATCAATCATGCTCATTTCAGCTAATGCAAGAAATAGAATCTTGATAGCTTTCTTTATCTTCCTCAAAGTCTTTTTGACATCTATCATATTCTTCTCCATTTGCATTTCTCCATGAACTCTCTCACAGAAGCACAAGGGACGTCATCTAGGAACGTTTTAGTCACAAGCTTTGAAACTAATGACACTTGCACTTTAGCTTCAACAGGCGGCTTCTTGTTGTCCCTGAACATAAGATTGAACCTATATACTGCAGTGTCCTTGTTGATGAACGTCATATAAGTCCCAAAGCACCTGTTAGCTGACAAGTACTTCTTCATGTCACTATATGTGATCTTTATGTCTTCTTTGTTTGTAATTCTTGGTCTCATATGCTGCAAAGATACAAAAATCTTCTCAATCTGAGAAATAATTGAGAAGATTTAACATTTCTTTAACACTTGTAGTTCTCTAAGGTATTCTTTATTTCTGTCAAATGATCTTTGATTGATGGCTTTCCGTTAGATGATATTCCTTTCATCTTACAACTTTTCCAGAAATACTGATTAGCTTTATTTAGAGGATACCGTTCTAGCCATTCCTCAATTATCTCAATAGCTTGATATTTAGAGAAAAGGAATTTCCTATAAGGACTTCTGACATTCTTGTCTTTGACTTCTACAGCAAAAGCATCATTAGCCTCTGCAACAGTATAGTTCATGTTTGGATTATTTTCTACTCCAAACATCACATCACAAGAAGAGCCAGTAGGCAATGCTGTCTTCTGATCTACATATCCTACTTTAACTGTCTTCATGAGTGGTCCCGCAAGCTCATTCACTTCTGTTATCACTACTGTGCACTCTGAACAAGAGATACGATAGAACTCATTATGAGAAATGATCATCATACACACATCGCCAACAGATGGTTCATAGTTCTCATACTTCTTCTTAGCTGTCTCCATTCGTTCTTCCTTCAATCTACGTCTCTTCTCTAATTCAGCTTTCTTCTTCTTGTAATAGTCTTTCTGGAACTCTTTTAAATCTGAGAAATAACACACAAGAGTGCACAAGCTAGTGTCAAGCTCATCAATAGTGAGCTCTGGAGATATTGGAATGTATTGGTCATCTACATCTGAGAAAACATCTTTAGGGGATATACATATCCTGAAGCAGCCATAGTAGTCAGGAGCTTCTAGATTCTCTGGGCTGTACTCATTGTGATAATCTTGCCAAGAGATCCAGATCCTTGGAAGCTTCTCCATGTATATGAACCGTCTGTCATTGTCCTCTGGATACCCTATCAGCTCATTGAACTCATCTATGTCTTTCAAGAGACTCTCAAGAAGGCTCTTGTCTTTTTCTGGAATATCTACTTTGTCTAAATTGTCTCTTGTTACTATCATAGTCTTTTGTCTATATGGTGATTCTATACAAGAAAATCTCTTGAGATTTAGATCATCAAGAGATTTAACATCTTTTATATACTATGAAAAAAGTCAGATCATGAATATCTTCATCAGTACTATCCATACTGCAATGCCTCCTACCACTAGACAAGCTCTCATAGCAAATATCTTCAAGCTAGTGTATATGATATAGTATCGTTCTCCTTCTTTAGCATCTACAGGTATGTCTTTCTCAGATCCAGCAAAGTTCCAGACTCTGTCTAAGAATGACTTCCACTGGTTAGATGTCCTGAGATTCCCATATTTTCTCCTTGGGTCATACTCAATACTGCCAATAGCACAATGCTCAATATAATTCTTCATCTATTATTCTATTTGTTAAAAATTCTGAAAAATTTATCTGATTTCTAAACTTTTTGTGTCTTAGCCCATATAAGAGATATCTGAATCTCTGAATCAATAGACCTATATAGTATATTTAGTATATAGTATGTCTTCTTGAGACTGAATGGGGCTTGGGGAAATCTGTTACTTTATTGCTAGATGATCTCCAATGAACATGAGACCAAACTTTGAGAAGAACTTCACAGGATTCTCTCCAATCTTGATAATTGACTTAAATCCATCAAAGTCTGGGAAACCAATCTTATCAGAGATTTCTCTTGGGATCTTCAATCCATGATATTCTCTGAGATCTTTAAGCTTGATATACCAGTATGTACTCCCATTGTCGTCAACATTCCAAGTTGGCTTATCTAAGAACAAGAACACATAGTCGTGTACATATTCATTCCCAGCAATGTAGAATTTCTTTGCTCCTTCATAGTCTAAGTTTGGACTTTCAGGATACTCTATCTCATGCAAATGCTCATTATCTTCTATCATACATATAATATTAAGAAATATGTCAATAGTTTGTCACAATCACTTCTTTGCATTCTCCTCTGGTCTCTTTCTTAGATGAGATCATCCTCTTAGCATCAACTTCATCAACATTGAAGTCTTTGTAGAGCTCTTTGACTAGAGTACAAGATGAGTTGCTCAACATAAACTTATGACCTGCCCTGTCTATCTCTTTGCATATCTCACAAAGTCTCAATTGCTCATCATGATCCCATCCAGGATATGTTGTATACTCAGTGAAATTTCCTCTCTCTATGTCTTTGTCTAGTGGAGCATAAGGAGGATCCAAGTAGAAGAACAGAGGAAACTCTCTCTTGTCTTTGAATTTTTCCCAAGTCTCATGATATGAAAGACTTCTGCTACTGACGTAGACATGCTTCAAGAGATAGTTTGCAGTATCTTTCAAATCAGTCTCATTGACAAAATGAGACATATCTTCATGTGGATTGTGATTCCAAGGGACATTGAGATCTCCTTTGCCATTCACTCTATACATCCCATTGAATCCTGTCTTGTTGAGGTAGATGAACAGGGCTGTAATGTCTACATCATCAAGATCACTGTCTTTTCTCTTGTTGAATGCATCTCTCAATTCGTAGTATTCATCTTTTGTGTTCTTGAAAGACGTGAGCAGAGCATAGACTGCATCATGATGATATATTATTGTGTTATATGCCGTCACCAAGACATCATTATAGTCACTGATGAAAGCTCTATTTGGCTGCAGATACAAAAGAACAGAGCCACCCCCAATGAATGGCTCTATATGAATTCTCTCTTGATAGTCTTCAGGAAGTCTTTTCTTTATCTCTTTGATGAGTTGTCTCTTCCCTCCTACCCACTTGATGAATGGCTTTATCATCCAAGGTGTCTCCTTTTACATGAGTAGCCATGAGATCTTGCTGAGTTCTCAATGTATTCCATGATTTCCCAAGGAATAGAGTTGTCAGAAGTAGACTCTATGAGAAGATCACCAACGTCATAGCCATACTCATAGAATGTGTCAAAGTACTTACGATCTGCAATGTTAGCCTCATAGCAGTCATCTGGTCCATCAACATAGCTGTATGACCCATTTGCATGCTCTTTCTCTAAGAATAGATTAGTGTAGCACTCTAAGTCTTTGAGGAATCCACTATAGCTCTCAAGTGACATCTTTGTGTCTCTTGGGTCTTTAATCACAAAAATCTCACTTGATGAGTTTGTGATCATGTCAGCAATTGACTGTATCTTCAATTCTTTCATTCTTGATAATAGTTTGTCATTAAATCTCAAATTTCAGTGGTTCATAGACTGATGTGTAGTCTTCATTCAAAAGAGAGACATTATACACTCTAGTTGATCCTAACATCTCTTCTTTATGGTTTGCACTGTGAAGGTGTCCGTGTATGAAGTAGTCTGGCTTCTTGTCTAGCACAACCTTCCTCAACACATGATTTCCAATGTGAGAGCTGTTGTCATAATGACTCTCAAAGCATATGTCGCTGCACCCATATGGGGCATCATGAGACAAGAAGATGTCAATATGCCTGTCATCCATAGTCTCTTTGAATATCTTCTCTTGCTCTTCATCAGAAGGCATGAATGCCCAGTTGAAGAACTTGTGGCAAAGAGGAGTTCCATATACATTGATTTGCTGACCTCCTATTTCTACTGTCTTGTACTCATTCTCAAGATAAGAAATATTGGTCCCTTTAATCATCTCTTTGAACTTGTCAGCATTCTTCTCAAGCCAGAAGTCGTGATTCCCTCCAACCATGATGATCTCTTTGCAGTCAAGTCTCTCAAGACATGGGATGAATGTCTCTCTGTACCAGTCTTCAGACCATAGCATGCTTCTCTGGATACTAAGATCTACTGTATCTCCTGCTATGAGAAGAAGATCAGCACCTTTTACTTGACTCTTAATGGTATCATAGTCTGAGATACCATGTGTGTCAGATATCGCAAATATTTTCATGATAGTTATATGAGTTCCAATCTTATTTGGCTAATGATTCATATCCTGATGCTGTACATGTCACAGAAGTAGGCCTCCCAAATCCAACAGAAGTAGCATTACAATATGCTTCCCACCAAGGGCTGGCATTAAGAGAAGAACGCTCTGGTTCTGTGTCTTTTGAAGATATTGGCTTTATGAATTCAATTTCATCTCTTGAGACTTTAGCTTTTATGAAGTCCATAGAGTCTTCATCTTCCTCATCTACTATATCATATGGTGCTTTTTCTTTGGCGTATTTGTCGACAATCTCTTGAAGTTCTTTTAATGTTTTGTCAACAGACTTTAGGTGTTGATTTGAATCATTACTGGTTCTTCTCAAGCTTTGCTTTAGTGGAAGCTTGTGTGATTTCAACACTTTATCAAACTCTTTGTCATCATAGAACTCTTTGAAGAACAATCCGGCTTCTTCAGCCGCATTGACATAAGTGTTCTCATCAATCTCATCAGTCAATGGTCCAAAAAGCTCTGTGTAATTGAGATTTCTTGCTTGTCTGGTAGCTTTGTCTAGAAGGTCTTTCACACTCACACTCATTACATCTATAGCTATATCAAAAGTACTAGTTGTTCCATTCTCAATACCAAAGAACTTTATAGTGATAGTCTTCTTAGATTTCTTCTGAGTAGATGATTTTAAGATTTTCTCTACATAATATGAAGCAAACATGCTGATAATCCAATTAGCATTCTCTTCCTTCTCTAAGAAATACTTTGGAGAAGTGTGTGTTGATGTAGTCCATATGCCAGAAGAAATATATCCATTTATGTCAGGATAAATCCCATTGCCACCAGTAGTGTCTATTCCAATAGTATGTATCTCTTGAGGATGGTGATAATAGATTCCAGTTACATCATTGTTTTGACGGGTTGATGATATAGTTCCGGTTATGTTGCTTTCTTTATTTGCATATGAAGAACTGATATCACTTATAGTCTTGTCAGTAACGGCTGCATCAGCTATAGTGCTGTTTAATGTGTAGTCAGGTTGACTGATTACCGAAGCAGCTAAGTCATTGATGCCCAAAGTAGTCTTGTTACCATCAGCATAGCAGATGTCAACAGAACCATCTTCTCTGACTTTTACATCGTTTATCAAGAAAGGCATAGATTCTTTAGTCATGATTATTTGGTGGATATTGTTGTTTACAAGTTGAAGTCTATCTGCATGTCGCTGAACACATCTTCTTTAGTGACTGTGATTTGCTCATCAAATAGCTCTGTCTCCATTGTCACATGAGTCACTACAAACACATTCAGCTTCATCTCATTAGCAAACTCTTTCAAGTATCTTAAGATATCTCCAATTGTTGTTGGATCAATAGAAGACACTACTTCATCTAGAGTGAATATGTTGATGCTAGGATACTTTCTCTTCAAGAGCTTGAATATGCTGCATAAGACTGCCAAGTCTACTCTCTTGTGCTCACCTTCACTAAGGGTGTCCGTAGGTATTGGATCATTGAGATAGTATAAGTGGTTGTCAAAGTTCTCATCAAACTCAAGAGCATATGGGAAGTCAAGCTTTGACAAAGTTGTCTTGATCTCTTTGTTAAGCTGTGGCAAGTAGTTCTTGATGACTTGCTTCTTGACACCTTCTATTGAGTAGAGAGATGATAGTGTGTTGAGGTCATTCCACTTGTCATTGTCATCTTCTAGAGATTTCTTAGCATTCACTAGGAGAATGCTGTTCTGGTCTATGATACTCTTTATAGATGAGTACTCTGGAGTAGACTTGGCAGCTTCATTCAGAGCATAGTTAGATGCTTGTGCTGCTGTGATTTTCCTGTTGCTCTCTGATATGGCATTTGCAAGAGTCTCAATGCCAGTCTTGTATTGGTTCATAGAAGCTACAATAGTGTCTTTGTTCTCTATTGCTTTCTTTGAGGCTTCTTCTGTCTTAGTAAGCTTGTCTACAAGGTCTTTCTTGACTTCTTGGAATGCTTGAGAAGCAAATGATGTGTGGCATGTAGGACACATGTCTTGGTTGAACAAGTCAATCTTCTGCTTGATCAAGCTCTTGGCTAGGTCCACTTGCTGTATCTGAGAGACGGCTTTGCTGTATTCAGCATAGAGAGTGTTGTATGTGACAGTGAGCTCATTCCTCTTGTTGTTGCAGATCTCCACTTTCTTTGTCTCCTCATCAATGATTGCATTGTTTGCTTTGATTACCTCATCGTTCTTGTTACCAGCTTCCTGTGTGAGTTTCTTGAGCTCCTGGTTAGCATTGTTGATAGTGTTAGTGAGTGTGAAGATCTCAGTATTGTGAGCATTGATTGAACTGCCGAGATCTCTCATGTCTTTCTTGATGAGGTTGTATATCTCATTGACCATCTCTAAGCTGAACACTCTGTCTATAATCTGGCGTCTGTCTTCGGGATTCATGTTCAAGAAAGACTTGAACTTAGTCATTGACAATGATATGATGTTAGTGAATATCTGGTATGGGATTCCTACAACATTCTCAATGATGAACTGCTGAGCATCTCTCACACCAATAGAGTTGACATCGACATCATCTTTCCACACAGAGACAGAGTTTGGAGAGAAGTGTCTCTCAATCACATAAGTAGAGTTCTTGTTGATGACAGTGCCTTTGACATACCCATTCTTGTTGATCCTATTGACTATGCCTCCATTCTTCATCTTCTCTACTTTTCCATAGAACAAGATTGAAGTCAAGTTGAGTATAGTAGACTTACCAGATCCAGATTTCCCTTGCAGCAGTATCAACTTGCCTTTATCATCAAACTCAAGCCTCTGGAGCTTGTTTCCATATGATCCAATATTCTTCCACTCTATGTCTATCAGTTTCATCTAGTATAGATCCCTCAATAAATAGCGAAACTCGCTTTTAGTTGTATAGCTTATATATCAATATGGTAGAAAAAGACAAGAATCAGATAGAGAAAATAGCAAAGCAATGTGCTAGAGACTACAGTATCCTGAAGAACAAAGGAGTAGATCCAAGCTCTATGCCACCAAGACAGTGGATACGTGCATGGATGCAGACTCACTACAACATCATCAAGCTCTCTGGATATTTCTTTAGAGAGATAGAGAAAGCTCTCAGCCCAAAGTACACTATCAATGAAGGTTTCTCTAATCTTGGCTTGTCATCTAAAGTGAAGAGCAAGTACAATGCCATAGACTCAGTAGACAATCTTGAAGTTGGGCTAAACAAGACTGTATTTGAGAAGATGAAGAAGATCCTCCAAGACAATGGGTTCTCTCTAGACTCTAGACCGAGCGATCAAGACAACAACATAAGCTATCCAACAAGATGTGGAAAGTACACAGTATTTGAGTATGAAGATTCCTTTAAATCAGAGAAGATCTCTTGCTATGATGTCTTAGTGTACATAGACAAAATTGATGATGGAGTATATGGAGATGAAGAGAACTTAATCCTAGAGATAAAAATCAATCCGAGTATAGAAGTCTCTACTTCTCCTTACTCAAACAAGATTCATATTGGATTCACTAGATATGACAATGTTGGATTTGTAGGAGTCAAGGCAGAGCCTTTCTTTCTAGCTACAGTCAAAGATGCAGCATCTCCTCAAGCTTCAAGGAAGAAATTCTACTTGAAGAACTCACTCCCAGCAAAAGAGTGGGGATTCAAGCCAGGTGATATAGTAGAGAGCTCCACTATTGACATATCTGGCAAAAGCTCTTTGAATTTCTTAGAAGACTTCATTGGGATTGTGAAGACAATCAGAGGATACAATGAAGACAGGAAGAGAGGAACAATCTCATTCAAGAGGACTGACCAAGCAGACATACATGAGCAGATAATTGAGGTGATTTGCAAGTATGCTTGGAAAAACACTAAGAAGATCCCAAAGAATCTTGTCAATGAGTCAGGTCTTGGTCTCAACAGCAAAGTCAAGAAGAAGTTTGACAAAGTTGATGCTATAGACAACATCAGTGATTATGTAGATCTAGGACTTCCTTCTGGCACATTATGGTGCAGTCATAACTATGGTGCAGATAATGAATATGAATGTGGGAACTTATACAATCATGAAGATGCAACAGAACTAGATTTATTACCTGGACAATTACCTTCTCCTGAAGACTTCAGAGAATTAAATAATTTTTGTAAACATAAGAGATCTGAAGTCAGTGGAGTAAAAGGAATGATGTTTATTAGTAAAAAGAATTCAAATG
>Ga0310786_10012014_pt1 | contig 10756 bp, 14 predicted proteins | sample AusTroGonzalo_MG_FD_203881 | JGI IMG/M metagenome (GOLD analysis project Ga0310786, IMG submission 203881) | Bovine rumen microbial communities from tropical cattle in Woodstock, Queensland, Australia - Gonzalo_03 (v2) (version 2) | ecosystem: Host-associated > Mammals > Digestive system >...
TGGTCCAGCATATCAACGGGCTTCTTAAGGCATCTTCGGGCACGGTTCTTGCCGACGGCATAGACCTTTCCGGCAAGGGCAAAGAGGTCATGGATAAACGCCATCGCATAGGCATGGTCTTTCAGTATCCCGAGTACCAGCTCTTTGAAGAGACCGTAATAAAAGATGTCTGCTTTGCGCCAAAGAATCAGGGTCTTTCCGAAGAGGAATGCATAGACTCGGCACGCCGCGCACTTGAGATAGTCGGTATCGATCCCGATGTAAAAGGCGAGATGTCTCCCTTTGCACTTTCGGGCGGCGAACGCCGCAGAGTCGCAATAGCCGGCGTCATCGCAATGCGTCCTGAGGTCCTGATACTCGATGAACCCATGGCGGGCCTCGACCCCAAAGGACACAACGACATACTCAACATGATACAGCGCATAGCCGACGACGAGAAACTTACGATATTCCTCGTGTCCCATAACATGGACGACGTCGCAGTCCTCGCCGACCGCGTCCTCGTCATGAACAGGGGAAAGCTTGCGATGAACGGCACTGTCGCCGAAGTATTCTCCCGCGGAGACGAACTCAAAGAGATGGGACTTTCTCTTCCGCATGCAAGTGAGATAGCCGGAAAGCTCGGCCTTTCCGCATTCACCATAGACGAACTCGCAGACAAGATCTATAAAGAATGGCAATAAAGGATATAACCCTGGGCCAGTATTACCCGGGCGATTCAAAAATTCACAGGCTCGACGCCAGATGCAAGATCATAGGTACGATAGTTTATCTTATCTCATTATTTTGCGTGAAGTCGTTCACGGGCTTTGCGCTTTGCGCCGTCTTTGTGGGCATAGTCATTGCGATCTCGGGCGTTCCCCTCAGGTTCATCTTCAAGGGGCTGAAGCCCATCATGTTCCTGATCATATTCACGATGATAGTGAACATGTTTGCAACGCCGGGAGTCCCGCTCGTCAGCATCGGGCCTTTAACGATCAGCCATGAGGGATTGTACCGCGCGGTATTCATGGCGGTGCGTCTAGTGCTGCTGATCTTCGGATCATCGCTTTTGACCTTAACGACAAAACCTATGCAGCTGACCGACGGTCTTGAAAGACTGCTGAGACCCTTCAAGAAGATCGGTCTTCCCGCACATGAACTTGCGATGATGATGAGCATAGCGCTTCGCTTTATCCCGACTCTGCTCGATGAAACGGACAAGATAATGAAAGCGCAGACCGCGCGCGGTGCCGACTTTGAAAGCGGCAATCTGCTCGAAAGGGCAAAGTCGCTGATACCTCTTCTGGTACCCCTCTTTGTTTCAGCCTTCCGCATCGCTGCCGATCTTGCGATGGCGATGGAAGCAAGATGCTACAAGGGAGGCGAGGGCAGGACACGCATGAACGAGGCTGTCTTAAAGAACATCGACATCACAGCCTTCGTGATCATGGGCATCTACCTCGCCGCGACTATATTCATCGCCCGCATCCCCGGATTGTTCTAGTCCCATCAGGATCAGATACAAACATCAACACTGACACTACCCCGATCACAGATCGGTCGATATACGAAAGGCGTGCAACAAGTGCGCGCAAAATACGTCTTTATAAATGGAGTTAAAATGGCTAACGCAAACAAAAAACTAAAACAGAACGAAGAAAGATTCGAACAGCAAAGACAGGACGAGGCGGCCGAAAAAGCCGCGGCTATCAAAGCTGAAAACCGCAAGACTCACATACAGAACGCTATACGCGCGGTGCTCTACGCCGCGATCTATTGCTGTCTGACCCTGCTGATGCAAAGGATCCCTCTGGGACAGTTCAACTTCTCGTTCGGCATGTTCCAGTGCCGTCTCACAGAGGCTATGATGGGTCTCGTATTCTTTGACCCCGCTGCCGCACCCGGCATCATCATAGGCTGCTTTGCCGCAGACCTCTTCGGTGCAGGGCTCTACGATGCGATGGTCGGAACAGTTGCCAGCATGTTCGGTTTTTATTTCATCAAGTTCCTTGCAGAGCGCGGCGGAAAGCCGATCACAGGCCTCGCCATGCATGCCCTGATCAATGCGGTAATGCTCGGCGTAATGTACAGCTATTCGGCATTCTATGTCGATTACGGTATGCTGCTCGTATTTGCAGCAATCCTTGTCGGTGAGCTCATCGCGGCAGTCGGCGGCGGCATGATAGTCTACAAGATCGCAGGCCGCGTCTGGGAAGATATCCTGAGCCAGCCGAAACAGGAAACAGAACCCACCCCCGACATCGACAGCATGCTCTAGCCGGAGGACCGACAATTGCGCCAAAGGAAAGTAAAGAACCGGGAGCAGATCTTAGAAAACTGCGCCTCCTACATCTGGCACATGGGCGATGCGCTGCCGCAGGGCAGGCCCGTCTACCTTGAGATAGGATCTGGCAAAGGTCAGTTCATAACGCAGAAAGCCTTAAACGACCCCGACGGTTTTTATCTCGCCTGCGAGGGCGGTATCAATATCAATGTCAGGATACTGCAGAAGGCAAAGGAACTGGAACTGAGCAATCTTGCGGTCATCACGGACTATATACTGAAACCCGCAGAGGACTTCGCGCCCGCAAGTCTGGCCGGCCTTTATATCAATTTCTGTGATCCATGGCCCAAAGACAGGCACGCGCACAGACGCCTGACCTACCGCGAGCTTCTGAAACAATACCAGGTCATCGCAAAGGGCGGCTTTCTGGAATTCAAAACGGATAACGACGCACTCTTTGAGTGGTCGCTCGCAGAGATAGACGCGGCCGGCCTTACCATCGAAAAGATGACGCGCGACCTGCACAGCAGCGAGTACGCCGCAAACAATGTCGAGACCGAATACGAACAGAAATTTGCAAGTACAGGCAAGGCTATCAATTTTGTGCGCCTGGCCCTCTAGCTCCGCATTTATACACAAAATATAGATGATTATATCCGGCAGACTATGATATAATGAATTGTTGGAAAAGGAGACGGAAATGAAAAAATTCAAAGACCTTATCTATGATTACAACGATATACTGATCGCGATCCTCATCGTGATCATCGCTTCCGCAGTCATCTTCTGGAAGGTGACCGACGTCATGGCATATCCCAGTTTCATCCGCAGCTCTCAGAAGACCCAGCAGAGCTCTGTTGACATGTCCGATGTCGATCTGACCCAGACAGAGGTAGAACCCATCGCAGAACCCGGCGACGAAGTGACGACCGGCGAAGGCGAGACACAGACACCGACCGAGGACCTCACACAGACTCCCTATGTCGGAACAGACAAGGAATTCGAGATCAAGAGCGGTGAATACCTCAGCACAGTCGCAAACAACCTGCTTTCCCAGGGCCTCATCGCGGACAAGAACGAATTCATCAAGACCGTTGAGAGCATGGGCCTTGCAAATAAGGTACAGGTCGGCAAGTTCACCATCCCCGGCGGTGCTACTTACGAAGAGATCGCAAAGATCATCACCAAAACACGTTAGTTAATTTCAGGCGCTGATCATGCGATCGGCGTCTGTTTTTTATGATCATAAAAAATTTTAGGAGGAATCAATTATGGCATTTGTTACATCAAAGGAAATGTTTGCAAAGGCTCTCAATGCTGACTATGCTGTCGGCGCATTCAACGTCAACAACATGGAGATCATCCAGGGCATCGTAGATGCTGCCATCGAAGAAAAGGCTCCGCTCATTCTTCAGGTATCAGCCGGAGCAAGAAAGTATGCAAAGCCGATCTATCTCGTAAAGCTCGTTGAGGCTGCAATGGAAGACACAGGTCTTGACATCTGCCTCCACCTCGACCACGGCGCAGATTTCGAGATCTGCAAGGACTGCGTTGACGGCGGCTTCACATCGGTAATGATCGACGGATCAAAGCACCCCTTCGAAGAAAACATCGCAATGACCAAGAAGGTCGTAGAATATGCTCATGACCACGGCGTAGTAGTTGAGGCTGAGCTCGGCAAACTCTCCGGTGTAGAAGATGCCGTTCACGTAAGCGAAGCAGAAGCAAGCTTCACCGTTCCCGAAGAAGCTGCAGAATTCGTTGCAAAGACAGGCGTTGACTCACTCGCTGTTGCTATCGGTACATCCCACGGCGCATACAAGTTCAAGGGCACACCCTATCTCGATTTCGAAAGACTCAAGCAGATCCACGCACTCATCCCCGATACACCGCTCGTACTCCACGGTGCATCAACAGTTATCCCCGAATTCGTTGCAGAATGCAACAAGTACGGCGGACAGCTCCCCGGCGCTCAGGGCGTTCCCGAAGAGATGATACTCGAGGCTGTAAAGTACGGCGTCTGCAAGGTAAACATCGACACAGACCTCAGACTTGCAATGACAGCATCCATCAGAAAGTTCTTCGTAGAGCATCCTGACAAGTTCGACCCCAGAGAATATCTCGGACCGGGCAGAGAAGCTATCAAGGGCATGGTAAAGCACAAGATCCACGACGTACTCAACGCAAGCGGCAAGGCATAGGCTGAAGCGCCGGACGCGCAGAAAAGGTTCCGGCCCGGCGAACGGGTAAAACCTGCAATAGTTAATAATAAAAATTAATAGTATTATTGACAAATAATAGTAAATAGGATAGTATGAATCATGCTATCCTATTTGTTTTACAAAATAATAAGATACGACATCGAAAGCTACACTATCCCCGACCGCTGCAGTATATGTATAGGTATTGCGGGAATTATTACGATGTTTGCACGATCATTCAGTTCCGGGGCCGCTTTCGCTCCTTCCGGTGATCTCGTGGTCGGTGACATTATGTCACGTATTATCATTGCCGAGATCATATTTATAATTTCCGGGCTTGTGTGCGGCATGGGCGACGCCAAACTCTTTGCCGCGCTCGCTCTTCTTATCGGCGAACGCATCTGGTTCGTATTTGCCGCCTCCTTCGCGCTCTGCGGCGCCTACTGCGGCATCTTTCTCATCACGCGCCGGCTGCATCTGCGCGACCGCATAGCCTTTGCGCCCTTCATTGCTTCCGCAGCCCTTGCCGTCATCATTACTTCCGCATCTTTATTCGCATAGCCCGTGCAAACTCCCGCGGCGGCCTTGAAAAAACAGCCCAAAAAACGTATACTATATTATGTCGTTTTATTGGGAGGTAAAGAAAAATGGCAAGAGAACAGAACACGAAAGATTATTCGTGCACCAGAGTTACCCCGAATATGGTCGTTACAGGAAATATTGAATCGACCGACAACGTTCTTGTTGAAGGTCAGGTTTTCGGCAATATAAATACAAGTGCCGATGTTACTTCCAGTAATCTCGTGGTCGGAGATATCCGTGCAAACAGCATGGGACTCAACGGAGCAAAGATCAAGGGCTCGTTATCACTGGACGGCACGCTCGTAATAGGACAGAATACAATAGTAGTCGGCGACATCACGGCTGATGCCATCAAGGTCGCAGGCAAGGTAAAGGGCAATATCAACGTAAAGGAAAGTGCGCTTCTTGGTGAGACAGCTCTCATCGTCGGCGATATCACAGCAGGTGATGTCAGCACACAGTCAGGCGCACGCATCAACGGCACTATCACGACTAACCAGACTAAATCCATCATTGATGTTGATTCAGAATTTGATCTGGGCAATCTTGTTGCCCCGGAAATTAACGGAGGTGCAAAGTAATGGGATTATTCAGTAATTCACTCAAACCCGAAGTCCCGGAAGAAACAACTGCTGCTGAAGTAACAGAAGAAACAGTTCTTCCCGAAGTTACAGCAGAGGGCGAGGCTCCCAAGGAAGTCGTAAGCACCTATGTTGATGAAATGGGTATCGTTGCCCCGCAGACCACTATCCACGGCGGCATCATCACAAGAGGACATCTTGCAGTTGCAGGTACAGTAGACGGCAGCGTAAAGGCCGAGGGCAACATCATGCTTTCCGGCGTTATCAAGGGCGCTATCAACTGCAACAACATCATCATCGAAAATACAAAGATCGACTGCAACACAAGCATCACCGCAAAGGGCAGCGTGTCCATCAGGGAAGACGCATCCTTCTCGGGCGATATCACATGCAAGCATATCTCCATCAACGGTACTGTTCTCGGCAACATCAAGGCTACAGGCAATGTAGGCCTCACCAAGACAGCTATCGTAAAGGGCAATATCGATGCTGCAGTTCTGGCAGTAGAACCGGGTGCAAAGATCTCGGGCAATGTCCAGATAAAATAAGTAATTATTACAAAAGAGAGCAGGTCCTGATGGGGCCTGCTTTTTTGTGTTATAATACATAGGTTATGAAAGAAATACTGATCAGCGCAAACGACAGCGGGCAGAGGCTGGATCGCTTTTTGAAAAAGTATCTGGCAAAGGCTCCGCTATCGGCGATATATAAGATCATAAGAAAAGACCTAAAGCTGAACGGCAAAAGACCGAAAGAGAATGCTGTTCTCTCCGAGGGCGATGTGCTTTGCCTCTACATGATGGACGAAGAGATCGCGGCCTGGTCCGAAAAGGAAAAGCGCGCGGCGGTAAAAAGGCAGTTTAAGATAGCCTACGAGGACGAGAATATCCTGGCCGCGGAAAAGCCCTTTGGTCTTCTGACCCACGGCGACGCGACGGAAAAGAAAAACACCCTGGCAAATCAGGTGACGGACTATCTCATCGCAAAGGGAGAGTACAGCCCCTCAAAGGAAAAGAGTTTCCGCCCGGCGCCCGCAAACAGGCTCGACCGCAATACGACCGGCCTTGTGATGTTCGGTAAAAACGCGGCGGCGCTGCGTTGCCTCAACGCCCTCTTTGCCGACAAGGAAAGCGGCCGCATGCGCAAGATATATCTTGCAATATGCGAGGGCGAGATAACAGAAGACAAAGTGCTCGAGGGCTGGCTTTTAAAGGACGAAAAGACCAACAAGGTAAAGGTCCTGAAAAAAGAAGCGCCGGGCGCAAAGTATATAAAGACGGCTATAAGGCCGCTGGCTCGTTCGAAAGCGCAGGCATCGGGCCGCGCAAAGACTCTTTGCGAGATCGACCTTGTAACGGGAAGACCGCACCAGATCAGGGCCCACCTTGCATCGATAGGCTGCCCCGTGATGGGCGATCCCAAATACGGCAAGGGCAGCGCCCAGATGCTGCACGCATCGCGCATAGAATTCGTTGAGCCCGGGGGCGAACTCGCCTATCTCAAAGGCAGGGTCATCACAGCGGAGCTTCCGCCCAAATTCATGGAAACAACAGAAAAACTGTTCGGAAAGGACATATTAAAGTGAGCGAAAATTTAAAGGAATGGATAAAGGACATAGTGATCGCGATCATCATTGCGGTCATCATACTGCAGTTTGTAAAACCGACCATCGTCCGTGAACACTCGATGGAAAACACCCTGATCGAAAACGACTACCTCTTTGTTTCAAAGCAGCATTATCGTTTCCACGACTATCAGAGAGGGGACATCATCGTGTTCCAGAGCGACCTTGAATCCAACACCGGATCAAAGAAGCTGCTCATCAAGAGGATAATCGCTGTCCCCGGCGAGACTATCCAGATCACCGGAGGCAAGGTATATATCGACGGCGAAGCTATCGAGGAAGATTACACCAAGGACGGCTATACCGATACCGAAATGGCGCCTCTGCTCGTCCCGGAAGACTCGCTTTTCTGCATGGGCGACAACAGACAGAACTCGGCAGATTCGCGCAGCGCATCGATCGGATTCGTTCCCTTTGACCGCGTCATCGGAAAAGCGGTATTCAGACTGTTCCCGTTCCATAGTATCGGTACGCTGTAGGGCTGCATAGCTGCGTGTAACAGCCGGGCAGGATCAAGGGTACACGTCACAGGATACATAAACATATATTTATAGACACAAAGACACATGGCAATAAAATTAGTCGCACAAAATAAAAAGGCCCGCCACGATTACTTCTTTGAATCGACCTACGAGGCGGGGCTGGTACTCACCGGCACCGAGATCAAATCCGCAAGAGCCGGCGGGATCTCTTTGCGTGACTCATTTGCCAAAGTAGACAAGGGCGAGGTCTGGGTGTACGGCGTGCACATCGCGCCCTACGAACAGGGCAACCGCTATAACAGCGAGCCCCTGCGCCCGAAAAAACTCCTCCTGCACAAACAGGAGATACGCAAGATCAATCAGCTCGTCCAGCAGGACGGTCTGACCCTGATCCCGGTGCAGGTCTACCTCAACGAAAAGGGCCTGCTAAAACTCGAGCTTGCCGTCGCCCGCGGCAAAAAGCTTTACGACAAACGCGAAGACATCGCCAAACGCGACGCCAAACGCAATATGGATAGGGCACAGAAATACAAGAGATAGCGGGGATAATTCTCCGCTTTTTTTGGCTTTTAAGAAAGCAGGTGATGATATGAGAACTATACAGGTGACAGGGAGCGGCAGGCTGACATTGAAGCCGGATATGACACGGATAATGATGACGCTGACCGGGACCGAAAAGGAATACGGTGATGCGGTCGCAAAGACCAGCGAACAGACTGCAAAGCTTGCCGAAGTATTTGCTGCATTCGGTTTCGCACGCGAGGATCTGAAAACAACAAGTTTCAACATCGATACCGAATACGAGGGATACGACGAGAACGGTATCTGGAAACAGCGCTTTGCGGGATACAGATACAATCACTCGTTAAAGATCGAATTCGATTCCGATAATGACAGGCTGGGTAAGATACTGTATGCGTTGGCGCATTGTGATCTGACACCCGAGTTTCGTATCATGTACACGGTAAAGGATCCCGAGACCGCAAGAAAAGAACTGCTCGAAATGGCTGTCGCGGATGCAAAGAAAAATGCGGATATACTGGCAGAGGCCGCAGGCCTGGCTGTTACCGATATACAGAACATCGAATACTCGCACAGGGACATTGGATTTGTGATTGCGCCGGTAAATCATATGATGCTGGCCAAGGGCGTTGCCGAAGATACGGCGAGCTATAATATCGACATCGAACCGGACGGAATCGAGGTATCCGATTCCGTTACTATCATCTGGGAGATCGGATGGAAGAGATAGAAACTATAAATAGTAGTATAATACATATGTAACAATATCACTCTCACAAAAGGAGGAGCAAACATGCCTTACGTAATTATTGTTATCGCGATCCTGATCATCATACTGTGCATACGCTGCATCTGCATCGTACCGCAGGCAAGTGCATGGATAGTCGAATCACTCGGTAAATACAAAAGCACCTGGCAGGCAGGCCTGCACTTCAAGGTGCCCATCATCTACAAGATAGTAAAACGCGTCTCCCTCAAAGAGCAGGTGGCCGACTTCGAGCCCCAGCCCGTTATCACCAAAGATAACGTAACCATGATGGTAGACTCCGTTGTATTCTTTTACATCTTCGACCCCAAGCTTTTCGCATACGGTGTTGAAAGACCGATCGCCGCCATCGAAAACCTGTCCGCAACTACCCTTCGTAACATCATCGGTTCCATGACCCTTGACGAGACCCTGACATCCCGCGACGAGATCAACGGCAAGATCACGGCGATCTTAGACGAGGCCACAGACAAGTGGGGCATCAAGGTCAGCCGCGTAGAGGTAAAGAACATCGAGCCGCCCAAGAGCATCAAGGATGCAATGGAAAAGCAGATGAAGGCAGAGCGTGAAAAGCGCGAGGCCATCTTAACAGCCGAGGGTAAAAAGCAGTCCGCGATCACCATGGCCGAAGGTGAAAAAGAGGCCGCTATCCTCAGAGCCGACGCTGCCAAGGAACAGAAGATCCGCGAGGCTCAGGGTGAGGCTGAAGCCCTTCTCGCCGTACAGCGCGCAAAGGCCGAAGCTATCCGCCTCATCAACGAAGCAAATCCCGGCGAAGGCTACATGGCTCTTCGTTCATTCGAGACCGCTGAAAAGATGGCAGACGGTCAGGCGACCAAGATCATCGTCCCCAGCGAGATCGCAAACCTTGCAGGCACCCTTGCAAGTCTTAAAGAAAGCGTAAAGGAATAATATGCCGGACTTTCTCGAAATGGCAGTCGGGGCCTACGGGCTGTTCTGGGTGCTGATGATCATCGTTATCATCAAGAGCATACTCAAAAAGCGCGGCCAGCAAAAAGACCGTCCGACCCCCGAAAAACCACAGTTCACCGTGCTCGGCCAGGGCAAAAAAGCCCCGCCCGAAAAGACAAGATCCGCGGTGAAGATATCTTCCGAGTCCAAAAAGAATTCGCTCAGCTTTATGGAAGACCGCAAACATGACTGGCTTGCGCAGCAGCTCAGAGAAGAGCGGCGCATCTACATGAAAGGCGATCTTATGGATCTGGGTGCACGCCATAACGCTGAATGCGACGCGAGAGGGCTCAAACGCCTGCATATACTGCAGCACGACGACAGCATAGACGACGGCGAGAACTAGCCTGCACGAAACAGGCGTCGCGGCCGTGTATGCACAACGCAATAAAACGCCGCCCATTACAGGCACGTGTCAGAAAGACAGAAGAAATTTCTGTCTTTCTGTTTTTTTCAGGATTTATCTATGCTACAATTTTTGTATACAAATTATTTTTTGTTTGATCACACAAGTGGGGAGGGGCAGCAATGTTCTCCGAATTCCTCTCTTTGTACGTTACGATCTACATCATACTCTTTGTTGTAGCATTGTACCTTCTTCACAAACTTGATACCGATATAGCGACCGGCCTGGAAAACACCTTTTTCAGGGGGCTTATTATTTGCTATCTCATCTACGTTCCCATCAGCATACTCGCAACGCTTCAGGAAGTATATGTCATTCATATGCCCTATGCAGTATTTCATGCTGTGACCTTTT
>Ga0310786_10012015_pt1 | contig 10755 bp, 5 predicted proteins | sample AusTroGonzalo_MG_FD_203881 | JGI IMG/M metagenome (GOLD analysis project Ga0310786, IMG submission 203881) | Bovine rumen microbial communities from tropical cattle in Woodstock, Queensland, Australia - Gonzalo_03 (v2) (version 2) | ecosystem: Host-associated > Mammals > Digestive system >...
GCGGCCGGCGGCGGGGCGTATGTCCACGCCGGCAACGAGGAGTTCGGCCTCAATCCCATCGTCGACGACATCCGCAAGATGGAGGCGGAGCGCTTCAACTCCGTCGTCTTCGAGGAATATGATGAACAATATATGTATTTCTTCGCCGCCGCGCTGGCGCTTTTCGTAATCGAGATGCTCGTGGGCGACAGGCGTTCGCGGAGGAGACTCTTCCAGTAAGTATATGAAAGACTTTATTATATGCTCCGTCGCGCTTCTGCTGCTGTCCGTCGCCGCCTCCGGCCAGACGGACCGCCGCGAGGTGCGCGCCGGGAACCGCAAGTTCCAGAAGGGAGCCTTTCAGGCGGCGGAGATCGACTACCGCAAGGCCGTGCTGAAGGATTCGACCTCGATGGCAGGCTCGTACAACCTCTCGAACGCCCTGTACCGCCAGGAGTCGTTCGAGGAGGCCGCCAAGGCGATGGAGCCGGCGGCCCGGGCCGCGGCCGATGTCCAGGCCGTCCCGGACGAGGCTGAAAAGCCGGTCCGGAAGGCGGTGGACGCCGCGGCAGACGTGTTCTACAATTCCGGCGACGCGGCCCTTCAGCAGAAGGATTACGCCGCGGCGGTCGAGGCCTTCAAGCAGTCGCTCCTGCGGCGTCCGGACGACATCGACGCCAAGGAGAACTACATCTACGCCAAGCTGATGCTGCAGAACCAGCAGAACGGCGGAGGAGGTGGTGGTGGCCAGGACAACCAGGACCAGGATCAAAATCAGGATCAGAACCAGGACCAAAACCAGAACCAGGATCAGAATCAAGACCAGAATCAGGACCAGAACCAGGGCGACCAGTCCGGTTCGGAGCAGCCCCGCGAGATGAAGATATCGCCTCAGCAGGCACAGCAGATGCTCCAGGCCATCCAGGCCAAGGAAAGGGAGACCCAGGACAAGGTCAACAAGGAAAAGGCGGAGGCGATGCAGTCCCGCCAGAAAGAGAAGAATTGGTAGAATGAAGAGACTCTCAACCATATTGGCGCTGCTGACGGTCGCAACGGCCGTCTTCGCGCAATCGTCGATCAAGGTCCAGGTGCCGAACGTGGTGGCCGTGGACGAGCAGTTCAACATCTCCTTCGTCATCGAAGGGGAGAACGCTCCGTCGGATTTCAGTTGGCCCCAGGGGGATGATTTCCAGCTCGTCTGGGGCCCCCAGAAGGGCACTTCCACCAGCATCACCATCGTGAACGGCAAGCGCACGCGCTCCAGCCAGCACACTTATACCTATATTCTTATTCCGCGCAAGGCCGGTACTTTCACGCTTCCTACCGCCGTCGCTACGGTGAAGGGCGAGAAGATCGAGTCCGTCCGCACCACCGTCGAGGTGGTCTCCGGAGGCTCTTCGTCAGGAAGTTCGCAGTCCGGAGGCTCCTCCGGCGGAAGCGCGTCGCAGGGTGGCAGTTCCTCCCAGTCCTCCTCTACTGGCGAAATCGCGCGCGACGACCTGTTCCTGCGCCTTTCGCTCAGCCGTACCAACGTCGTCGTTGGTGAGCCCGTAACCGCTACGCTTAAGCTTTACCAGCGCGTGAATATCGCCGGTTTCGAGGATGCCAAGTTCCCGACTTTCAACGGCTTCTGGAGCCAGGAGGTCCAGGCTCCCACCACCATCGACTTCAAGCGCGAGAGCTATAATAACACGATTTACAATACCGCCGTCCTGCGCAGCTACGTGCTCATCCCGCAGCAGGCCGGCGACATTACCATAGATCCTGCCGAACTGGTCTGCCTCGTCAATGTACGGGCACCTTCAAGCGGTTCCAACAGCATCTTCGACAGCTTCTTCCAGGAGGACTACCGCACCATCCGCAAGCGCGTGGTGTCCGAGTCTCCCAAGGTGCACGTCTCGCGTCTTCCGGCCGGCGCTCCGGCTTCCTTCGGCGGCGGCGTGGGCAGTTTCACGATCAAGACCTCACTCAGCAAGGACTCCCTGCGCACGCACGACGCCGGCTCGCTCCTTGTGACGATCAGCGGCAAGGGCAACGTCTCGCTGCTGGAGGCTCCGAAGATCGATTTCCCTCCGGATTTCGAGGTGTATGACGTCAAGGTGACGGACAATACTGACAAATCCTCCGGCCGTACTACCGGCTCCAAGACCTTCGAGTATCCTTTCATCCCCCGCAGCCACGGAACCTTCAAACTGGATCCGGTGGAGTATAGTTATTATGACATCGACGCCGGGCGTTACGTGACGCTGCACGGCGACCCCGTGACGCTGAGCGTCGCCCGCGGCAACGATTCCGACGCTCCGCAGGGAGGTCAGATGGTCCAGGGCACCGTCCGCAGGGACGTGAAGAGCCTGGGCTCCGACATCCGCTTCATCTCGACCAAGAAGCCTTCGCTCTCGCGCCAGGGCAGCTTCTTCGTGTTCTCGGGAGCCTTCTGGGGCTTGCTGGCGCTGCTGCTGGCAGCCGCCGTGGCGGCGTACCTGCTGCTCAGGCGGCGGGCCGCGCGCCGGGCCGACGTCGTCGGCACGCGCGGCCGCGCAGCCACCAAGATGGCGCAGAAGCGCCTCGCGGTGGCTCAGGGTTACCTCAAGAACAACCTCTACACCGCTTTCTATGAGGAATTGCACCGCGCCCTGCTGGGATTCATCTCCGACAAGCTGAACATTGACTCGGCCGATATGACCAAGGAGAACATCGCTTCGTCCCTCGCTTCGGGAGGTGTGCCGGAGGCCCTCGTCTCCGAGTTCACCGGCCTGCTGGACGCCTGCGAGTTCGCCAGATATGCCCCTGATGCCGGTCACGATGCGATGAGTGCGCATTACGAGACCGCGGTGAACGTCATTTCAATGATCGATTCGAGCATGAAGAAAAAGAATGCTTCGGCCGCGCGTACCACGGCCGTGACGGCGCTGCTGTTGCTGGCCGTCCCGTTCTGGGCCTTCGGCGCGCAGGCTCCGGCCGACTCCCTCTGGGAGGCGGGAGCTGCGGCCTATTCCGAAGGCAACTGGGAGGACGCAGTCTCCGCGTGGGGAGCCATAGAGGCCGAGGGTCTCGAATCCCCTGAGCTGTACTACAACATCGGCAACGCCTATTTCAAGTCTTCGGACTATGCGCACGCCATCCTTTATTATGAGCGCGCGCTGAAGCTCGACCCGTCTTACTCCGACGCCAGGTTCAACCTCGAGTTCGCCAAGGAGTCCGTCCAGGACCGCATCGAGAGCGTTCCTGAGTTCTTCCTCAAGACCTGGACCCGCAAGTTGGGATATCTCTTCTCGTCCGACCTATGGGCAGTCCTGTTCTTCCTGTTCCTTGCTCTGGCACTCGCGGGTGTGCTGCTGTTCCTGCTCGGGTCCGGCGGCGCAAAGCGCCGGACCGGATTCTTCGCAGGTCTCGCCGCCCTCCTGCTGGCTTTCTGCTGCCTCGGATTCTCCGCTTCGCAGAAAGCTGCTTACAACCGCGCCGACAGCGCTGTCGTCACCGTCCCGGTGTCTTCCGTCAAGAGCACTCCGGGCGCGGAATCGGCCAAGGACCTGTTCGTGTTGCACGAAGGGACCAAGGTCCGCATCCTGGACGAGGTCGGCGGATGGTGGAACATCGAGCTGTCCGACGGACGCCAGGGCTGGATCCCGGCCTCGGACCTCGAGCTGATATAAACGGAAAGTGCCCCGGACGAACTCCGGGGCACTTCTTTTATGTGGGAGATAGCGGATTCGAACCGTTGACCCCCTGCTTGTAAGGCAGGTGCTCTAAACCAACTGAGCTAATCTCCCGTCATTTGGGGACTGCAAAGATACGCCAATTTTCGTATCTTCCAAAATTTCTCTCAATGAAGCCGCGTAAACGTATATATAATAAAGGTAATGACGTAAAGGTCCTGGTTTTATTATGGGAAAAGTTGAAAAAAGTTGAAAAAAAGTTGCAAATCCATGCAACGAAAGGGTCGAAAAACGCATCTTAATGCCGTAGAGACCTCATTGGAGGGGCTCTCCTATGAGAAAATTTTAATAAGATTTATTGCATAAGAGAAAAAATCTCCATAACTTTGTGCGTTGAGTATAGTACCCTCATTGTGCGGTATTGTGCCCTGACGAGCACAAAATGCGTGTTTTTGGTTAGAAAACAAAGTGAAAGAATACTATTATAGTTTAACTTTTTAATTTATCTATTCGTTTATGAAAAAAATCTTTAGAATGGCTTTGGTGTTCGCCCTCGCTGGCGCTACACTGATGTACACGGGCTGTACCAAAGATTACGACGAGGACATCAATGGCCTTGAGCAGAAGGTTAACGCCCTCCAGAATGATCTTTCAGCCAAGATTTCGGATCTCGAAGGTCAGGTCTCGACTCTCAAGTCGGCCGTGTCCACTCTCGAGGGCACTCTCAAGACCCTGAATGGCGACGTTTCCGACCTCAAGGGCCGTGTAAAGACTCTCGAGGACGCTGTCAAGAACTGCGCCACCAAGGACGATGTCGCTAATCTCGAAGGCAAGATCAACACTCTTAAGAGCGACATTCTCAAGGTCACCGACGACCTCCAGAAGCAGCTCAATGACCTCAAGGGTGCCACCGAGGCTCAGATCGCTGAGCTCCAGGCCGCTCTCGATGAGGTTTACGCCGCCCTCGGCGACGGTCTGACCTCCATCGTCTTCATCCCTGACTTCTACTATGGCGGTATCGAGGCTACCTCCTACGATTTCGCTGACCTTTCTGTCTATGACAGGGTCAAGGAGGCTGTTGAGACCACTGACCACCAGAAGGCTGAGGTCAAGTTCCCCAAGACTGCCACCACTTCCTTCAAGGAGAACGCAAAGGCTGCTTACTCCCTCGGTCAGGTTGGCATCGCCAACTATGACATCAATCCTTCCACCTTCCCGCTTGATTCCGCTAGCTGGGCTCTCCACGGAATGGATCAGAAGTATGTTCCCGTGGTGATCGAGGAAGAGGCTGGTGATGAAGATGCTGAGGCTCCTACCACCAAGGCTGAGGTCAAGACTTGGAAGCCTGTCTTCAAGGGCATCGAGTACAAGACCGCCAAGAACGGCATCCCTTACGCTGCCGTCAACTACTCCATCGAGAATCCTGAGCTTCTTGCTTATGGCGAGAACGTCCCTGTGATGCATCTCGAGGCCACCCTCGCTGATGGCAAGTTCGTTTCTTCCGACTGGGAGGCTGTCGTCTCCGGTACCGAGACTGTTGCTCACCTTGCTTTCGACAAGGCCAACGATTATAAGACCGCTGCTGAAGAGCAGTGCGAGATTGCCAAGGAGAAGGATCTCTACCTTACTGCCAAGGAGACTGCTGAGAACATCCCTAGCATCGACGTTAAGTGGAATGGTGGCGGTATCGACCTCGCTCCGCTCGTAGCTATCCACGTTGACAACGAGACCACCGGCCTCACCGAGTACACCCTTGAGGCTTTCCAGACCAAGTATCCTGGATTCGACTACGTCTTCGAGCTTGTTCCTTTCACCAGTGGCAAGAACATTACCGGTGAGGATTATTATGGCAAGATCGAGGGTGACCACTTCACTCCTTGCTGGGTCTCCAGCGTTGATGGCAAGCCTCAGAGCAACCCGATCGCTGAGGGTTCTGAGGAGGGTATCTCTTCTGTCGGCCGTACTCCTATCGTCCTCGTAACCCTCGTTAAGGACGGCAAGGTTTCCGCCTATGGTTACTTCAAGATTGAGATTGTCAACAAGGATTCTTCCACCACCGTTCTTGGTCCTATCGACCTCGGTAAGGTTCCGTTCGTCTGCGATCCTCAGAAGCTCGGTATCACCTGGTACGACTTCTCGCACTTCGTGCTCGAGAACCTCAAGATGGAGTACAACCAGTTCTCCGCTACTTACGAGTACGATGACAAGAGCGCTTATGAGCTCGACAAGGATGGCAAGTATGTCGCCGTCGGTAACAAGTATGGTGACATCATCTACACCAAGGACGATGTAGAGGGTACCATCAATGACATCTTCGAGTGGACCATCGATCCTCAGAAGATCGGTGCCGGCAAGTCCCAGACCATCTTCGTAAGGTTCAAGAACAAGACCAACGAGAGGGATGAGGTTTACTTCAAGCTCACCGCTTCTGTTGCTGCCGCCGCCAGCTTCGACTTCGGCGCCAACAAGATCGCTAACGAGTGGTTCGACGACATCGACGGTGAGGTTAAGAATACCGCCCGCGTCAATGTCCCTGTTCCTACCGCTGACCAGACTGACCCTGTCAAGGGTGGTGACGTTACCAAGTTCCAGCGTGACCTTAACCACTACTTCATCGGTTATGTCCCTGCAGTTACCCTTTCCTCCGACGCTGATGAGATCTACAAGCCTTACTTCGACGGCAAGGAAGAGCCTGTTGCTGACATCGAGACCGAGTCCATCTACTACTTCGCAGCCAACCAGCCGGTTATCAACGGCAAGCAGTTCTTCACCAACTACTGGGAGGACAGCGATACTCTCTTCGTCGCTTCTTACAATGCTAAGGGTGAGATGGTGACCGAGGAGGTTACGATCGACGGCAAGAAGGTCAAGGTTCCTAAGGCTGAGCACGCCAATGTCATCGCTTACCTCGCTCCTCAGGATGATGGTGCTACCAATATCGTCTACATCTGGGAAGAGGGTGACACCGTTGCCAAGGAGTTCCTGAACCTCTGGAGCTACAAGGAGACCGACCAGGCCAAGATGCTCTATGGCAATATCCTTGTCAAGACCACCTATGGTGAGTGCGAGATCCCTGCCGGTGACGAGAACTTCCACGTACGCTTCATCCGTCCTCTCGACATTAACCTCAATGCTCAGGACATCGCTGAAGAGTCCGCTGTTGACGGTGCCAACGTTGAGATCGCCAAGTTCATCAATGGCATCACCGACTGGAACAACCAGAGAGTTATCGTTCCTGAGAAGGATGATAAGGGTAAGGAGACTGGCTACTATGTCGCCAATGTCATCAAGACCGTTGATATGTACGCCTACTATCAGTTCAAGACCCTCAAGGTCGAGCTTGGTAAGGCTCTCCGTAACAACTGGAATGCTTCTGACATGAGCGAGTGGGGTGTCATCACCGACGTTACTCCTGCTGTCAAGCTTGCTCTCGGTACTGTTGACGAGGACGGTGTCTTCACCGCCAGCGAGTCTAAGACTGATGAGGATGGCAACATCTACTATGAGATCGATATCGAAGACTTCGAGAACATCAAGGGTGCTGTTATCAACTACAGGAACGACGAGGCTTATGTCGCTACCTTCTCCATCAGGATCCCTGTTGAGATCGAGTACGCTTGGGGTACCTATATCGCTGAGTTCGAGATCAACATCAAGGAGACTGGTGAGACCCAGGAGCAATAGTTGAACTCTATACTATGATTTGAGAAAGGGCGCGTCCAGATGGCGCGCCTTTTCCAAATCAAAAATCAATATCAATGAAAAAACTTGTTTTCATACTTTCCGTCCTTATCCTTGTAGCTTCTTGCAAGAGTGGTGTCCGTTACTCCGGTGCACACGGAGAGAAGACCCAGAAAGACGCCGAGGCCGAGTTTCTTTCATCGCTCTCCGAGTCTGACGAGGACGCCGTCCTCAATATGGCTGAGGATTTCATGAAGAAACTCCAGGATGGTCAGGTGGAAGAGGCCGTTGATATGATTTACGTCTTGCACAATAACGTAGTCTATAAAAAGTCTGCGGAATACACGGACCAGCTTGTTAACAGGTTTGGGAGAATGTTCCCTGTCGTTACCTACGAGAGACGCTATTATAGCTTCTCTACTGAAGGCAACAACGACATATCGTATTCCTATACCTTCGGTCCTGAGCGCAACGGTCAGGCTCCTACGATGAGGCTTATGTTCAATCCTGTCTTTGTGGACGGTCAGTGGTACTTGACTTTCAAGGACGGTTCCCAGTCCAGCAAGGATCTTCCGATCGAGAAGCAGATCAACGAGATGGCACCTGCCCCGCAAAGCATCAGGCTCAACAAGAAGCCCGTGTAATGTGCAACAGATAACACAGTTTTAATATCCAATCAAGACGTATATGAAAAAAGCTATACTTATTCTTGCTTCCGCAATGATGTGTATCAGCGTTTCCGCTCAGGAGTTCAACCCGCACTGGTATCTCCAGCTGCGCGGTGGTGCCGCCGAGACCATCGGTGAGACCAACTGGAAGGACCTCCTCTCCCCGGCCGCTGATCTTTCCCTCGGCTATCAGTTCACCCCGACATTCGGCCTCCGTGGCAATGTCCTGGGATGGCAGGCCAAGGGTGCTATGAGTGGTATCAACGGTGCTACCGAGGTTTACAAGTACAACTTCGCCCAGGCTGCCCTCGATGCTACCTTCGACATCTGCAACATCTTCAACACCAACCTTGACCGCGTCCTCAGCCCGTATGCTTACCTTGGTATCGGCGCCAATGCCCGCTTCAACAACGATGAGGCTCAGGCTCTCGCCCCTAAGACCAACGGTGGTTTCGAGTATCTGTGGGATGGCACCAAGTTCGCCCCCTCCGGCCGTGCCGGTCTCGGCTTTGACATCCGTCTCTCCGACGCCATCAAGCTCAACCTTGAGGCTGGTGTGAACGCTCTCACCGATCACTTCAACTCCAAGAAGAACGAGCGTGCCGGTAGCCTTCCTGATATGGACTACCAGTACACTGCCCTCCTTGGCCTCAAGTTCGCCCTCGGTCCGACCAAGAAGGCCGCTCCCGCCCCGGTAGTGGTTCCTCCTCCGGCACCCGCCCCGGCTCCCGCCCCGGCTCCGAAGCCCGAACCGAAACCGGAACCGAAGCCCGTCGTAGTCGAGCAGCCTGCTCCGGCTCCCGAGCTCCAGGAGAATATCTACTTCATCATCAACAAGTGGGATATCCAGGCTTCCGAGGTTGCCAAGCTTGACGAGATCGCTGCTTTCATGGCTCAGAATCCTAGCACCAAGGTTCAGCTCACCGGCCACGCCGACAAGGACACCGGTACCGCTCAGAGGAACCTCTTCCTCTCCGAGAAGCGCGCCGAGGTTGTTACCAACGAGCTCGTAAAGCGTGGTGTTGACAAGTCCCGCATCTCCTCCACCTTCAAGGGTGACACCGCGAACCCGTTCGCAACTCCTGAGGAGAACCGTGTTACTGTTTGCTTCGTGAAATAATTTTCATTAAACAATAGAGCATATAATAGAAGAGAGCCGGAGTGGATTTCGTTCCACCCCGGCTCTTTTCGTTTATTCATTTCCCTTTAACCCTCAACCAAAGGTCGAGGGTTAATCAGTATTATTCGGAGAGGAGGGGACCGCGGCCGCGGTCGGCGGCGCGGTAGTGAGGCGCGTAGAGCGACTCGATGCTGACCGCGGGGGTCTGGAAGGAACCGGCCTGGGTGACCAGGAACTCCTCGGTGACGGTGGTATTCTCCTCGGGATAGGAGTCGAACCAGTACTCGGTACGGTCGGAAAGGACGCTGCGGTAACCGTGTGGAGTGAATGTGTGCCAGCCGGCGACGGACAGCGGCCGCAGCCACCAGCCATAATGGCCGGAGAGCTGGTTTGCAGGCCGCAGGTTGGCCGGCCTGGGGGCTGTCAGCTTGACGAAACTGCGGTTCTCCTCGTTCCAGATGCGGTATTCGGCGAAGACCTTGTCGCCGATGGCGAGCAGCTCTCCATCAGAGATCTCCTTGCGGGAGACCTTATCGTCAACCGTACGCTCGACGAAGAAGCGGCGCTCGACCGTGAATCCGTTGCCGTAGGCCTCCACTTCGACGAAAGGCTTGGTGAAGGTCTTGGTCAAAGTGACGACACGGGTGTCAAGCACTTCCTGAGGCGCATCCAGGACGCTGGAGATGGCGTCGACGAATGCTGCATCCTCATCCCATTTCTGGGTCTCCTTCTGGACCATCAGCCACAGGCTGATACCGTCGGCGATGGATCTGGCCTCCGACGTATCTTCATTCGCACCGAAGAATGCGGCGCAGTCGCGCAGCAGGTCGGCAATGTATGCGTGGGCGTACGCCTCGCTCTCCAAAAGGCCGCGGAACGGCATAACGGCGTTAGGGTAGTACCAGCCGCCGGACTTGTGGCCTATGGCGTATTCCAGCAAGGACGAGAGGTCTTTCTTGAGGGAATTGCGCAGCTTGGCCGTCGTGCCGAGGCGGATGCCCCAGGCGGAGGCGAGCCTGCGGCCCTCGTCGGAGCCTGCAAGGCTCATCAGAGCGCGCATCCGCCGCGCCTTGCCCAGCACATATCCGTTCAACCCGCGCTCCTTGCGCGGAGTCAGGTACTCCTTCATCCGCTTGCGGAAATCGCGCAACAGCTTGCTGTCCACACCCTTGGTGGAGAACTCCACTTCGGGATACTGCACTCTGACGGACACGTACTGCTCCTCGGACAGTCCTCCGCACCAGATCGGGCGCTTGCTGTCGCCGAAGAATACCTTGTCAAGATATTTGACAGCGGATTCGACAACCTCGCCGGGAATAGCACTGACGTCGATCCCGCGCCGGCGCAGGCCGGCGTAACGGTCGAGCAGCACGGCCGTGATGATCGGCGAGCTGTCCATATCCTTGAACCAGGCGAATCCTCCGTCGTCGTTACGACAGGCGAGGAGTGCGGCAAGGATCTCCGAGTCAGACTTCCTGGTCTCCTGCTGTACACCGAGCTTTGCGGCCAGGAGACGCACGTACAGGGCCTCGGAGAGGTCCAGGACGTTCTCCGAAGCCGGCTCGACCTTGGACGGGATGGCTTCCTTGACCATATCGAGCATAGAGATGATCTTCATCTCGGCATCTTCTCCGGATATGTTGACGAATTC
>Ga0310786_10012016_pt1 | contig 10754 bp, 15 predicted proteins | sample AusTroGonzalo_MG_FD_203881 | JGI IMG/M metagenome (GOLD analysis project Ga0310786, IMG submission 203881) | Bovine rumen microbial communities from tropical cattle in Woodstock, Queensland, Australia - Gonzalo_03 (v2) (version 2) | ecosystem: Host-associated > Mammals > Digestive system >...
AGGAAAATCCAAAAGTTTAGATTTTCCCACAATGCTTATCTTTTGGTCTTTGGTTCGGAATAGTGTAGTGCTGGCGGTCTATCTCTTGTTTTCGGTTGCTTGCTTCCTTACCGTACATGAGCATTGATTGCGGGTTTGCCGGAACGCCCTTCTCCGTAACGTTGGAGCTGCCGGGCGAACGTCTATCGACCATTGTGGGCGAAAACGAAACGCTGGAATCCCTTAGCTTTATGGAGGAATACGGCGCGACGCTGGCAACGCTCCATCAGCTTCGCATTTCCGCAGAGCCAGTCAAGGACAGAAGGTTTTTCCACGTGCCGTCTGACGAGTTCTTAAAAACCTTGGGCTTGGAGGAATATAAAGGAATTTTTGCAAATCCGCCCAAGACGTCTGTCCGCTACTTCTGCCACGGAGATTTCCACTATGCAAACATCTTATGGGACAGGCATCATATCAGCGGCATACTGGACTTTGAGCTGGCAGGCTATGGAAACCGTGACTTCGACATTGCCTGGGCTCTGTTCCGGCGACCGGGGCAGAAGTTTATGAAAACGGAAGCGGAACAGGAGTCTTTCTTGTGCGGCTATCAGCAGGTCGCTCCATGCGACCGCGCGGCTGTTAAATACTACATGGCCCAATGCTATGTATACTTTCTGCAATTCAGCGGAGACGACACAGAGTATTGCGATTATATTCGCTCCTGGCTAAAACAGTTAAAGGAGGGGCTTATATGACTCAGATAGAAAGAATGACAGAAGCGGCTATCCCGGAGATTGCTCCACTCGTCGCATTATTTCGCGTCACACTAAAAGCATTTAAGGGGATCACTGCTTCCCCAAATGATAACGAGGGCGCGTCTGAACTGAAGGAATATCTGGATGCCGGTTTCCCTGTGTTCACGGCTCGGAAAGAGGGCGTATATTGCGGCTACATGGTCTGCCGTGTGGACGAGCCTTGTGTGTGGGTGGAGTCAATCTATGTCTTGCCGGAGTTCCGCAGACAGGGTGTCGCCACCGCACTGTTCCGCAAGGCCGAAGAGCTTGCCGCGTCCTACGGAGAGGACACCTTGTACAACTATGTGCATCCCAATAACAAGGGGATCATCGAATTCCTGAAATCAAGAGGATATACCGTGTTGAATCTGATTGAGATTCGCAAACCGTACACTGGTGAAAAGCTTACCCGAAAGATTCAAGTCGATGAGAACCAATTTGACTATTGAGGGATGCGTCATGAGAATCAAGACCTTTAGAAGGGCATAAAAAGATGACAAAAAGCGAATATCTATTAGATCCCTGTAGGGTATCTTCGCTGCCTTATTGGAAAACTGTGACGGTTCAGATCCCGGAGGGAATGCGGATTCTTCACGAGAGCGATCTGTGGGATGCGCCTTTGGGCAGCGAGACACCAGTCCGCTATTTTCGACTGATTCACCGTCTCTGCAGCTTGGAACGACCCGCCGTCCCGGAGGGATATACCGTGACCCCTTTGACGCCAGAGATGGGAGCCGCGCAGATTCAGCAATGCTATGATGACATCTCCGTTTCTGCAGAGGAACTGGCCGCTTACCAGTCACGGAAGGTGTATGACGGAACGCTCTGGCTTGCGGTTAGGGAACATTCCACCGGGAAAATTGTTGCCTCTGGGATCGGAGAACTGGATCGGGAACTTCGGGAAGGCATGTTGGAATGGATACAGGTCTCTTTGAAATACCGAAGGAAAGGCCTTGGGGCGTTTCTTGTCCGGGAACTGCTGTGGCGAATGAAGGGTAAGACTGACTTTGTGACTGTTTCCGGCAAAGTGGATGATCCCAGCCGCCCGGAGCAGCTTTATCGGAGCTGCGGCTTTACCGGGAATGATATTTGGTACATATCACGCAAATGACAACAGGGGTAACTGACAATGAAGCGAGTGGATAGAGTTCTTTTCAGGCTGATGCCGGATATCGTGAGCAAGCGTGTGCTGGAGCCCGCCTGCGGCTGCGCAGAGTTTTCTGTTGCGGCGGCAACCCATGCGGCAGAAGTCGTCTGTTTCGACTTGGACGATAAGCGTCTGGACCCGACTGTGCGACAGACACTGAAGCTCCGCTTTGAAATCATGGATGCCACAGCGATGCGCTTCCCGGACGGTTCTTTCGATACAGTTGTTTTGTACAACGCAATCGGCCATCTGGCGCATATTGCAGAACCTGTTCTGTGGGAATGCCTGCGGGTTGTGAACACGACCGGAGTTGTTTGGGTTGTAAGCTCCTTCCGCATGGACAAGGCAGTGATTCAGGAAACGCTTTTGCCGCTGTTGGATCATATGGAGTTGTCTTATTCCACGCAAGAGGACTCAGTTTACACCTATGTTCAGATTAGGAGGAAAACGAATGGCATTTGACTATAAGAAAGAGTACAAGGAGTTTTATCTTCCGAAGGACAAGCCGTCGATTGTGACGGTGCCTTCTATGAATTATATAGCCGTGCGCGGCAAAGGTGATCCCAATGCGGAGGGCGGCGAGTACAAGGAAGCTATTGGCCTCCTTTACGGAATTGCCTTCACCATCAAAATGAGCAAGAAGGGCAGCCATCAGATCGAAGGATACTTCGACTATGTGGTGCCGCCACTGGAGGGCTTTTGGTGGCAGGCAGGCGTCGCCGGAGTTGATTACGCCCATAAGGAGAACTTTGAATGGATTTCTCTCATCCGACTGCCGGATTTCGTGACAAAGGCTGATTTTGACTGGGCCATTCAGGAGGCAACAAGCAAGAAGAAAGCCGACTTTTCAAAGGTGGAGTTTCTAATATATGACGAGGGGCTCTGTGTTCAGTGTATGCACATCGGCCCATACGACAATGAGCCTGCAACAGTGGAGCTCATGCATCAGTTTATGTCTGAACAAGGGTATATCCTTGACATTACTGATTCGAGATACCACCACGAAATCTATTTGAGTGACGCAAGAAAGACCGCGCTGGACAAGCTGAAAACCGTAATCCGGCACCCGATTAAGAAGGTGTAAGCTATGGCCTCCAGCAAAGATAATCTCGTTTAATTGTGGGCTTTTTTTCTCCAGATATTGAGTTAATCGGTTTGCTGCTGACTTTGCTGGAACAAACATAGACTGAATTCTACCTTCCGTTTGAAAAGCATGAACACATAAGGATGCAATTATGAATTATCATGGTTTTTTAATCTACCGCGAGCGAATGAGGCGAAATTGGAGTCAGGCAGGGCTGTGCAAAGGGATTTGTACGGTGTCTTATTTATCGAAAATTGAAACTGGCAAGTCTGAGCCGTCAGATGAGATTTTGCGACTTCTCTTGGACCGGCTGGGATTGATAATAGATCAAGAAATAGAGAGAGAAGCCGCTGAACTTGCAGATCAAGGTTGGGAACTACTGTTTAGTGGCAGGTTTGCTAAACTGAGTGATCTGCTACACGGAAAGGATAAAGATCGCTATAGGGCTGTTCCTGCGTGGCTGGATCTGGCGCTGCTTTCTTCCGAAAAGCCTTTGGATACTGCACTGGAACCATGTATGGGTACACAGCAATTGGCCCTACAACGGATATTACAAGGGCGTGAAATTGAGGCGGTGCGACTCATGCCTAACGCATATTCCTACTTGACGCTGGGCATGGCCGACTATAAAGCTGGAAACTACTCAGCCGCAGTTGACGCGCTTCAGACTGCCTATGACTTGGCAAGCAGGGAAGGTGCGGTGCGGATCATGCTGGAGGCGAAGCTCTTCCTCGGCAACGCCTATTGTAATCGGCAGGATCTTCCCAATATGGAGCGTCACTATCGGGTGGCACGGCGGCTGGCAGAGGATTTGCAAGATCAGAGAGCCCTTGGGGCCATTGGTTATAACACAGCATCGGCGTGGATTGAGACAGGCCGCTATGAGGATGCCTACACATGGTTCTCCCGGCAGGAACAGCCTTCACTGATGTCACTGCACAAACTGGCAATCTGCTGTGAAAAAACCGGGCGGAGAGAGCAGGCCCTCAGCGTTTTGAAACGGGCCGAAGGCATGGATACCGACGAGATGGATCGCTCCCTTGCCATGCAGCTTCTTTCGCTCGTTCGGTATCGCGTGGAACACCCGGACTATCTTACGCAAGAGGACTATGGCTCGCTGCTTTTGGAAAGCTTTACCCGTCTCCGAAGAGAACTGCCCTCCGGCTTTGCAATCTTCCACATGCCTTGGGTACTGGAATGGTATAAGGCGACCAGACAATATAAGAAAGCTTGTGAGTTGCTGGAGGACTTTCCTGTAAAGTCAGTGTAAAGTATTTTTTAGCCCGCATATTTGGAGAAAATTTCCCAAATATGCGGGCTATCATTTGGCTCACCGAACTGCTACACTATATGCAGAGGTGATACACATGAAAACAGCGAATCTCTGGACGCGGAACTTCCGCTTAGTGATTCTTGCATCAGCTATTGGCACAGTTGGCGCAATCGCAGGCGGTTTTGCATTAGCATTCTTGGTGTTTGATGAAACTGGTAGTACCCTGGCATCAGCTCTGATTGTAGCAATCCAGCTTTTGCCGCATCTTTTACTCCCAGTTTTGATTGCACCGTTTATGGATCGAGTGCCGCGCAAATCGTTTCTGGTAGCAGGCGATATCGCAAACGCTGTATTGCTGGCCGGAATGGGTCTGTGGCTGCTGTTTTTTAATTTTTCCTATGTAGGTTATCTTGCGGTGTCTTTGCTGCTGGCTTGCCTTGGCGCGGTGGATGAGTTGGCATTCACCAGTATCTATCCGGAACTGATTCCGGAAGGCGCAGAGCAAAAAGGCTACGCGGTGTCCTCCATGCTCTATCCGGTTTTGAAGGTCATCATGACGCCGTTAGCTGCTGTTCTTTTGGACACGCTTGGCGTCGCATGGATTTTGATCGCTCAAAGCGGGCTCTCTTTGGCAGCAGCCATCACAGAAAGCTTTATCCATCTGGATGAAACAGAACGACAACACCGTACACCATACTCTCTGCAGGCTTGGGTTGGTGATATACGGGAGGCGGTTCTGTACTTAAAGGAGGAGCGTGGTCTTCGCAGCATCTACGAATATATGGCAGTTACAAACGGTGTTGCCAGCGGTTTTTCTCCTATTCTGGTAGCATTCTTTCGCACGTTTCCGGGCTTCACCGCCGCCATGTACTCAGCCTTTTCCGTGGTAGAGTTTGCCGGGCGGACAATTGGCAGTGCGCTGCAATACCGAATCAAGATCCCTGATAAGAAGAAGTACGGTTTCGTGTTTTTTGTCTATCAGGTTTATGAATCTATGGATATGTGCCTGCTTTGGCTGCCCTACCCGCTGATGCTGGTCAACCGTGGAATCTGTGGGTTCCTTGGGAGCAACAGCGCAATTCTGCGAAGCGCATCTGTGCAGCGTTATATCCCTGAAAGGCTCCGATCTCGCATCAATGCTTTTGACGGCGTACTGATCACCGCCGGAGCCAGCATTTTTTCCCTGCTGATGGGTTTTCTTGGGGAGATTCTCGACTATCGATGGTGTGTCACGATTGGCGGTGCTATCGCCATGCTTGCCAGTTGGCTCCTGATCTGGGGCAGGCGAAAAGATGTGCGGAAGGTATATGAGTCACGAAATGACATGCTGGAGAATCGCTCATGATTTGAATACTTCCTCGTTTGAAGGAGGTGCAGTCGATTGGTTGCACCTCCTTTTTGACTTTCTGTTACCCTCTTGTAATTTCCTTCGAGCTGAGTATAATATCGATTGTGGGATTTGAAATCCCAGATAGAAACAGAGGTGCTGGTATGAGGACAAAAGACCAAGGGACTCTCGACAAAATACTGAAGTTCGTAAACAAGTATTATCAAGAAAATCGTGTTGCTCCCACGATCAGCGAGGTTGCTGCTGGCGTCGGTGTGGCCAGATCGACAACTCATCGCTACATTCAGGAGCTTAGCGACAGAGATTTACTTGATTACGGCAGGGGTATTCTTTCCGCGCCTGAGAGCGCCAAAATGAAGACAGCCTACATTGCCGCCCCGTTAGTTGGCTCGATTTATTGCGGTTCTCCGGAAGAGGAAGAGGAAAATGTCGAGGAGTATGTCAGCCTTCCTGTTTCTTTATTTGGCAAAGGAGACTTTTATATTCTCCGAGCCAAAGGCGATTCGATGGTCGATGCCGGTATCGCCGAAGGCGATCTGCTGGTGATAGAGCGTAATTGCCCTGCTTCCGAAGGGGATATAGTCGTTGCGCTCGATCAGGAGCAGCAGAACACGCTAAAAAGGTACGTTGGCTTCGACAACGACGAAAAGTGCTTTATCCTTGCTTACGAGAATGAAGCGCGTTATCCGGGAGAGGTCATAAAACTGAAGAGCTTCGAGGTTCAAGGTGTAGCTCGTCACGTAATAAAGGCTCTCTAAAACAAATTTTCTTAATTGATGGGAGATGTTTTGGTTGAACTCTGTTGACGTGAAATGTCCGATTTGCGGGGCTATGAATGAGTCTCTTAATTTAGAAGAAACCGATGGGTGGATGGAATGCGAGAGCTGTGGAAACGCGGTCCAAATCATGAAATACGTTAAGACCAGGCGTGTACCGTGCTTTCAGATGCACGATTGTCAGGTGCTCGTACCGCTTTCGCAAAAGTAATGGCAAAGGAGTACGGCGATGCTGGAGGATTGGACGATTTACTCCTGGTATTGCCCGAACTGTAGGAACGAAGTTGCGGGGCTAAAGAACAGTAAAAACCAGATAAGAGTAAAATGCAAAACTTGCGGATCTGAAATGGTCCGTACAATAGTTGGACGGAGGCATGATGTAATTGACATCTACGCTCCGTCAGGGCAGGAACACAACGATTTAGAATTAAGGAGATACTGACATGACGATAATCGAGAGCTTCGTTAAGGAGCGCAATGAGGCGCTGTTTAGCTTGGATAGAAGGAAGATAGAAGCTTACCTCGTCAAGTATGGCGAGGGTGAAACCGCAAAAGCCCCTGATATGCTCTTTTGGGCAAGCGTTTATAAGGCTATCTGCGGAATCAATGGAGCACCGAAGGATGTACTGGAGAAAGCCCATACCTGGCTTTCCCGTAATGGGTTCTCTATTCCGTCCTAATAGGTAATCTAACAACTGAATCAACGGCATCACGACGGAGCGGTCGGGCTGAAACAGGGCCACACTAAATCCGATTCCAGGTCACTTGACCGTGCGGCAGAAATGCCCGAACCCAACCGGTAGTTATTCCAGACATACGTGAGAGGCCACCGGCAAGGCAAGACACTATAGCTCTATCTATAGGTCTACCTTGTCGGTGGCCTTTTTCTTTTTCTCACCGACAAACAACAAATACATATTCGCAGCCTGAAGTACAAGGGCCAAGGATACAAATACGCTGATTTCAAACTCTTTTGAAAAAGCCGTATGGGTACCCTTAGATTTCTGCACCCTTTTTCAGGCAGCATCGGGAGTCCTTTTCGCCAGCGTAGTTGTGTCCCTTGGACCGCAGCAGGCGGAAAGGACTTTTTATGTTACGTCAGTGGCTTTGCTATGTAGCAGCGTATCCGTGATCTCTGAATTTTTGACTTTCAACACAAATTCAAAAATTCAAAGGAGATCACAAAATGAATAACATAAGAATCAGCTCGTTGGAGAATTATGACAGTTTTAAGAAGGTTTGCAAATATTTCAGATTGGAGGATGAATATCCCGGTTGGACCGGAGATGAAAAGTATGGAATCATCCCCGATGTGTGCGAGGATATTCTTCTTGCCAAATATCCTGTTATTATGCAGGCTTTGAGCCCTTATATCATTCTTGGGGCGGAGTATAGCGAGATCAGAAAGCAATCAATTAACCATGACAGAAGGCATGAACGCAATCAAGCGAATTATGAGAGTCTGTTCGCATTGGATGCTGAAACTGAGTATCACCACGACGAACTGGCTTGCCCGGATGTTGCCGAAGCATTCATAAAAAAACAGATGATTAAAGATGCGCTTTCTCGTCTTACGGATATTCAGCGAAGCCGCATTGAGAAGTATTTCTTTCAAGGAATGAACTACAGAGAGATCCGTGAGAGCGAGGGCAGAACTGCGACTATACAGGCCATAGCTGAATCCATCAAAAATTCTTTATTGAAATTGAAAATTTTCCTTTCATGAACCCTGAAAAACAAGGTCTCAAATGGCTTAACTAGTGAAGGGGTTGTTTGAATCCGGATAAAATGACCGCTTTACATCTCGAAACATGAAAGGATTTGAACAATGAATAAGGAATTGAATATCAAGCGTGGAGACATCTTCTTTTACGATTTTGGCGATAGCAAAGGCAGTATTCAGAGCGGAAAAAGACCTGTTTTGGTTGTCCAAGCGGATAACTTTAACCAGAACGCCCCAACCATTATTGTCGCCGCCATTACTACGGTAATCAAAAAGCAGTATATGCCGTCTCACATAATTCTTCCTGATGACACAGGTCTCAAGCAGGCTTCGATGGTTATGCTGGAGCAGATTAGGGCGGTGAATAAGGATGACCTTACGCAGTACGTTGGAGCACTGCATGATGAACAAACCTGGAAGTATATAAACAACGGGCTCAAGAAAGTATTCGGCTTGTGGTTTTATAGGCCAGAACGTTCAGGCGATATTCGATGCTTGTGCGGAAAATGTGTCAGAGATTATATGGACAACACAAACTACGTTGTAAAACGGCTCGATCCATTTGCCAAGGTGAAAGACCACTGCATCAAGTGCAATGAACCCGGATATGACTACCTGCTTTATGACAGACGGCAGAGCCACTGAGGAGGAGATCTCATGAAATACGATAAAGACAGTCTGCTCTATGTTCCTATCTGGGAAAAGAGCAACCTCACAGTGGAGGAAGCAGCGAGTTATTCCGGCATTGGAAGAGATAAGATCAAAGAAATCAGCAATGGTGACAATTGTCCCTTTGTATTATGGATCGGAACTAAAAGACTTATAAAGCGAAAACAGTTTGACGCATATATCGACAAGATGTTTTCTCTGTGATTGTCAAATGTGCAAACGCAGGAGAATAAAGCCGTTTGCACATTGGTGTAGAGAATCCGTCCTTGGTAAAATCCTATCAAGGACGGATGATCATCACACCTTCATAAAGATGCGATAGACAAAGGAGGACTACAATGGCACAAAAAAGATTGTCAGATAAGGGGCGGCAGGTACTTCGCAAAGGCGAGGGACAACGATCAAATGGCTCCTACTATTATAGATGGACTGACCAGGCTGGTGAGCGGCATACGATCTACTCAAAGTCTCTAACCGTTCTCAGGGAACGGGAAAAGGAACTGGACTTGGATAAAGCCGAGGGGATCAAATACGAAGCTATGTATGTCACGATAAATGATGTATACAAGCTTTGGAAAGATCTGAAGCGGGGGCTCAAAAACAACACCTTTGAAAATTACAAATACATGTACGAGACCTTTGTTGCCCCGACCTTCGGCAAGGAGCGTGTCAATAGGATTAAGAAATCAGACGTTAAACGCTTTTATAACAACTTGGCGGATGTTCGAGGACTAAAGGCTTCAACGATTGATAGCGTTCACACAGTTCTTCATCAGGTGTTTGAAATGGCAGTAGAGGATTCCTATATTAGAGTAAATCCCTCAAATAACGCTCTGAATGAATTGAAGCGCTCACATTTATATAAAACTGAGAAGAGGAGAGGCCTGACGATACAGGAACAGGAGCTTCTTCTCAGCTTCCTGAAAAAAGCAAAGTACAGCCACTGGTATCCGGTGTTTGCTGTACTTGTGGGAACGGGAATGCGCGTAGGAGAGGCAACAGGTCTCCGCTGGCAGGATATTGATCTTGAAAACGGGATCATTGATGTGAACCACACGCTTGTTTATTACGACCACAGGACGGAAGGCTACAAGAAAGGTTGCTACTTTAATATTAACAGCCCCAAGACCGAAGCTGGCGTAAGACAGATACCGATGCTTGAGTTTGTGAAAGAAGCGTTTCTGATGGAGAAGAAATACCATCAAGAAGCAGGACTTGAGTGCCATTCTGTTATAGATGGGTATTCCGACTTTATCTTTTTGAACCGCAATGGGGAGGTGTATGGACAGGCTTCGCTCAATAAGGCAATTAAAAGAATTATCCGCGATTGTAATGACGAGCAGTTCCTGAAAAGTGAGAGTCCGGAAGTGCTTTTGCCGAACTTTAGCTGCCATAGCCTCCGTCATACCTTTACAACCAGGTTGTGCGAAGCCGGTACGAATATCAAGCTCATGCAAGATATCCTTGGGCATCAGGATATCTCAACTACCATGAACATTTATGCTGATGTGACGAAGGAGTTGCGCGAAAAAGAGCTGGGCAATCTGGAAGCTTATTTCGCAAAGCAAAAGGAATAACGTCTTTATAAAGGATCGGGAGGTACTCTAAAACAAGAGGGCCTCCCGCTTTCCGCTATTATTCCGATATTTTGTCGAATATATTGAAAAATGAGCTTGTCTGTGCTATAATACTTCATACTGTAAATCGAACAGTACATGAGTACACCAACACACCAAAAAGTACGCCATCCTCCAGTTAGATATGAGAAGTGATGGCGACTTATAGTTTTACGGAAAAAAGCAACGTGAAGCTATTAAGGGGCTTTATTAAGGTATAGGACGTTATAGTGACTACGGAAATCTCGTCCCGACGATGAAGACGCTGGATCAGCCGAATAAGGAAGAGAAGGCGCAAGAACTGCCGGACGACTTCGAATGCGCCTGCAATACCTGCCCCTCCCA
>Ga0310786_10012018_pt1 | contig 10754 bp, 10 predicted proteins | sample AusTroGonzalo_MG_FD_203881 | JGI IMG/M metagenome (GOLD analysis project Ga0310786, IMG submission 203881) | Bovine rumen microbial communities from tropical cattle in Woodstock, Queensland, Australia - Gonzalo_03 (v2) (version 2) | ecosystem: Host-associated > Mammals > Digestive system >...
GTCCTCAGGATTTTCAAGCGAACGGGAGAATGCGCCTGCGAGCAGGTCATACTGGGCTGACTGGCCCTTGTATAATTCGAGATGCGCGTCTTCGTTGATGAAACTTACATGTCCTTCGACCACGCTTGCGCTGACGAAGCGGTCTTCAGGATATGCCGAGACGTTGAACTTGGTACCCCTTACCAGAACGGAGACATCACCGCAGATTACGCTGAACGGCTTGTTCGCATTGTGGGCGACTTCGAAGTAACCCTCGCCGATGAGCTTCACGTTGCGGACCTTGTGGTTGAATGACTCGTCAAAACTGAGTCTGGAATCGGAGTTGAGCCATACGACAGTGCTGTCAGGAAGGAACACGCGGCATTTCTCTCCTACAGGAGCTTCCATTGCATAAATCTGCTGGCTGCCGTGGGGAAGAGCGATCCTGAGCAGAATGCCGAGTGCCATTACTGCGGCTGCAGCATAAGGCCACCAGCGTACTGGCTTTTTCGCAGTACGGAAGTCTCCGCCTTCCAGTACTTCTCTTGCGGCGATCCTTCCGAGCATTCGCTCCCAATTGCCGTCCTGGGTGTTTCCCTCGGATGATTTCCACTCGTCCTCCCAGGCATGGAGCATGTCGAGATTCGCCTCGTCTTCCCTTACCCAGGCATAGAGGTCGCTCTCCTCGTCGGCATTGATCCTTCCGCTAAAATATTTTATTGCTAGTTCTTTGAAATTATTCATTGGTTTATTAGTCGTTTGCATGTATAACAACCGACTATGTCAAAAACCAACCTTCAGAACGAAAAATTTTTTAAATAATTCCGGACGGTGCGATGTCGAGACCTGCGAAGTGCTTGTAGAATGCTTCCAGGGCACGGGAGATGTGCTTCTCGACATTCTGGGTAGAGGTGCCGGTGCGTTCGGCGATTTCCCTTGTGTTGAGTCCTTCGAATCGGCTCATGCGGAATACTTCGCTGCATTTAGGAGGCAGCTTCTTCATGACTTTTTCTATTTCGATACGGAGTTCCTCGTACATGAGGTCGTCTTCCGGGGTAATGTCGGCCGCCACATAGAAAGGAGTGCCGGTTTCGGCGAAAACTTTCCGCTTCATGTAATTGAGGCAGGAATTGCGGACCATCACGAAAAGCAGCGCGCCCGGAGACACTTCGGCGAGGGAGAATCTTTTCTCATAAAGCTTGATGAAGCACTCCTGGACGATATCCTCGGCTACAAAAATATTCCCCACGAATCTGGTCGCATAATTGCGCAGACGTGGGTAATACTGTTTGAATAGTGCTTCTACATTCATCTTCTCATAGGTAACGGCGGACAAATATAATAATTTTTTCAGAAGCCAATACCAATTGTAGATTACCTGATTTTCAGCGCTTGCAGGGAGTCTTTCTGCTCGTCGGAGATCCTCCAGCTCTCACGTGCTTTCTGGATGGATTTATTGTGGATCCACTTGCTGAGACGATGGCTCATGATGTACTCGAGTGCGGTGTCGTATTGCTTGACGAGGCCCTCGGCGAACAGCCATGCCGCCCCCATCTTGACGTAGTATGGATCCGAATCGGAATAGCCTCGGCGTGCGACAGTCTCCAATGTGCGGCTGATATTCTTCTCGTCGAGGAAATGTGCCAGCGAGAGTATGAGTCCGACACGGGACCTGAATTCTTCGTCGGAGCCGATCAGCTCGCAGATGTATGTCCATAAACGCTCTTTGTCTTCTTTTTCGACCCATTTGGCGTTGCAGCAGAAGTTGTCGCAGATCGCCCAGTTGTCCACAGCGGGGATGAATTCCTCGATGAGCCTCAGTCTCTCGTCCAGGGGAATCTTGGCGTAGTCGATCGTGAGTCCCCAGATCATTCTCTCTTCATGAGTGAGTCCGTCGGCTCCTGTCAGCGGGGAATGATCCTTCCAGATGGCTATCTGGTCTCTCCAACTGCCGTCCCGGACTATCTGCTTTGCGACGTCTTTCATTTCGGGAGTGTGCATTCCGAGAATCCGGGTCCCTTCCTTGGGGGCCAGGACATGGATGTGTCCGTTGCGATATCGTTCATCGTGGAGAAAGCGCTCAGGAACGAGGCTTTTCAGATACTTTTCGGTGAGAACAGGCATAATATTTGTTTTGTGCAAAGATACTTACTAATGATTTCACCGCAATATGAAAAAATTATTTTTGTTCGTACTTGCAATTGCCGCCTGTGAGTTCTGCGGCTACGCTTCCACTGTTGGTTCTCGACCGGACTCTTTGAAGATTTCCCGGAAATATTGGTTTGAAGGCCCGCTTGAATATGGAGATTTTACCCAGAAAAAGAGTGCGGACGGGACTATGGACTTAGTATGTTCTTTTGACTATGAACGACGCGTTGGAAAGGCGGATAATACGAATCTGGATATGCCTTTCGTCAGTGCGTACATGAAACGGGATGATTCCTGGTTCGATCCGGACTACATGACCAAAGAGCGTCTCGCCCTGGCGCAGATTGTATTTGATTATGCGGAGGTCTGCAACCGCAGGGCCCAGGATGAGCTCTTGTACGGTGATTATGAGTATGCGGAGGATGTGGTCGATGACTACTTGTCTAAGGCGTCTGATTTCTATGACAAGATTGACCGGGCTACTGACGGTGCCAGGGATACTCTGGCGTTGCGTTTCTATGCGGACAGTGTCAGGAACCTGCTTGATAATACCAAGCTCCCGGATCTGTACAAAATGAGCAAGGTCTCCGGCCGTTCGTCAAGCTTCTGCGGCTACGCCGGCTATCAGTATGAGGGTTATCAGGACTATTTGGGCCGGAGCCTTTCCGGATTTAATGGCGTTGGATTTGGAGCATATTTCGAGTCCGGCAGGTTTGTCCTGTTTGGTGATTGCTTCATCGGCGCGGGAAAGGCCGTGGAACAAATTCCTAGTTTTGATATATATAAAAATGATAAATTGGAGGCTATGAGCTTCTCCGTTTCTGCCGGCTTGTCTTTGGGGAAAGGGACCGGAGGACGCTTCACTCCATTCTTTGGATTGGGAAGGGGCGTTCTCGCCATAAAAGAAACCGAGGACCAGGTCGGCGGGTTCCGCACTCAGTGGGGAGTCAATGTCATCTTAGTCCCGAGCCGTAATGTGTATATCTCGGGAGGAAGCTACTGGGGCATAACTGAGACAATCATCCAAGCGAGGGTGTTTGTCGCCAGAACGTCGTTTGAAAATGCAGACCCCTGCACTTCGATCAACTTTTCGCTTTGTATAGGCTATGGTATGGGAAGTGCAAAGGCCAGGCGTAAATAAGGGAAGGCTATTGGTTGAATACCTTTCCTGAGTTCCAGGCCTGTCCGACGATGTCGCCGATGGCGCGATATGACATCGAAGTGGCATCAAATACGATAGGCTGGAGCTTTGCCAGGTCGACCTTGCCGTTTGTCAGGATGCTTTCGTCGGCGCTCATGTTTACGACTTCACCGATGAGTTTGCCGTCCTCGAAGCTTACAACTTTGCATTCCAGCGCAAGAGGGTATTCATTGATGATCGGGGCGTCTACGTTCGGGCTAGGCGTGACCGTGAATCCTGCTCTTGCCACTTTGTCAGGAACGTTGTTCCCGCTTACCAGGCCGAAATAGTCGGACTCGGCCACGGTGCGTATGTCTGCAAAGCTGACTGTGAAGGCTCCGGTGAGTTCGAGGTTGTCGGTGGTCTTGTGCTTGGAGAGGCTGATGACGATCTGTCTGAAGTCATATTGTCCGGCCCATGCGGCCATCATTACGTCCGGATTGTGGTTTTTGTCCCATGTGGCGATCATGACACATGGCTGCGGGGTTGAAACCAGCGCATGGTCTGCACCGAAGTTCTTGCGTCCGGCGACTTCTTTCAGTGTCTCTGCGGTACTCATTTCTTTAGCATTTTTATGGTTCGTGTCGTTGCATGCCGGGAGCATCATCGCTGCGGCAAGCACAATATAAGCAAGTCTTTTCATCCTGTTTTTGTTATTTGCCCTTTTTGAGTAATTTGGAATAGTTCAGGGGATGTGTCCGCTTGACGTACTCAAGTTCGTCCTCGTCCATCCGTCGCCATGTCGACCTGATGAAGATCTTCCGGCCGTCGGTGTCGTTCCCTACATGAACGATGGCGACCATGAAGTCATCCCTGAGGGATGATATCCTCATGTCAAGCTCCCCGTCGATGAGGATGCCATTGACGGATTCGTCGTAGCTGAACTTCCGGATTCTGTAGATGCCGTCAGGATAGTAGTCCAAATCCCAGTATTCCGTAACGTTGGAGCCGGAGAAGAGATAATCGACAGGATATTGATCCTTCTTGTCGGAATAATATGGTTCTCCGGAAAGCCTGCCGTCGGAATCGATGAGATAGGCGGAGTTGAAACGCCACCCATAACCATCCACAACTTTTTGGAAAACAGCTCCGGAGATATGCTCCGATGCGAGCGGCCAGCCATCCTTTCCGATGACAAAATCGGCCTTGCAGCATGAACTCAAGACTGCGAGACCGATAATTCCGGCCAATAAGAGATGTCTATAGAAATTACCCATACGACAAGCTTTAGCATTATCTTATCCCGGAGCAAAGTTATACTATTTTCCTGAAATACCAAACTACATGACCTTGGCTCCGGTCACGGCATACTTCTCTTTGAGCAGCTCCACAACCGGGTTCATGGCCTTAGGGAATACCTTGCGCAGGTCAATTTCGTCGCTCTCGGAGAGTACTTTCTTGAGCGCTCTCATGAAGTTGTCCTTGATTTCAGTGGCGAGGTTGACTTTGACGATTCCATTGGCAATGGCTTCGCGGACCTGGTCGTGAGGAATGCCTGAGCTGCCATGGAGCACGAGAGCTACAGGAGTGGCAGCATGGATGGCTGCGAGGCGAGGGATGTCCAGATGAGGAGGAAGCTTGTAGAAACCATGGGCGGAGCCGATGGACACCGCAAGGGCGTCTACTCCGGTAAGACGGGTGAACTCGACTGCCTGCTCAGGAGTCGTGAATCCGCCGCCCTGCTCCTGACCGAGCTTTGCGACGTAGCCAAGCTCAGCTTCCACGTTGGCGCCATAAGGCTTTGCCATTTCCACAGCCTTGGCCGAGATCTCCACGTTCTCCTCGAACGGTTTCTCGGAAGCGTCGATCATCACTGAGTCGAAACCTTCGTCGAGACATTTCTGGACGAGCTCGAGGCTTGGACCATGGTCGAGATGGATGTATCCCTGGAGGCCATAGTCTTCCATGACCTGGCGTCCCATCTTGTATGCAGTATGCAGGCCCATGTAATCGATGGATGAACGGGTAAGCTGGAGCATTACCGGGGCGCCCATCGCCTGTGCGGCCTTCGCTACGCATACTAGGGTCTCATAGTTATAAAAATTCGTAGCCAGGACCGCTGTTTTCTGGGCCTGGCAATCATAAAGAACTTCTCTGATTTTCTTCATATCGTATCTAATATTTTACACACTCATCGTGTCGTCATTCTTTTGGCGCTTCTACAAGCATCATGCTACGGAAGTCGTCGATATCCTGCTGGACAACTCCGATGGAGAGAAGATATTTCTCGACTCCGGTAGCGAATGACTCGCCTTCGCCGACGAAATTGTTCCAGATGTATTCGGCAGCAGGTTTATACGCCCATTTCGTACGGGTGTTCTGGAACGTCGTGTAGTCCTCAGACTCTGCTATGCTGTATCCGCGAGGGGCGAAATATGTAAGTTCATACTCTTTTGAGATGTCACCCTCGACTACGTTGAGGACACCGAGGAGAATCATCGCGAGGGTGCCGGTACGGTCGCGTCCGAGAGAGCAGTGGAAGTAAACCGGCTTGTTTTCACGGAGGCATTTGACTACGAACTCGAAGCACTGTCTTGTCTTGTCCCTGCCTTCATTGAGCATGTTGTCGCCGCCAGTCTCGATGACAGGAGCACAGAAATCAAGAGCGTCGATCGCCGGTTTTGAGAGCACGTCATCCACTCCGCGAAGGTCGAGCTGGGCCCTGATGCCTTCTGCAAGGACTTCCTTCTTGCCCTTTACGCTGAGCTTGCTTGGCTCCAGCCTTCCGCCGCGATATACCATGCGGTATTTTACCATCTTTCCGTCATATGTCTTCCAGCCGCCAAGGTCGCGTCCGTTACGCACGTTGGTCTTGAAGAAGACCTGATGGAGATGGCCGTAGGTGTCGAATTCTCCCTGGGTCATCACTTTTCCGTCGGCAGCGGTGACAGAATATGTATAATGGTCGTTAGGAACGAGGTTGGTGATGGTGACGCATGAGTCTCCCTTGTCCACGGTAATCTCGTTGCTCCAAGTTGCGTCTGCGAGCTTGAAAGTAAGGTTGCCGGCGGCAGCGTCTGCTTTCCAGCGAATGGTATATTCTTGTGGTTTGTCGGACTTTACGACTTCGCCCTCTTCGAGGTGACCGTTGAATCCGCCCTTGTAGTCAAGGATCTTCGTGAAGCTATAATCGTGGTCCGGGTACTGTACCTCGGTAAGGAATTTCTCTGCATTTTCGTTAGTCGCGAGCACTCGGTCACCATTGTGGATTTCCGGTGCAAGTACTACAGTCTGTTCCTGATTAGGGTTTTCATTGTTTCCCGGGTTATCCGGAGTGTCAGGTGTGTTGTTGGCCGATGAGCAGCAATAGAAGAACATCGGAAGGATGCAAATCAATGAAAGAATCTTGGTCTTCATAAGAAGCATTATTAATTATTAAAAGCGTTAATGTTGGATTTGTCACAAATATGAGAAAAAAACGTAAGAAATCTTGCCCGAATTCCGATTATTTCGAAAAAATTATATTTCGTTTTGTTTCATTTGAAATAAATTGGCTATCTTTACGCCAGATAATGACACTAAAACATGGATGTATATGATTCTGCACAGGGAAGGCGTTCAGCCATTCTCCAGAGGCTAAATAAAGACTCGTCAGTCAATGTGACCGAGCTCAGCGAAGAGTTCGGGGTGTCCGAAGTTACGATCCGGAAAGACCTGCGTATCCTTCGCGAAAGGAAGCTTTTGATCCGGGTTCATGGCGGCGCCATCACTCGTTCCAATGTGTATGCGGACGAGGAGGAAGACCGTCACTTCAGCTTCAAAAGTCTGGTCAACTCCCGCGAAAAGGAGGCGATCGGGCGTGCCGCTGCCGCGCATATCAAGAACGGCGATACCATTATCATAGACTCCGGCAGCACCGCCCTTGAGGTTGCGAAGAATCTTCATAAGTTTCAAGACCTTACGATAATCACGAACTCTGTCAATGCCATGATCGAGGCTCTGAAATACAAACGCTTCAAGGTCATACTCCTGGGCGGCACCGTGCGTGAATCCAGCTACTCGACGGTCGGTCCGCTGGCGGAATCCAACCTCAAGGTGTTCTATTGCGACAAGCTTTTCCTTGGGGTGGACAGCTTCTCCGTAGAGACCGGTCTCTCTACTCCGAATGTGGAAGAAGCCAGCACTAACCAAGTGATGATTTCGAGGGCGAGGGAGGTCATCGCGGTCTTCGACAGCTCGAAGCTCAACAAGCGGGCCTTCGCTTTTATCGCTACTCCTGACAAGATCAGCACGGTGGTTACGGACAACCATCTGCCAGTCGGAGTCCGCAACCAGCTTAAAGCTATGAAAATCGAGGTCGAAACGGTTTCTGTATAGAAACGAAACCCACTGAAACGTTTTTACGTGCGGAGTAAATAATTGATATATAATATCAAAGCTAATTTCGGGACCTTTTTGGGAAGGTTTCGAAATTTTTTTTCTTTTGAAACGAAAGCGCAGGAAATCTATTTTAGTAATTTTGCATACGGTTCAACCAACACTATGACACAGTAAATAACTTTTAACCTTGATTCTATCAAACTTAAATTTGTTCATACGATGAAAAAGATTTTCGCTCTCCTCGCAATTGCCTCAATGATGGCTGTTGCATGTGGTAAGGATAACAATGACCCTAAGCCGGACAATGGTGAATATGTAAAACCTATCGAGATTGACGGCGATTTCTCAGACTGGGCCAAGCTTGATGCCAAAAAAGTAGCTGTTGCCAGGACTCTTACTCAGGATGAGACATCTCATACAGCCCTTGGTACCGTCATGGTATATGCTGACAAGAATTATGTATTCGTTCGTTTCTCATTCGATAAGGACCAGATGTCCATGGATTATGTTCCGTTCCACATGTGGATCGACAGCGATAACGATGAATCAACCGGAGGCTATGCAGGTAACTTCACTGAATCAAGCATCGACGTGATGCTGGAAGGAACCTTCATAGAGAGCTCTGAGTTCGTTTCTTATGATCCTAGCGCATATCAGTGGTCTGGAGAGGTCAATGCTCCCGGATGGTTTTGGGATGAACTCCTGGCTGGTGGCTCCGGTCTCTGCAGCGGTGCCGGAAAGGGCAATGAATATGAGATCGAACTCGTCCGTGATATGTTCCCTCTCGGCCAGCTTCCTGATGAATTCAGAATCGGCTTCGATATTCAGTATGTCGATGAGGACGATTGGAACACTGTCGGACTTCTCCCTAACGGAACCCCTTCCAATGACAATACGAGCGGTCTCGCTCCAATGCTCAAGGTCGTAACAGTAAAATAATGCACATAACCATTTGTCCATAAGTGGATGTCCCGTCCCAGGGACATTCACCTATGGATTTTTAATTCAGAATCCAAATGAAAATATTCCGCAGACAATTATTGCTCCTGGCTGCCGCTGTCGTAATGCCCGTCGCATGTGGCAAGGATGGCAACGCCGAACCTGAACTTCCAGGCATGGAAAAGGTGAGCTACACGGCCACCGACATGAATATTCCTAACCCCGAAAGAGGCTTTTATACCGCAATCGAAGTACATGAGGCAACCAAGTCTCCTGTAAGTGCCGCTGCGGTCAATGCCGGAAGGAAACTGGGCCACACATTGTTCTTGCTGGAATTCCATCTTACGGATTATGTCAGCAGCGACATAGCTGAAGACTATCTTGACTGCATACGTGCCAACTTCCTTTCTCTCCGGGAAAACGGCGCGAAGGCAATCGTCCGCTTCTGCTATTCAAACGGCAGCGAAGCCTCGGACAAACCATGGGACGCAACCGAAGAGTTGGTCCTCAGCCATATTCGGCAGCTCAAACCGATACTGCAGGAATACTATGATGTGATACTCGTTCTCCAGGCCGGATTCGTCGGAAGCTGGGGCGAGTGGTATTACACAGACAATTTTGTCTTCAACCCTAAGACTGATGCTGATTATCAGCCACGCAAACATGTGGTTGACGCACTTCTGGATGCGATGCCTGCCGATCGCCAGATCGCGCTTCGCACTCCCGAATTCAAGATGAAAATTTACGGCCATTCACTGGCCGACACCATAACCGTCGCCACAGCCCACCAGGCTTCGGAAAAAGCACGGCTCGGAGGCCACAACGACTGCTATCTGGCAAGCTCCAACGATACGGGCACATATAGCAGCAAAGATGAACGCAGCTACTGGGCTGCGGAAAGCCTCTATACCATAATGGGCGGCGAGACTTGCGGTACTTCATCATATTGTCACTGCGATCCGCAGGATAATATTCATGGAACGCTCGTGGACATGGCTACATACCATTTCACGTATCTCAACATCGGCTACCACCAGGGAGTGATCCAGCGCTGGAAGACCGAAGGCTGCTTCAATGAGATTGACCGCAGGCTCGGCTATCGCTATGTGCTTGAGAAGGGATACTTTACCGAGAACCCGACGGCAGGGGAGCCTTTCCGGGTGGTGCTTGACATTCGCAATGACGGTTTTGCCCCTGCCCAGAATCCGCGTGACGCAGAACTTGTCCTGACCGATGCTTCCGGCAAGGTCGTCAAGACGTGGAAACTCAATTCGGACCCTCGTTACTGGATGCCTGGCGCTGTCACAAAGGTCGACCAGACCATCCAGCTGCCTGAAGGCGTTGCCGGAGAGATGACGCTCTCTCTCAATCTCCCGGATCCATGCCAGACTCTCCGCAGCAACCCTCGCTTCTCGATCCAGCTTGCCAATGAAGGTCTCTGGAACGAAAAGACCGGTTACAACAAGCTCTACAGCTTCTCACTCTAGAATCACATAGGAACAACAACTCATACCGGCAGCTCCTGCTGCCGGATTAGAACAACTAATAACTAATAAATTTTACAAATGAAAAAACAAACATTTAGAGCCCTGCTAATGGCAGCGGTCGTCGGCTTTACCGCCGTCTCATGTGAAAAAGAGTTAACCGTCAGACAAGAACCTGTGGAAACTCAGGATGAAATCCTGCTTCCTGAAGGAGAAGGCGAGTTCGTACTTCGCGACAGGGATCCGGAACATCCATTTGTCGTCAAGGCGCCAATAGACTATGGTGCAATCCGGACCAAGGCCGGCCAGGATATCAGCAAGCACCTGGGAGAGTCTTTCAAGCTGGACAGCTATCCGTTTGCGTCCTCCCATAATCTTGGCAACCTGCGTATTTTTGACTATGAAAAGTATATTCAGGATTATCCTGGACGCTATTATGATATTCTGATACAGGATACGTACAATCATTCGATGACTTTCGCGAATTTTGACCGTTATGAAAGCAAAAGAAAAGAAAATCTGAATATTTCAGCTGGTCTGGATGCAAGCGTATGGATATTCAAGATAAAGGCAAAGGATACGTACAAGAGAGTGTTCAATGAATCCGAGACATCGCTGAATGAGCATGTATATGGCGAGTATATCAGTCAGTATCAGCATAAGAAATACGGAATAGAAATCGACAACAGTTTTTGGGGCAACCA
>Ga0310786_10012020_pt1 | contig 10752 bp, 6 predicted proteins | sample AusTroGonzalo_MG_FD_203881 | JGI IMG/M metagenome (GOLD analysis project Ga0310786, IMG submission 203881) | Bovine rumen microbial communities from tropical cattle in Woodstock, Queensland, Australia - Gonzalo_03 (v2) (version 2) | ecosystem: Host-associated > Mammals > Digestive system >...
GCTTGGTGCGGTTGTACGCAACGATCGCGACGACAAGCGCAAGGACGACCAGAAGGACGGAAGCGACGCTAAGCACTTCCGTATTGGAAAACCCGCCATGCAGGCGGCACTGCACGACATCCAGCACCAGGACTCCCAGCACAAGGCACACGACTCGCGCGATGCTGGCCGCGCGTATCGATATCTCGCCGTCAGGAATCGGCCGTCCCGTGTCGGTCGCCGCGCCGACGATGTCGTTGTCGACAAGCCCGTAGAGGTAGAGTAAGCAGGACGACACTGCCGCGAAGCCGACGGAAAGCCACATCTCCGATGGCAGCGCACTCCTGTAGCCGCACCACCAAAGGGCCGCCGCCGCGCCGACGAATACATCTCCCGGGACAGTCGGGAGGTTGACGACGCGGAACAGCCTGAGCCACGGCATCAGCATTCGATGACCTTCCTTGCCTCCGCGAGCGCACGGCCGCGGTGCGAGATCGCGTTCTTCTCGTCGGCAGAAAGCTCCGCGAACGACTTGTCGTAGCCATCAGGCACGAAAAGAGGGTCGTATCCGAACCCACCGACGCCGCTTGGCGACTCGGCGATGCGCCCGAAGCACCTTCCGACGACGGTGTGCTCGCGTCCGTCAGGGCCGACGAGCGCGATGGCGCAAGTGAAGTTGGCGCGGCGGTTCTCCACCCCCGTGAGGTTCTTGATGAGGAGTGCGTTGTTCGCCGGCGTGTTCGTCGGCTCCCCTGCGTAGCGCGCGCTCCGTACGCCGGGGTCCCCGCCGAGGGCCTCGACCTCCAGCCCGGAGTCGTCGGCCATGCACCAGTCGCCGCGGTGCCGTGCGGCTATGGCGCGAACCTTGATAAGCGCGTTGCCGACAAAGTCGGGCGCGTTCTCCTCGACCCCTTCCGGATCGTCGGCGACGATCTCGAATGCGGGGAATATCTGCCCTATCTCCCTGATCTTGTGGGCGTTGTGGGTCGCTACGAAAATCCTCATGCGCCGTATTATACCAAAGTTTTGCGGACTAGTTGGGGACAGGCCCCAAAGAACGCAATGTTTTCAGGCCTTTGGCGGGTCTGTCCCCAGAGACTTTTATGGTATAATACTACCACCATCTGACATAAGAAAATCAGAAAAGCAGCCATCAACATGAACAGAACCTATCTTAAGACCTCGATTTCTACATCCCGCCGCAATGCCGTACGCATGGCGGTTTCCGCAATCGCGGCGTTGGCGATGGCGGTCGCATCGGAAGCCGGGAACCTGATACTGGTCGGGGACTCCACTCTCGCCTCTCGGAAACCTGAGCTACGCATCGGCAGCTGGGGTGATTCCATGGGCGACAAGCTGAAAGACGGCTGGAAGATCGTCAACGTGGCCGTTAGCGGCAGAACGGTGAAGAGCATACAGAACGGAGGCAAGAAATCAAGCTGGCAGAAGGCGCAGGACGCCATGCAGTCCGGCGACTTCGTGATCGTGCAGTTCGGCATCAACGACGCGGCCAAGAAGAAGCTGGTTGACAGCCCTGAGTTCAAGGAGGAATTCGCAAAGTTCGCAAAGGTGATCCGCTCAAAGGGCGCGACACCTGTGTTCTGCTCTCCGGTGACAAGCGGCACATACGACAAGGACGGGAAGTTCGTCCGCAACAAAAGCCGCCAGAAATATGCGGATGCAACACGCGAGGTCGCCGCGGCCGAGAAGGTCGATTTCATCGACATGACCGAGCTCACGAGCAAGATTCTCGAAGCGCTCGACCAGACGGCAGGACAAGATCTTTATGTCGGCAAGTCAACCAAAAACGACAAGCCGATATTCGACACGTGCCATCCGAGCAAGGCCGGCGCGAAGCGTTACGGCGAGGCCTTCATCAAGGATGTCACAGACCGCAAGCTGCCGATAGCCGCCATCTTCAAGCCAATCGATTGATTGCGGCAACTCGCAAAACCGGGGTCAGTCCCCTTCTGCTTTAAGCTGCACTTCGATTACCGGCATTTCCACGTCTGGCTTGACGACTGGGAGTATGAAGTTGTGCTTAGGCACTTCGGGATAATGCTCCGTGAGATGCTTGTTGAGGGGCTTTATCTGCACCTCCGATCCGTCGTGCAGGAACCTTGCCCACTTCACATTGTCGGCGAACGAGCACGCAAGTGCACCCATTGGATAGAACACGAGATGCACGTAGAGCCGCCGCATCTTCGGATTGTACGTGAGAATCGAATATTCCGGCGGCGTAAAACCATCCGGCGCTGCGGTGCAGCCGTAGATTGCGCGCCCGTTCACGTGCATCCACCGTCCTATCGCCGCCAGCCGCTCCTTCGAACGTGCGTCAAACTCGCCACGCGCCGTCGGCCCGACGTTTAGGATGAGGTTTCCGCCCTTCGACACCGTGTTGGCCAGGAGCTCCAGCAGCTGTGCCGGACTTTTCCACGCCATCTCGTCGCGCTTGTACCCCCATGCGCCAGAAAAGGTCTGGCACGTCTCCCACGGAACGCGCTTCCCGTCCATGGTCGGCCAGACCGGCATCCTGAACTGCTCCGGCGTGCGGAAATCCCAACCCCACGACTTGTCCTTGAGGTCGAGCCGGTCGTCGACGATAATCCACGGCTGGATGGAACGAGCCATCTTGAGCAGACCTTCGGAATCCCAGTCGTCGCGGCCCTTTGGCGTAACCGCATTCTTCGGATACGAGAAGTCGAACCACATGATGTCGATGCGTCCATAGTCCGTCAGCAGCTCGCGCACCTGGTCTTTCATGTACTGGCGGTACTTCGCCATGTCGCGATTCTCGTTAAGCAGAATGTACGCCTTGGGGTCGTTCCATTCCACGTCGCCCTTGGGATGGAGTGGATGGTTCACGTCTATCGCGTAGTCGGGATGGTGCCAGTCGAGGAGCGAATAGTAGAGACCGATGCGGATGCCCTCTGCTCGGAACGCTTCGACGAACGCCTTGATGAGATCCTTGCCGTAGGGAGTGTTCGTCACCTTGTAGTCGGTGAACTTCGTATCCCACAGGCAGAAGCCCTCATGGTGCTTGGCCGTCAGCACGACGTACTTCATCCCCGCCGCCTTGGCGGCTTTCGCCCATTCAACCGGGTCGTATAGGTCGGGATCGAACATTTCGAAATACTGGGCGTATTCTTCGTCGGGTATCGCCTGCTTCGACTGCACCCACTCGCCGCGCGCGGGCGTGGAATAGAGCCCAAAATGGATGAACATGCCGAACCGGCTCTCCGTCCACCACTTAAGCTTCTCCGGCGAACCCTCCGCGACAGCGGAAAGCGCCGTCGCACAAACCAGAGCTGAAGCAAAAATCTTTTTCATCATCACTCACTCCTTCATTTCGCGTTTCTCAATACAGGAACCCAAAGAGCCAAAGCGGTATCTTGTTGCCAATGCCTACCTCGATGTCGTCTGCCGCGACGTAGGAATCCGGCAAGTCCTTTATCTGCGAGAACCCCTTGCCCGAACCGCCGACCTCGAACAGATGCTTTCCATCGACTAGGAAATCCCCCTGCGCCGGATAGGTCACGTCGTGGCCGACGCCCAGCTGGTTGAGAAAAAACGTCTCGCGCAGACATCCAACATCGGCGTTGGGCACAAGTGCATGCATAAGGTTCGGATTGTCACAGTAGATCTTGTCCGGACGCGAAAGCGCCTTGATTTTCCGAGATTCGCTCCCCAGCAGTCGAAGCAGCCCTGCGCTCTCAAGCGCATTGAGCATCTTCAGCCCCTGGTTACGATCGGTCTCAAGCTCGGCATACAGGTCTTTCATTTTCGGCGTCTGCGGAACCGATGCCGCCAGAACCATCAGCATCTTGCGCGTCTTGCGTATCGTGGCAATGCTCACTTCCTCGATGGCGGGATAGTCCTTCTCCAGAACCTCGTCCACAACTTCCCTTATACGGAAATCGTAGCCGCGAACCACCTCCCTGTAGAACGGATAGTAGCCGCCCTTCATGTAGCGGGAGAATTGCGGAAGGATTCTGACCTTCGAGACAATCTCTTCGGCAATGGCGCGATGGTCGCGAAGAACGTCGTCGAGAGCGATTGCCGGAACATCCAGAATCCCATCAAGAGACAGGAACTCGCGGAAGGAAAGCCCGTGCAGGCCATAGACCATCTGCCGCCGCGACAAGTCGCCCTGCGCCCGGTCTATGCGAAGCATCGACGACCCTGTATAGGCAATGTAGAGATCTGGATAGTCGTCGTTGATGTTCTTGATTTCGGTCTGCCAGTTCTGCTTGTGGTGAACCTCGTCAACGAAAAGATGCGTGCCGCCGTTCTTGAAATGCCAGTCGGCCACCTCACGCAACGTGTGGGTGGCGAAAAAGAGATTATCGAGCGAAACATAAAACGCACCGCCCCTTTTTCCGAACTCCTCCTTGATGCGCTGCAGCATCATTGTCGTCTTTCCAACTCCGCGAGGCCCCTTTATGCAGAGCAGACGATCTTTCCATTCAATGTCACGGTAGAGATAACGATGGAATGCGCTGGACGTCTTGCGCAGACGCCGCGACATCGCCTCTCCCAGAACTTCTATGTCGCTTTCGTTCATTTTCTTGCTCCTTAAAAATGTTTACAAGCATTCTTTTCCGCCAAAAAAGATATTTGCAAACATTCTTTTAGATTCTATATATCAACAAAACGCGGCATATTATACGAAATCTTGCATTTGTTGTCAACTCCACTCACTTCACCTTTTCTATTTCGATGCCGTTGACAAGTCCTACGCGTACAAACAGCGTGATTGCGCCGTCAATTGGCTTCACGTCCTCGAACGTCGTGACCACAGCCGTGCAACCATTTCCGCCCGCACGCTTCCAGATGTTGAAGTTAGGCCAGCTCTTGCCTATTCCAAAGTGCCAGTTGACGCCGCGATCATGCTTCCAGAACGTGTCCGCCATGTGGACGTACACGCGATATGTCCCCTCCGGCACGGGGATTCGATAGACGAGCGGCTTCCCGGATTCCGCAGCCTCCGTACGGTAGATGCTCGGTCTCTCCGTCTTGTGTATCTCGATGTTGCCGCGCGACGCCCTGCTGGCATTCTGGCATCCATACGCCCTGAAGCCTATGTCGTCCTGGTCGGGCAGCCACTTCGCACCGGTCTCGTCCGTCAACTCACCGTCGCAATGTCCGCAGTTTATCCGCGCCACGCCATCCCTTGCGAGAGACTCTTCAAGTTTCGACTGGTTGGCAAAGCAGGACGGAGCCGCATCCAGCTTGACAAGGATGTCAAGGATTTCGGCATCTCGTGAAAGAACCATGCGCTCGTAGTCGTCCCTCGCCGCATCCCACGCGGACCGCTTGCTGTCGCCGAGCAACTCACGAACCGACTTGTCCGACATCGCCTTGACGATCTTAGCGCAAGCCGCCGCTCCGTCCGCGGCAAAAGAGAACTCCACCGGTCTCGGCTTGTCGAGGACGACGATGCCGAACGGCGGAATCCGCATCTTCCCGCCCTTCTCTACAATTCCGTATGGCGTGAGGTTCATCAGCTGGAGCTTCTTTCCGTAGAGGTGCGCCGTAACGCCCTTTGCCTCCGGATACGGCTTCGGCTCACCCATCGGCGTGGAGTAGAACCCCTTCAGGAACCGCCGCGCCTCGGCGTCGTGTCCAGTCGTGAGGTTCACGTCCAGCCACGTATGCAGAAGAGTCTTCGGCGTGTAGTCGCGGCAGGCCGTCACACAGTCGAAGAACGCGTTTTCGCCCGCAGGCTTCATGTCGAACACCGATACGCCAAACGAACGCCACGTCCACCGCTTTGCGGCATCGACCTTGTTCTGGTTGTGCTCGTTCAGTCCATACGGCGTCAGGTATGCCGCGTCGAAAGTGCGCGCGGCCTCCAGACGCGACGGCGAGAACGCATTGCCGTATCCAGCCAAGTCCCATTCCCTTCCAAAACATGATTTCGGCCACAGCTCGACAGGACCGCCCATTGGATATCGCGAAACGGCGTAGCCGCGCGCTGAAAGCGCGTCCGCGTCGCCGTCGGGATATGGCAGGCTCGGCGAGAAGGCGTATCGCCATGGGGTTCGCCGCCTGACGATGGCGGCAAGCTCCCTGTGCGCCTCCGCGATCTTGTCGTTCTTCCACTCGTTCCACCTGTTCAGCACGCCAGGAGAGGCGTGTATCGCGTCGTAGCGTCTTGCGAAACGTCTTGGGTCGCGAGCGTCGACGCCCAGCGAAATGCCGGTTTCCTTCTCGAACAGCGAGGTGGTGAGGTCGCCATATCCGATTTCGCCCCTGTCCTGCCTGTTCGCTATGCCGCCGAAGCACGGCTGCCATGCGCAGCCTTCCGTCTGGAGCACAACGCCCTCCACGCCAAGCGGCTCGTAGCGGTCGTATATCTCCTCCATCAGCGAAGTCATCGACTCCTTAGTGCGCGGGTCGAGGAAGTTCATGTTGCCGCCATGCGTGTAGAGCAACGCCTGTCGCCCGTAGCGGTCCACGCAGGAAATCGTAGGCCTGCCGGCTGCAACGTCGCGGTCGCTCGTATCGCGGATCCCGTTCGCCATGAGCGCGGGGGCGCCGGTGTATTCATAGCTCAGGAACGAACGAATGCCATTAGCGCGATACATCATGAGCATCGGCACAAGCGGGTCGAATGAAACATCGACCGAATCGGAGTTGCCGCTCTTCGTCCTGAACATGAAGCTGTACATGTAAACCCCGTCGAGAGCGGCGTTGTGCCCCGCGAACTTGAGGAACTGTATGCGATTCACGAGCGCCTTGTATGCGCCGGCCCACATGCCCTCGCGGTAACAGTCATCGTAGTATTCCTGCATGAACGGGCATACAGAGCATCCCCAGCCGAAGAAGCTCGGCCTCTCGTTGTGGTTGGCGTAGATGCGATCCGTTGGCGGGATCTTCATGGCCGGCAGAGCCCCGTCCACCTCGTAGACGCGAATGCGGCACACCCCGGCGGGCTTTCCGCGGCAACCGTTCTCAATGTTCAGCGTCAGGTTCCGCGAACCGGGGAAGAACGTAAAGCGCAACGTCTTCATCTTGCCCGAAAGCGGAAAGAGACCTCCAGAACAGACTGCCCCCGACGCGTTCGCCCAGCCGCGCGATCCCGGCGGCAGCGAGTTGTTGCGGAAATTCACAGGGAACGTCTCTGTTACGGCCGCGTATATGCCCTGCTCGCGCGTGTCGGGAAAGTCTATCTCGGCAACGTGCGGCGCGCCAAGCGTTCCGCATCTAATCCGCCACGATATCATGTCGTTCCATGCCGGACCTGTTTCGCGCACCTTGAAGCCCTCCCATTCCGCAACGCGCCCTACATTTGTTCGGTGCTTGCTCCAGAAGCCGCTATGGTCGAGGAACTCCCCGTCCTTCGGATCCGCCGCGCAGTCGATCTCGTCCACGAGACGCAACCGCCTGCGAAGCTCGGCATCCACAGCCTCGGCCGCAAACTCATCAAGATTCAGCCGCCCCGTAACGACCATCTCCAAACGGTCCGTGTCTACGACTTCAGCGCCTTGAAGAAGCTTCCATTCGATTTCATACGCGCCCGTCGCGATTCCCTTGAACGACATCCGCCTTGTGCCTGCCACCTCCACAACATGCTTACCTGTCAGCACGTTGCGCACGGATGCGGAAACCTTGGCCCCGCGCATCCTTGGCGGCAGAGAGATATCCCACGCGATTTCACCGCCCTCGTCGAACACGGGCCATTCCGTTCCATGCGGCTTCACACAGAGCGGACCTGCATGAAGCGGGACCAATCCCGTGGCATATGGCGTTCCGTTGGGCATGTTCTCTATACCATAGACGGCGCCGACGCGCACTGGCTTCCATTCGCCCCTGCCGGTCCGCGCCTCCCAGCCGACGTCGCTCGGGAAGAACGACCGGCTTCCGTCAGGCGCCACGGCAAACACCTCGATGGCAGTTGTCGGACTGCGACTCCACCCGCTGTTGCCGTCCAGCGACAGCACGACTTCGTTTTCGCCGCAGACCAGCGCGTCGGAAATGTCGACGTGGGCGATTGCCGGTTCCCCGGCGGGCCCTGTACGCATTACCCTGCGCCCATTCACCTCAAGTGTCGACCCCCACGCCCACGGGTAGCTCGCGCCGGCGCGCCACGGGGCGGATCCGAGCGAAAACCGGCGGCGGTAGGAAACCATGTTCCGCACAGGAAGGATGCGCAGGTTCTTCACCGTCGCCCTGATTCCGTCCGCACCCCTTGCGACAAGTTCAATGCCTCCGTCGTTCAGCATTCCCTTGTAGCGTATCGGGCCAAGGTCGACGCGTATCCTGTTCGCTCCCGGCTTCGTCTTGAAGGTCGCAAGGTCCTTCTTCCCGATCCGCGTGTGCAGCACAAGCGTCCAGCCCACATCGCCGGCGCCGGTCTGATCGACTTCCGCACGCACCTCCGAATGAGAACCGAGGTAGGAACTCCATCCCCGCCCGAAGCGAATGGCCTGCCCCGAAAGATCGTTGCAGCGTTCGCCCCAGAGCCTTGACGCCTCGCCCTTCGCATCGAGTTCAAGCGCAAACGGCTCCAGCGGCTTGCCATACTCCAGCGTGAAGAAGTCCGCCGTGCGGCATTCCGTCGCCGCCTTTCCGTCATAGTCCGCCGGCGATATCTGCCGCGCCTTCCAGCGGTTCCGCTCCGGCGGCGGAACGTTGATCCCCATCGTCTTCCCGGGCGCGGAGATCAGCTCCTGGGCTATGGCATGATGCGTCGCCGCCACGAGAACGGCAGCGACAGCATTGATGGCGGCAAGCCTCCGCATGGACGGCGACCTCATCTAAAGCTCATCATGAGTCCTGGGATTCTGAGCCAGCACTGATAGCAGCCGATGTCGACCCTCCCACCCCGAAGACGCGGGAAACCATCGCCACGAACATCGGACGCGTCCGCCATCCAGTCCAGCACAAGCCCCTTTCCTCGCACTGGAGAGGATGTCTTGAGCGCATACGGGTCATTCGCGTCTTCCGCGCCGACAAACCTCGGACTCCACGCCGCGCCGTCAAGTATGGCTATGTTGTCGACCCCGGGCGCATACTGCGCGTTGGCGCTCGACGTGGCGAACACGGAGTTGGTGAAGCCGATTACGCATGTTGCCGTTGTCGAATCGATGTCCTGCCAGGAACCATTGAGCTTGTTTCCGTAGAAAAGGCAGTTGACCACGGGTATTGAGCGCGACTGGGTTTTCCCAGTGTAGTTCCATGTCTTTACGGCATTGCTTACAATCGTGTTGTTGCACCAAGCCCCTGTCACGCTTTCGAAAAAGCAGTTTATGTCGCAGTTCGCAAACAGACAGTTTGTTGCGTAACATTGGTTACAGAAGAAATGCGGGCCTGCATCCGACGGATTCATCTTCCCAACGTTCTCGACACGACATCCGTTCAGTGTACTGGCGTAGAATATATCCATCCCAGACCGGAATGTGCCCGATACGCGACAACCAGACAATGAACAGAAACCAAAAAGCGCCCGTCGCGACCCAGCGGCGGTAACCTGTGCTCCGACAAGCGTACTTTCGTATGCAACTTGTCCCCTATTTACATGCGCACTTTCGTCAGGCACAATCATGTACGTCGAATTCAAGTCTGCACACTTTCGGATGTTTGACCCGTAGTAGGCGGCGTTGGTGATAAATGTGCAGCCAACAATTCCGTTGGTGATGCCATATATCGCCCCTCCGCCATACGCCACGTTCGCACCTGTGCAGTAATTTCCTTCGAACGTACAGTTCGTTATAACAAGAAAACCTGCTTTCGTGCTATCGTCGTCCGGAAGCCCTATCGCTCCACCCCAACGTTCCGCATAATTCAATCTGAACGTGCAATTCGATACAATGAAGTCGTTGTATGTACCATTGTCGATGCGGCTCCACGTGATGGCACCGCCAAGTGTATTGCAGCTGTTGCCCTCGAACGTACAGCTTGCGACCAACCGCGCCTGATAGACAGCCCCACCATACGAACTTCCGGCCATGTTATTCTTGAACACGCACTTAACGAGTTCAATAGGGCATCGTATCGCCCCACCATATGCCGCCGAAGTGTTGTTTGAAAATACACAATCAAAGAAATGCCCAGCATGGGAATTGCGGTTTATCGAAAAATACGTGCCTACGGCACCGCCTGTGCCCGCCGCCGAGTTGCCGACGAATACGCAATTGGAGACAACGGCCGCAGTATTCATTCCACGGAAACATATCGCCCCTCCATCGCATTCGTCTTCCGGCGAAACGGATGTCTTTGTGTTGCCAGTGCAGTTGCCGTTCTTGAAAGTAAGGTCGCGAATGGTGAACGCCTCTGTAGACGACGCATACAGAATCCGGTTCGTGGAGCCGAGAACAACCACGTCGTCCGGGTCGCCGGTGGCACCACGAAAACTTATTTTCTTATCCGAATAGAGATGTCCCACCCTGCTCATGCACGGCACAGTCGAAAGATCGTACGTACCTTTTGCCAACACAATCTCGTCACCTGTCGCTGCATTTGCGACAGCGTCTATAAGTTCTGGGACGGTCGATACGTCAGCCGCGAGCCCAATTGTTGCGAACATGGCGATCGCAAACGCAAACATCATTTTCAACTTCTTTGTCATTTGTTTGTCCTTTTGTTGTTTTTTTACAGAAATGCTTTCTTTCCTATGCCGCCTTTCGCATCAAATCACATTTTTCGATGGAATAATGTGTCTGCAAATCACATTTTCCGATGGAAAGACGCAATTGTTCGGATATTTTAAAGTTGCACTTTAAATCAACCGACTTTAAAAATCCTGAAACAGCCCCTTGCTTTGGCGGG
>Ga0310786_10012021_pt1 | contig 10752 bp, 11 predicted proteins | sample AusTroGonzalo_MG_FD_203881 | JGI IMG/M metagenome (GOLD analysis project Ga0310786, IMG submission 203881) | Bovine rumen microbial communities from tropical cattle in Woodstock, Queensland, Australia - Gonzalo_03 (v2) (version 2) | ecosystem: Host-associated > Mammals > Digestive system >...
GTTTAACACATCATATATATTATGGTATTTCATGCGATTCCGTATTTATTACTTCATCATATTCCGAGGAACTCCACGCACATCATGGTGACATCATCAAACTGTGCCGCATTCCCCACAAACCCCTTCAGATCCAGGTGTATATGATGAATCAGCTCCGTCGGATCTTCTGCCTGATGCTCATTCAGCGTCTCCAGCAGCCTTTCTGTTCCGTAGAACTCTCCTGCCTCATTCGTCGCCTCCGGAATACCGTCTGTATAGACAAATAGCTTCATTCCACGACTCAGCTGCATGGTGTAGTCCTTATACTTCACGTTCTCCAGTCCGCCGATGACGAACCCGTGCTTGTCCTTGACCAATTCATACCGTCCGTCTTCACCCTGCAGGATCGGATACTCGTGTCCGGCATTGGCCGCTGTCAGCAGTCCCGTCTTCAGGTCCAGAATGCCCAGCCATACCGTCACGAACATCTGTTCCTTGTTCTTCTGGCAGATCTGGTTATTCACTTTCTGCAGTACTTCTGCCGGGGTTCCGCCGTTCATGGTGTGGTTCTGCACCAGGATCTTTGCAGCCATCATAAACAAGGCTGCCGGCACTCCCTTGCCGCTTACGTCCGCCATGACCAGTCCCAGGTGTTCGTTATCAATCAGGAAGAAGTCATAGAAGTCTCCGCCGACCTCTTTCGCCGGCTGCATGCTGGCGTAGATGTTCATGTCTGTCCGTTCCGGGAATGGCGGGAAGATATTGGGCAGCATTTCCGCCTGGATCCGTCTGGCCAGGTTTAGTTCCGTGCCGATCCGCTCATTTTCCGCGGTCACCCGGCGCACTTCACCCACGTACTCCACTGTCTTATGGCTCAGATCCGCGAAGGATTCCGCCAGCACCTCAATCTCGTCTCCGGTCCGGAAGGTCTCCTCCATCTTGAATTCCGGATTCTCTTCTCCCAGTTCCGTAATCCGCTTTGTGATCTTGTTCAGCGGACGAACAATCCGCTTGCCAACAATCACAGAATTCACCAGCAGCAGTGCAGCCAGTCCGGCAATACAGATGAATGCAATGGTTTTGCTGTTATTTGCCTTTTTACGGTAGGTAGAAGTGGCCTCAGACTGGATCTCCGTATATTTCTCCTGCAGCATGTCCACAGGCGTTTCTGCCCGTTCTTCGCTGAATGCGGTGAGCAATGTCCAGCTTACTGTTTTCAACGGTACGCCCATCATGTAATAGTTCCCGCTGCCCAGCTTCACGATCCGGATATCGGTCTGATTTTCCAGCGCGTCTGTCACCAGTTGTCCCAGTTCGGTATTCTCACCTGTCCGCAGGTCCGCCGCTTCCGCGCTGATGCGTGCCTGGAATTCCAGTTCCTTGGATGTGGTAAACAGCACATGCCCGTCATGGTTCACAGCTGCCCGGAATCCGCCTTCCACGTCGGAAGCGACCAGGCTCTCCATGATATCATTCAGATAAACGTCTGCTCCGGCTACTGCTGCCAGCTTTCCGTCCGGGTAATAAATCGGCATGGCACAGACAATATTCATCTGTCCTGTGGTAGCATCCACTTCCACGTCAGAGAAGCACAGCTTCCCTTCTGCTTCTGCCTGCTGATACCAGTGCCGTGTCCGGACATCATACTGCTTCAAGCTTCCATCTTTCAGGAACCACTGTCCGGAATTCCGGCTTACAGAGAAGAAGGTACCATCAGGCATTCCCAGGTAGATATTGGCAATATCTGTCACCGAGCACAAGGAAATCATCGTCTCGGACATACTGGCCACCAGGCCAAGGTTCTTTTGAATCTCCGGATCATTCGGATCCACGTCATCGGCCATCAGCACCTGGGTTGCCAGCTTGCCTTCGTTCTCAGGCTTGGGCGGCGCATAGGTATGGGGTGTATGGTTTTCCGGATGGGCAAACACTTCCGTGGCATAGTCTGCCAGGAACATAACGCGGGTCTTCGCGCTGCGGAACATATCATCCGTGATCTGGGCTTCCAGTACAGAGGAGCGTTCCATGTTCTCCCGTACCACCTGGTCCATAATGCCTATGGTAGTATCGGTAATGGTCCCCTGCTGTTTCTGGGCAGTCTCTGTCGCCAGCTGCGAAAGCATTCCACTCTGGTACATCGTCAGCCCGCCGTATGCCAGCAGACTCAGCAAGATAGTCACCAAAACAAGGGCAAGCACCTTTCTCTCGATGCCGCCTTTGATCTTATGCCTGTCCTTTATCACGTAAGTTCCGCCCCTTCCGATATACTGCGAAGGTTTTTGATTATTATACTATATCCTTCCATCCCTTTCCAGCCATTTATCCGCTTTTCACAATACAAATCTTGCATAATCCACCAAGCGGATACCGGGGACGGTTCTGCTACTGTCCACTTACGTGGATAGTCAGAACTGTCCCTTGGTGTCGCAACCCATGTTGTCATTTTGAGTAAGTCCATTGGTTGGTTCGAACCACCTACCTGCCGGGCGGACACCGGGGACGGTTCTGTCACTGTCCACTTACGTAGATAGTCAAAACTATCCCCGGTGTCGCAACCCATGTTGTCATTTTGAGTAAGTCCATTGGTTGGTTCGAACCACCTACCTGCCGGGCGGATACCGGGGACGGTTCTGTCACTGTCCACTTCCATGGATAGTCAGAACTGTCCCCGGTGTCGCACACAAAAAAAGAAGGCTGCTTTCGCAGACTTCTTTGCATCCGCACAGTATTCATCTCACAGGAATCGTTTTACGCTTTTGCCACCCACAGCCCATGCAGATTGCAGTACTCATATACTGCCACAACCGGCTCTGTCACAGCAAAGTGCGCTTCAGGCTTTTCACCAGGCTTCAGGACATGCTTCTGATACCCTGTTGCTGTCTCCAGGACAATCCATTCAATGTAATGTGCTTCCAGCATGGGATGCTCCACTGATCCAACCTTCACGGTAACATGATCTCCGATCTGTTCAATAACCGGTACATGCTTTTCAAAGGCTCCGTCAGTTGTGTTGGGAGTTACAGCCTCACCAACCGCCACATCCGATATAACAATCTTTCCATCAACCTTGTAGAAATTCATATTCGTTTCCCCTTTCTTTTACATTCTTATACTTCAGTGTTTACTTGCCATCATCATTGTCAGAAACAACTCCTGCCAATTATGCGATTGATCTACCGCCTGTTTAAGTAGCTCTTTTTCCACGTCGTTTAAATTGCGATTACCGTATTCTACTAAGAACTTACATATAGCTTTTATTTGTTCTTCATTCATCACTACACTCTCCTTTTGTGTTCTTTTTATATTAGTCTTTTTATTCATAAAACATATAGCATCTTAAAAACATATAATCATAGTTACTATATCTATACTATACATTTATCAATATCATCTGTCCATATAATCAAGACAGACTTTTCAATCCAGTTTGGATTCCATACTCTATCATTCTTAAGTTTAATTTTTCATTTTTCAGTATTCATTGGCCGCCATAGGCGGCACCTTTTGTCATATATTGGGCCAGTATACGACTGCTATTTCACCAATGATATCTGTCATCGTTGCCACCCATTCAGACCAATCCCTCGACTCTTTCGTGATCATGACCACATGATCCCTCAATTCCATATTGATCTTTTCATAATCCCACTTTTTCAGCAACACACGTATATAACCATCCAGTATTCGTCTGGCTATTATATTATTCCAGCCCATATGTCTTTTCCGTCCTAAGTTCTGGATATAATCGATGGTCTGATAGACAGGCATTGTATTCCTGTTATGTAATATGCCACCGATCTTGTTCAGGAACTCATTGACCGACTCTTGTGTCGGCAGCTTATTTGCGTCATACCGGAAATACCGTCTGACACCGATCTCAATACATTCTTTAATAAATTCCGTGGAATACTTGTGGTAATAGAATCCAAACTGTTTCCTGTTCTTCAGGCTCAAAGAAAACGGAAAGGTCACCTTGCTTTCAATAAAGTTGATGAAATCATAGTAAGTCATACTGTTTCCCTCCTGTTTTGTCGTTTTTGATTGTGTTTAGGCATGAAAAAATGGAAGCTCTTTCGAACTTCCAGTCTTTCTTACCTTAATGATATCACGGGAACCTACTGTATTGCTAGTATCGGGGAACTATCATCTTTCTATCTAGTTTCTATTTATAGAACAACTAATTTGCTGCATTCAACCGAATAACATTATTATCTATATATAATACATTACTTTTCTTCTTTTAGAAGCATTCTGGAAATAACAGAGTACACCTTGCTGCTATTAAATATCTCTCTTACAATGCTTACAAGTTCATCATTGCTAGAAATGGGAGACATATTTTTATATTCAATATCTTCTAGAATACCCTCATCAATGTCTAACGATACAGGGAACATTTCTTTGTAATGAAGTATAAAAAGTCTAAATCTATATTCTGAATTAAATATTTCGAACTTATATTCTGTATCTGTATAGAGAGTATTAATATCTTTTTTGGTAGCTAATTCTTCTTCAAGAACTTCCTCATATTTTATAGAAGCTAAACCCGTGAATATTTTTTCAATAGTTGCCACTGTGTTAGTTGGGCCTGGTCTGTAATTCATCTTTGAAAAAGTCGCGTTAATTACACCTTTTGTTTGATTTTTTATTGCCCTTGCTTGTAGTCTTAGTATTTCCACCGTATTATTTTTTCTGTCATTGGTCTTTCAAAACTAGGCCATAAACTTTCCATAGTTATACCCCCTTCTTAACACATACTAAAAGTGGTAAATGATCGCTGATAGTCTCATCCGGTCTCACTCTTTTTATAAGGCTCTTTCCATTAATCATTTTTATATATTTCACAGAATCTATTCCCTCGATCAATTCCTTCCTTACGAGAACCTGGTCATAGCTGTTCCAATACAATTGATAATTACCAGACGAACAGTATATTGATCCAAACGTTTGGGTTTTTTCTGAAAGATAATTAATTACCGGATTGTAAAACCTTCTGTGTTTCTTTTCATTATATTCTACAATTTCTTGTTCATTTATAATTGTTTTAAAAAGAACAGCATTAAATGCATCTTTCTCAATAATTTCCTCTGAAAAAGGATTACAGTTAAAATCCCCTATAACTACAGTTTTTTTACTTTGGCTTTCTTTCTCTAACTCAATTATATCTTGGACAATACTTCTAATAACACTTTTTCTATCACTTGAAGTTGCCCATGGTGGTGCTGGTAAATGTAATCCTATAATATTATATGTATCATCATCTACAAAACAAGAATATAATGTATACCTGCTTTGCTCTCTTCGGACAACAGTATTAATTGTTTTTTTGCATATAAGCGTAACTTTTTCACAAGCACCATATCCGTCAAATTGCATGTATTCATTTTTCAAAAGTGAAAACAAGTCAGAAAAAAGTACTCCATGATATTCCGCAAATATGGCTATATCCACATCGTTTTCTTGGATTGTATCTGCAATCCATTTCTCATTCTTATTCCCCTTAAGGTTCCAAAAAAGTATATTCACTACTATATCACCGCTCTAAGTATAATAATATTATTATAGTCTATTCTCACAACATTTTTTATATTTCTTTCCACTTCCACATGGACACAAATCATTCCTCGGTATTTTATTTCCATGTATCATTCGGTGTTTTCTTAGTTTTTCTCTCGCTCTCATCTCGCCCATTCTTAATAATTTTTCTTTGTTTTCATCGGTTATTAAAGTGTCTGTCAATTCATCAAGGCTGATATCTTTTATTTTTTTCTTCTGATCAAACCTTATACAAATAAGATATCTTTTCGTTTCTCCAAACCAAGCCATAGTAGATAAAACATAATCAACTTGCTCATCTCGTGTTACGTCTTCTATTCCAGGTTGTTGAACGAAACAAGTATAGGACGCTTTATTTGATTCACCCACAACAGTAATAATACTTCTTTTTCGAGTAGTGCTTTGTTTGTCATATAAATCATTAATAGAAGTCGCAAACCATTCTCTTGTATCCGATGCAAAATCAAGAAGAAAGTTTGATATCTGTATCTTGTTATATATATTACTAGCATCAAGATGCCTAATTATTTCATTGTAAAAAGGAAGTAATTTCTGTTGTGGTTTCTGCGGAGATAATTCATGATGATATAATTGGCCATAGTATGTATCCAACTTTTCTCGATAACCCATATAATATACTTTATGGGGTTGTGATTCATTTTCTATTGTTAATGCATAACAATTATGCTCTATATACATTCCTAAGTGATCTAATTCATCGTTTAAATTTATCTGAGGATTATTGGTCGCTTCCCTACGTTGTTTTAAATAATGCAGAAATATTAGTGGTGAATCAAAATAGTCTTTATATATCATTAAGTCATCAACTGCTATACATATGGTATTTGCTAAACATTTCAAAAAACTAATCTTCTCGGCTTTTGCTGCTAAAGCATTAATATTGTCAACTGTTATAGAGAAAGTATATATGTCTCTTATAGCTCTTGTATCTATTGGCATCTTTTCTGTTTTATCTTCATTATAAAACTGCGCTATCTCTTTATCTTTAATATAATCAAGTGTTCTTTTACATTGGCTATCTGGTTCTTGAATCAATTTTTTATATGATTCGATGTGCTGTTTAAAATCAGTTATTGGTGCAGTATAAACAAAAGAACCTGCTTTTACTTCTATTACAAATAATATATCATAATATTGTATTATGATATCATTTTCGCACATCTGCTTAAGTGACCTGCCTACAGGATAATAATTGTTTTGATATATTGCACATCCTGGTAGCAACTTCTGAAATATATCTGCCACTGCTTCTTCACTAGCCAATTGTTGTTTGCTACTCCATTGATAAGTTTTTTTCACTCTAGATATCATCTTTTGAATAGCTCTGTAAAAATTATCTACAAATGAAAAATAATCAAAGCAATAATATGATTCGTCGATCTTAATAAATGGTCTTTTTTGAATAGGCATATCAATTATAGGCCATCCCGGGTATTCAACCGCACTGAAAAAGCTTGTATCTTCTCCAATACAAAATGCTAATTGTTCTACAAAAGAAGTATTCCATCCGGTAATACAACATACATCGTTTAATTTATGCTCTAAAATCTGTCTTGCATCTTCTTGTAATTCTTCTCTATGAGATTTAAGCAATTCATATAAATCAGTACTCTCTTCATTTTTCTCCTCATCTTCTCGTAGTATTTCAACTATTTTGTTCAGGCCATCTAATTTCCCTTGAGATAATGCATATTGTAATTTCTCTATACCATTCACAATATCATTTGCTGACATGTTGAAGCATTCTTGAAATACTTGATCATGTATGAATAGCAACTTAGAATAATATTCTTTCTCAAATATCTGATAGCGTTTTCCTCTCACGCCATACATCATTTGCAATTCAATAATATCATCGATCAGTGCTTCATCATCCTTATGTTCCTGCCTATATTGTATCCCATAGAGTAAAATATACATGCTTGTTAATTTATATAATTGTTCAATATTGCATACTATTCTATTTAGTATAATTTGATCCTGATCTTCAAAATCTTCATTATCTTCTCTCTTGCAAGAAACATATATACTATGGACATATTCAACAGCTCGTTGATATGCGTAACTTTCATCATCAAGCTGTTGACATTCAGAAGTAATGCCAGACTTTGTGGATATAGCTAATAATTCTAATTGACCCAATAACTGTAGCGGATTGTACTTTAAAACTTGTTCTTTTATTCCAATAATAAGTGAATCTATTTCTGACTTTATTCGGGGTAATTGATCCGTATTATCTTGAATCATTGAACTTTTATTTTCTATGCATTGCAGGTATCTTTCTTGATCCATAAAACTTTATTACCTTTCTGTATATCGATTTTTCTCCTAATATGCCGTTTGGGTTTATGCTTTCAAAGCACTTACAAAGATTAAATATGCTAGTATTATAGAGAAACTATAAATATAATACAATAAAATAGTAAGCGTTTCATTCTCTTCTTGATCTTTTTCATCTGTCAAAAAGAACAAACGCTTACTTATTATTGTATTGTATTTTGGTTAAAGTTATATATAAGATACTATCTTTCTATATTATGAAATCTTCTTGCAATACTTTTCTTTTGCTTGTACACACGTTTCCCTTACCTTCTCCAGATACCCTTCCTTCCACACATTCTCCATATCATCTGTAATACGCTTCCACGATACAATCTGTCCATCTGGGCCTATATACCAGCCCAGATATCCTTTTTTGCCTTCATCTTTATAATCTATAACCCTGTATTCCCCTGTTCCCTTATACAGATCCACTACGCCTTCAAAGCGCACGTCAACACGCATTCCATCGGCATAATACTCCGGAATATACCGAAGTACTGCTTCCACGTATTCCTTTGTACTCATCTCATTCCCGGCGGCGTAGCGCTTCCACATGTCATTGTTTCTGACTTCATGACAAATAATCTTCCTGACGCCCAAGTCCGCCAGCGTATCCACTGTTTCCCGCAGAACGTCCGTATTTCCTCGGTGTATGTTCATCTCAACACTGGTCGGGAATCCCCTGAGATAGCAGCGGATCAGTGCGTTCCTTGCTGCCTGTTCCGCGCCTTTGATGCCCCGCATCCAGTCATGCTTCTCTACTCCATCAAAGCCCACGCAGAACTCCGGCTTCATGCTGCGCTGTTCAAACTGATCAAGCACGCTGTCCGTCAGCAGCCAGCCGTTTGTATAGATCTTTTCGATCTTCATCCCTTTTTCCAGCACGTAATCCACCAGGCTCCAGAAGTCTTCCCGTACAAACGGCTCTCCTCCGGAAATCTTCAGGCTTCGCACACCGCATTTTGCCATCCGGTCAATGGACTGGATCGCTTCCAAATGCGTCATTTCATCCAGGGCGGAATCCGGCGTATTGACGCAGCAGAACCTGCACCGGAAGTTGCACCTTCCGGTGATCGTCCATAAAACCTGTTCAGTACATCGCTTGTCTAACGGATCACAGTAATTCTCCATGCTGTTCTCCTTCAGCTTATCGCGCTATGCCAGGAAAGCCCTTCAGTCCAACACGATTGAAGGGTTATCATATGCCACATCTTCTCAGATACGTTACGAATGATCTCAACTTACCACCAGAACCATCCCCACCAACCAAGGAAACCAGTATGTTTCGGCTTGGGTTTGCTGTAGCCGAAATATGTCGTCTGCCAGTTATTCGTGTTGCAGCTTGTAAGCTGCTCTCCCGAGCACGTCAGGATGTCTTCATTCCCCAGGTTGATAATGGTTACCTTCGCCTTCTCGTACTTCATTGTCCCTTTCCCCTTTTCTTTTATTGAATAGTTTCTATTGCGGGAGAGATACTCTCCAGAAATTCGTTGATGTCCTGCCTGGCGGTAGACTCATCCAGATCTATATATCGTTCCATGGCCGCACTGACCAGTTTCCCCAGTGACGTTCCCTTTTCGATCATTTCCCAGTAGAACGCCCCGGTTTCATTTGTCTGAATGATGGACCGGAATGTATCCGCGTTCTCTCCGGTAGCAATGATCATGTACTCGTCCAGCATCTTCTGCATTACAAAACCTTCCCTGGCCCGGATCATCCGCATTCCCCCTTCTTTCCTGTCCCTTTCCCTATTAAAACGCGTACTGCGTTTTCAGTTCATCCTTCATCTGCTCCCACAGCTTTGCCGGCTCTTCCTTGTACATATTGCAGGTATACAGATAAAACGGTACTTCCTTTACAAAACGCTCCATCAGGTTCATGAATACGCCCATCAGCTTCGGATTGCTGGGCACCAGAACCTGTTTGAAAAGCCTCAGCATAATCTCCCTTGCATCCATCCGCCTCAGGGATACTTCCTCTCCCCGCTGGAGGAAACAGACCGCCTTCATCGGAACACGGGTGTTCTCTCCAAGGTGCTCCTTGCCCCGCCAGGGTGTCCCGCAGGCGAACAGCCCGTCATTTACAAACCGGAGGATCGGTTTATCCCCGTTCACAACCTTCATCCGTTTGCCGAAGGCTTTCTTCCAGAGCATCACCCGGGTAGTTTTGCCCGTTCCGCTCTCCGCTGTGAACACCACGCCCTGTCCATCGATATTGATCACCGCCGCGTGCATCAGGAAAGCGTTGTAATCCATCATCAGGAGGGCGATCTTCCGGTAGATGCAAAGCTGCTCATTCTCTTCCGGGGTCGGCTGCCCTTCAGCCTCAATCTCTTCTTCTGAAGCAGAAACCGTCACCCAGGGCTCGCGGCTTGTCAGGTAATCCCTGTACAGCTGCCTGGTGGATCCATATCGACTTTCAATACCAATAGGTATACCGGCTATCTCGATGGTAAACATCTGCCTGTCTTCCTTTTTATTCTTCTGTCCGCATCACTTGTCATGCAGTGCCGCAAACGTATTCATCACTTTACTTAGGATTTTACAGGTCAAGCCTCCCGTTTGCAATACACTATGTAACTTTTCATTTTCATCGATTACATAACTATGTAATTATCAATTTGCAAAAAACCGTGTAACCCTTATATATCAACGATTCTATGAAAAACCAGTATTTATCTCACTTGTACGGTTTTCGGCATACATCGCGTTGCGCAAAATGCAAAACGTTTCATGTTATGATCAGCTTCATTTTGGGTTACTTCCCCCATTTGCCACATTTACATACAATCATTGTTATGTAAAAAAAGGATCCGGCCATATCCTGACCGGATCCACATTGTTTTCCAACGTATCCGCTAGCACTTGTATA
>Ga0310786_10012022_pt1 | contig 10752 bp, 9 predicted proteins | sample AusTroGonzalo_MG_FD_203881 | JGI IMG/M metagenome (GOLD analysis project Ga0310786, IMG submission 203881) | Bovine rumen microbial communities from tropical cattle in Woodstock, Queensland, Australia - Gonzalo_03 (v2) (version 2) | ecosystem: Host-associated > Mammals > Digestive system >...
TTATCTACCACTTCGGCTTCTACGACGTCTTCTTTATTGCCGCCGTTGTTCGCTTGGGCTTGGTCGGCACCCGGTTGGGCTCCGGCTTGCGCCCCTTGCGCTTGTTGTTTGGCTTGCGCGTCTTTATACATCGCTTCGCCTAACTTTTGCCCCGCTTGCAACGCCGCGTCGGTGGCTGATTTCATACGGGCCACATCGTCGCCTTTTAAAGCATCGCGCAAGTCGTTTAACGCTTGGTCAATCTTGCCGCGTTCTTCTTGGCTGACCTTGTCGCCATATTCTTTAAGTGCTTTTTCCGTCTGATACAATACGCCGTCGCCTTGGTTTTTGGCTTCAATGACTTCTTTGTGTTTCTTGTCTTCCTCGGCAAATTTCTCGGCGTCTTTGACGAATTTTTCCACTTCCGTGTCGCTTAATTTGTTGGGCGAACTGATCGTAATATGTTGCTCTTTGTTCGTTCCCAAATCTTTGGCGGACACGTTTAAAATACCGTTGGCGTCAATATCAAACGTCACTTCAATTTGCGGCACGCCGCGCGGAGCGGGCGGGATGCCGTCCAAATCAAATTTCCCAAGCGGCACGTTGTCTTTGGCCATGGGGCGTTCGCCCTGTAAGACGTTAATGGTGACGGCCGGTTGGTTGTCGGACGCGGTGGAGAAAATTTGCGTTTTCTTAACCGGGATGGTGGTGTTGCGTTCAATGAGGCGCGTGCACACACCGCCCAAGGTTTCCAATCCGAGCGACAACGGCGTAACGTCCAAGAGTAGCACGTCTTTTACTTCGCCCGTCAAAATACCGGCTTGCACCGCCGCACCGATGGCCACACATTCCATCGGGTCAATGCCGCGTTCAATTTTCTTGCCGACAAGGTCTTCCACATATTTTTGCACGATCGGCATGCGGGTTGGACCGCCGACGAGAATAATGCGGTCAATTTGGTTGGCGGACAACTTGGCGTCAGACAACGCTTGATTAACGGACTTGCCGCAGCGTTTGACGATGTCGTCCACTAAACTTTCCAGTTTGGCGCGCGAAAGTTTAAGTTCCAAGTGTTTCGGGCCGTCGGCTCCGGCAGAGATAAACGGCAAGTTGATGTCCGTTTCCATAGTGGTGGAAAGTTCAATTTTGGCTTTTTCGGCCGCGTCTTTTAAGCGTTGGGCCGCTTGTTTGTCTTTGGACAAATCAATACCCGTTTGCTTGCGGAATTCGTCTACCATCCACGCGATGACGGCGTTATCCATATCGGTACCGCCCAGTTGCGTGTCGCCGGAGGTGGAGAGTACATCAAACGTACCTTCGGCCCCCATTTCCATAATGGTTACATCCAGCGTTCCGCCGCCGAGGTCAAACACCAATACTTTTTGTTCTTTGCCGGCTTTATCAATACCGAACGCGAGCGCCGCGGCCGTCGGCTCGTTGACTAGACGCACCACTTCCAACCCCGCAATGCGGCCCGCGTCTTTGGTGGCTTGGCGTTGGTTATCGTTGAAGTAAGCGGGCACGGTGATAACGGCCTTTTCTACTTTTTCGCCTAAAAACGCTTCGGCGTCTTTTTTCACTTTTTGTAGGACGAACGCCGAGAGTTGTTGCGGGGTAAATTCCTGCCCGCGCAAGTTGTACTTATAATTTTCCCCCATTTTACGCTTAAACGCGGTGACGGTGCCTTCCGGGTTGGCAATCGCTTGCCGGCGGGCCGGCTCGCCCACGAGGCGTTGGCCGTCTTTCGTAAACGCTACATAAGACGGAAATGCTTTCCCGCCGATAGAACTACCCTCGGCAGACGGAATGATCGTTCCTCTGCCCCCTTCCATCACAGCGGCAGCCGTGTTGGAAGTTCCTAAGTCAATACCAATAATTTTTGCCATACTTTTTATCTCCTTTTGGTTAAATTTTCGTGCGGGTCGGCCGCACGTTCAAATTATTTTTCGGTATATTGGCCGACGATGACCCGCGCCGGGCGCAGGACTTTGCCGTCCAACATAAACCCCATTTGTACTTCTTGTAACACCAGGCCGTCTTGTTTTTCTTCCGCCGGCACCATCGCCACCACTTCTTGGGTGGACGGGTCGTAGGGTTTATTCAAAACGTCCATTTTTTCAATGCCTTCGCTATGAAAGGCCTTTTCCATTTCCGTCAAAATCAACTGCATACCGTCTACTACACTTTTTAACTCATTGGACGCATTTTTCAAAGCGTCTTTTTTATTTAGTTGCGCACTTTGCTTGAGCAAAATTTCATAAGACGGAAGCAATTTTTCGGCCAGTTCTTTTTTGCCGTATGCTAAAAAGGTGGCCTTTTCGCGCTCGGTACGTTTGCGGAAGTTTTCAAAGTCCGCGCTTAAACGCACAAACTGTTCGTAATAATCCGGCTTGGTTTCTTGGGCGGCAACTTCCGGCTCGGCGGCCGGTTGCGGCGGCTCCTGTTCCAAGGTTTCTTGCGGTTTGTGATGATGTTTACTCATAGTCTTCCTCGTCGTTGGGTTGCGGCAGGGCCGTCCAGTTTTGCAAGGTGCTTTCCAGTAAACTGCCGATGAAGTTTACTAAAGACATCACCCGCGTATACTCCATGTGTTTCGGCCCGATGATCCCCAGCATGCCCACCGTTTTATCCCCCACTTTGCACGCGGTGGAAACGATACTTAAGTTTTTAAGTTCTTTGAGTTCGTTTTCACTGCCGATGCTGACATTTAGTTTTTGGTTGGCTTTTTCCATCCCTGTCATTTTTTCGCTTAATAAATTGGAAAACCGCTCGCGCTCCTCTACAAAGCGCATCATTTGTTTCAGGTCCTCAAAATCGTCTTGCGAGGTATTTTCCAACAGTTGCCCAAAGCCCTCTACGTAGAGTTCGTTAGTTGCTTGCGGGCGTTCCATATCTTTTAATACTTGGGTGGCGAGGTCGGCCATGTCGGCAATTTCGCGGTGGCCGGAATGGACGTGTTGCCACAAAATTTGACGCGCCTGCGCCAGCGTGCGGCCCTCAATTTCCTCGTTAATAAAACGGCTTAAAACGCGTAACTTGGTGGGGCTTACCACATACCCCGTGCGCACCGGCCAATGGCGCACCGCGCCGGACTCGGTCACGAGGACGGCCAGCACCGCACCGGGAGCAAGCGGAATGAAATCCAACCGTTGCACGCGCTGTTCTTGCACGTTAGAGGTGTACACAAAGCCGGCCGCGCCGGAAAGCATCGCCAACAGGCGCGACGTTTGCGCCATCATATTATCCACTTCGCTCACGCGGGCATCGTAGGCCTCCTCAATGCGCTCGCGCTCTTTGGCGGCCATTTTTTGGACGTTGGCCAAATAATCCACATAATAGCGGTAGGCCTTATCGGTAGGGATGCGCCCGCCGGAAGTATGCGGCTGATAGAGGTATCCCTCCTCCTCCAATTCCGCCATGATATTGCGAATGGTGGCACTGGAAACGTCCGGCAACGCCTCGGACGCAATCAGGTGAGAGCCGACCGGGCGGCGGGTTTCCACATATTGCTGAACAACCCAACGTAAAATTTTTTCTTTGCGCGCTTTGGCGACTTCCGGTTTCAAAATCCGCATATAATTTTTTGGGGTGCTTACCGTCTGTTATTTTAGCACTCGCATTTAACCTCTGCTAAAATTATATGCAATTATTTTATTTTTGTCAACCCCTTTTTTTGAGTGCTAATTATAACCCCCTTGCCGGGGGTACTTGCCGCACGGGCATGAGGCCTTGAACCTCTGTTTGTGGTTGGAGCGATGTTTTAGCAAAATGGGTTTTTATAGACGGTGCTTTTTTGTTTTTCCGTCGGCGAAAAATTTTACTTGACATCGTTTTTTTTTTTGCTACATTTTACTTAATGATATACACAGGAGAATAATGTATGCAAAAAGAAAAAGAGAATAAAATTGCCACTCATCCCCGAAATTTGTTGTCAGGGATCTGCTGTTATAATAAAAGGCAGACCCCCGATGGAAACCTTCGGGGGAGAGAAAGAGGATTTACGCTCATTGAACTTTTGGTCGTCGTTCTCATCATCGGCATTTTGGCGGCGGTGGCTCTGCCGCAGTATCAAAAAGCGGTGTGGAAAAGCCGTTCTATGCAACTGCTTACATTGGCTAAAAGTTTATCTGTCGCGCAAGAAACCTATCATATGGCTTCCGGCGAATGGGCCAGTGTATTTGGTGAGTTGGATTTAGAATTTAATGGATTAGAACTACAAACTACCAGCAAAGTGGGAATGAGCGTTTCGGGGCAGACGGACAAAATCAGGGGAAATGATTTTTTAGAATTAGCGGTAAATAATGGTGCTTTCGGAGTGGAAAGTGTGGCTTTGTTCACAACGGGGCCCTACAAGGGAGCCGGATTTATTTATATCCATGCCGATTCGTCAAACACTATGGAAAAGAAATTGTATTGTTCGGAAGGTATTTCGTATATTACAACGCCGGGATTATTCTGCCGGAAAGTTTTGAAAAGTCCTATGGTAACGCCTACTAGTTGGTGGGGATCTCGGTTTTATGAACTTCCTTAATGCAACCACCCCGCGTATTTTTTACGCGGGGTGGTTTCGCTATAGTAAAACACTTATTTACTAAACGCCATACAACAGTTGCCCAGCATGCAGTTCTTGCACGCGCAGGACGGTTGGCGTTCTTTCAAGGCCGCGAGCAATTTGCGGGCAAAGTCCGTAAGTGTCGGGTCGCGCGCGCCGAGCACCAGCATAATATCGCCGGGCTTAGCGGCGGCGGCCATTTCGGCCAGCAGATGTTCGCGGCACCCGTCGTAACTTACGTTCACGCCGCGTGCTTTTAAGCCCTCGTATACCGTCCGGCAGGAAATGCCTTGAGGGATCGTTCCGCCCGGATAATACACTTCCGTTAGCCACAAGTGATCGTTGGGGCCGATAGAACGCGCGAAACTTTCCACAAATTCGTTAGTCAGCAGTTTAATAGACGTAAACGCATGCGGTTGATAAAACGCCAGCACCCGTTTTCCGCGCAAGTGTGCGGCGGCAATCGTGGCGGCGAGTTTATGCGGGTTATGCGCGAAGTCGTCCACCACTTCAATTTTATCGTAACTGCCGATGCTCGCAAACCGGCGGGCAATTCCTTGGAATTTGTGCAGTGCTTTGGCGCACGTTTCCAAATCTACGCCCAGTTGCAACGCGGCGGCCACGGCGGCGGTGGCGTTGGCTACGTTGTGGATCCCCGGCACTTGCAAACGAAACGCAACGCCTTGAATCGTAAAGTCCGAGCCGAAACCGTCCACCTTAATTTCCGTCGGGTGTACGTCCCCGTACGAAAGCCCGAACGTCTTGGCCCCCGGGGCGATGGCTTGCAGGTTGGCTTCTTCGGCGTTGACGATAGCCGTTTGACAATGCGCAATAAATTCTTTGAAATATCCTTGCAAGACTTCAATTTCTTTGTGGTCTTTTTGCAAGTTCAAACACAGGCCGATGTGCGGTTTATATTTAACGATAGAGCCGTCGCTCTCGTCGGCCTCAATAACCAACAGGTCCGACGCACCTTTATACACATTGCCAAAAACGCCTTGCTCTTTTTGCAAAGATAAAATCGCCGCGCCCGTAATGACCGACGGGTTTAACCCTGCAAATGCCAAAATATCGTAAACCATCGCCGTCGTGGTGCTTTTGCCGCTCGTGCCGGAAACGGCAATCGTGCGGTGTGTGGCTACGTGTTTGGCTAAGAGTTCCGAGCGGTGCATGGTGGGAATTTTTAATGCACGCGCTTTTTGAAGTTCCGGGTTGTCCTCTTCAATGGCGGAAGACAAAATGACCAGTTCGGTTTTCTCGTCAATGCCGCTACCGTCTTGCGGGAATAATTTGACACCGAGTTTTTGCAAATAATCCCACAAGGCCATATCGGTATATCCTTTGCTAATGAGCCGGTCCGAGCCGGTGACTTCGTCGCTACCCATGGCGTGCAGTTGCGCCAGCGCACTCATGCCTACACCGCCAATTCCTATAAAATGAATTTTCATTTTTTACGTTCCTTTAATTTAAATTTTGCATAGTCCGACATGGTGTAAAATCCCGCACGACACGTGGTAAGCCACGCCGCAATTTCCAAGGCGGACTTGGCAAACAAATCGCGGTTGACGGCTTGATGCGTGAGGGAAATTTCATCAAAGGGGGATGTGAATTTTACTTCGTGTGTGCCCACGGTTTCGCCGATCCGTTCGTAGGTCACTTCTGCTACGGGCAAGTTGACGGCGGCGGCCAAGTTTTTGGCCGTGCCGCTGGGGGCGTCTTTTTTATGCACGTGGTGAATTTCGTGCAGGCGGATGTTGTAGCCCTCGTACATGGTTGCGGCCTGACGGGCCAGTTCCGTAAAAAAGTAAACGCTTAAACTGACGTTGGGGGCAAAAAACACCGGGATTTTTTCTTCCTGTTGTAACTGGAGTAAAAAAAGTTCCGGCAAATTCGTCGTGCCGGTTAGAAACGGTTTGCGCCGCATCTTGGCTAAAGCAAACGCTTCTCCGGCGCCTTGCGGGGTGGAAAAATCAATAACGACATCAAAATCCGCCGTTACGTTTTCGCCCGCGCCGCGCGTGGCCGTCACGGTCAGCCCCAGTTGCGGCAACTCGTTAATCAGCCGCACCATGGCGCGGCCCATTTTGCCGTTGGCACCGTTGATGAGTGCTTTTATCGGTCCGGTTTTTTTCATACAAAACGCTCCAGCAAAAGTTCGGCAATTTGCCGGCCGTTCATCGCGGCCCCTTTGAGTAAATTGTCAAACGTAATAAAATAGTGAATGATATTTTTTTCTTCTACGTCTTGGCGTAAGCGGCAGATAAAGGTGGTTTCCTTGCCGCTGACTTCTTTGGGCGTGATGACGGCGTCGGAATAGCGCAAGTTAGCAAATTGGTTCCACGCCGCTTTGATTGGTTCCAATTCGGCGGGTTTATCTAATTTGACCGTTACGCCAAGCGAGTGGCTGTTTTCCACGCCTACGCGCACCGTGTGGCAGTAGACTTTTAAATCCGGGATTTCCAAAATTTTGCGGCTCTCGTACAATCCTTTTAGTTCTTCGCTGGTGTGCCCGTTTTTAAGGAGCGAGCCGATCATTGGTACGCAATTTTTCTCGTAATACGAGCCGGGGGTGTGGAAGTCGTCCAACAATTTTTTGCCGCCGCCGCTGATGGCTTGATACGAGCAGAAAAATACTTCTTCAAACCGGTAAAGCGGTTTCAACGGGGCCAAACTCATCACCAGTCCGGTCGTCGTGCAATTTGGGCTGGCGATAAGCGGCGTGTCTTTGGTGATGGCGTGGGGGTTAATCTCCGGGATGACCAGCGGCACGCCGTCTGTCATGCGAAATTCGGACGACATATCCACGATAAATTTGACGCGGTTTTTTAAGGCGGGGGCCAGTTCGCGGCTGACGGGGTTATCGGTACATAAAATAGCGATGTCCAATGTGGGGATTTCGTCGTTGCGGCCGAAAGTTTTTAATTCAAACGGAGTTTTGATTTTTTGAAGTTCGGCCTGCATTTTCCGGCCGACCATTCCGTTAATGCCGATGATACCTATTGTTTTCATACTGCCCTCACCGAATCATCCACGCCGGGTTAGCCGTTTTTAAGAGCGCGTCTATGTGGGCTTGGTGCTCGGCGGAGATTTCGCCCAGCGGCAAGCGCACCGCGGCCGAGCCAAACCCTAACTTGGCTAACATATATTTAATGCACGTGGGGTTTGTTTCGGCGTAACACGCTTTAATCAGCGGATAGAGTTGTGCAAACTGCACAAACGATTCGCTCGTTTTACCTTGTTTAAATAACTTGTAAATTTGTACAAACGCCGGTGCAAATACGTTGGCCGCCGCGCTGATAATCCCGGCGGCGTTGATGGCTAAATACTGCGGGAATAAATCGTCGTTGCCGCACAGATAATCTAACTCGGCGGCGTAGTTGACGGCGGTATTCATGACGTGGGCCGGGTCGTAGTCCGACTCTTTCACGCCTACAATTTGCGGAACGGCTTTTAATAAATCGGTCAGGACGGGCGCGGGCAATTTTAACCCCGTGCGTCCGGGGATGTGGTACAACACGATGGGTATCCCCACCGCGGCAACGGCTTGATAGTGTTTAATGAGTCCCGCCGGATTGGGCTTATTATAATAAGGAGTGACTACCAAAACGGCATCGGGCTGATAAGCCAGTACGGCGCGGGTGTTCTCCACAGCGGCGGTAGTAGCGTTAGCCCCGGTGCCGATGACGATTTTGCATTTACCCGTCAAGCGCGGCACGCAAAAATCCAAAATCTGTTTTTTTTCGGCGGCGGATAAGGTGGGTGTTTCCGCAGTGGTGCCTAATAACACTATGCCATCCACCCCGGCGGCCAGTTGGGCCTGTATTAAATGTTCCAAGGCGGAGAAATCAATTTGTCCGTTTTTATCAAAAGGCGTGGCCAACGCCGTAAAAACTCCGTTTAACATAAACACCTCTGTTGGTAAAGTAGAACTGTTCATATTTTAGCAATTTAATTGCTATAATTAAGGTAATATTTTTAGTTGAGAGGATATTATGGCAGAAAACGAAAACGAGAAGGACCTTTCCGCAGCATTTGAACAAACTTCCACCAGTTTGCCTACGGACTTGTGGGAAAAGAAATTAAAAGACAAAGAAAGCACGGCCGTATTTGAGCCCGCGCCGCATAGTTCGTTTATGCCGCGCAGTTTGTGGGCGTCTATTTTACTGCTTACGTTTATTGTGTCGGCGTGTTGCGGGGTGTATTTATCGGTGCGTCCGGTGGCGCGTAACCCCAAAACGGCAGATGCGGATAAGGCCTTGTTGACTTTTTCCAAAACCAAATCCGTGAAAGAAGGTATTGCGTGGATTAAAGTGCGCGGCGTTATCGCACAGGATAATACGACGGGCAGTTTCTCCCGTCCGTCCGGTGCAAGCGCGGTAGCCAAGCGCATCCGCCAAGCGGCCGAAGATAAAAATGTAAAAGCCATTGTGCTGGATATCAATTCGCCCGGCGGCACGGTGGCCTCGGTACAAAACATTTACGGCGAACTGTTGAAAGCCAAAGAACAAGGTAAAAAAATCGTGGCGCTTTTGCGTGACGTGGCAGCGAGCGGCGGTTTTTATATTGCTATGGCGGCGGACCAAATCGTGGCCGAGCCCGGTACGATTACCGGGTCCGTAGGGGTCATTATGCAAACGGGCAACGTGGAAGGACTTTTTGAAAAAATCGGAGTAAAAGTAACGCCCATTACGTCGGGCAAATACAAAGACATGGGCTCTGCTTTCCGCCCGATGACCGATGCCGAAAAAGCCATTTTGCAAGATATGGTTAACGATACGTACACGCAATTTTTCGCCGCCGTTAAAGCGGGCCGGCCGGAGGTAAAACCGGAAGTGCTGATGGAATATACCGACGGGCGCGTGTTTACCGGTCAACGTGCGTTTAATTTGGGTTTTATAGATAAACTGGGCGGCGAAGAAGAAGCGCGCTTGCTGGCCGGGGAACTGGCCGGGATCAAAGATCCGCAAATTGTTTTGCAACGCGGCGATAACTTGCGCGAGTTTATTTTCTCACTCGGGTCCAGCATGGAAACGCGCTCGCTGACTAAAGAATTGCAAGCGTTTACTACGCCCAGCGTAGCGTATTTGTGGGTGCACTAGGAGTAAGTATGCACGTATTCAAATCGTACTTTCAATACGTTAACGACCCCGAACAAGCCCTGTGGGCGTTGTTGGAAGAACGCTCTTTTGCCCAAGCGTGTGTGGGCTATTTGGCCGCGGCGCTTAGTTGGGTGTTATTTTTTAACATCGGGGACGGATTATCGGTGTCGTCGTTTTTGTGCAAATTGGCGGTGGTTTTTATCGCCGAACTGACGGCCGGATATTTACTGGCCGCGTTTTGCGGGATGATCCTGGATTTTTGGCGCGTGGAAACATCGCCGGTTAAACTGTTTGTGCTGATCGGATCGGCCGGATTTATCAAAGGACTACTCATTGCCTTTGCGCTAATTTCGGCCGCGGTGCCGGGAGCGCATTTGGGGTGGTTGGCGCCGCTGGGACTTTTAAGTGTGTTTAGTTTGCAACTGGGATATTTGACCCGCGGCGTGCACCGTACGTATGAAATTTCCTACACCAAAGCATTTACGGCCTGGATTATGGCGTGTGTGCCGGCGGTTGTATTGCTGGTACTTTTGGGTGTGTTTTTTGTGTGGGGGCTGTTGCTCCTGTTTTAGTTGTACGATGTTTTAAAGTGAGAACGGCGGCGCGTAACTTTGTGTTACGCGCCGTTTTTAGTTTATAATTTGTATGGCATAGTATAATACGTAAAGCCGTTGTTGCCGTCGTTTCCGTTTTTTTGGGTTAACAATTTGCAAATTTCTTTATTGGAAGTGTTTGCGCTTGTGGCCATGCAAATTATTTCTCTGCTTGCAAACCTAACTTCAAACCAAGGTAAATTTTTGGCGGATGCAATTAAATTGTTACCCGAACTGCCAAAGGAGTATTTGTAAGTTGTAGGTTGGACGGCCGTTGTCCAGCCGTTTATCGCGCCTTCTTTATCGGCTCCCAGAGAAATGGATAATTCATCAAAGGATGTTGCGTAGGTACCGTTGGCTAAATAATATACCTCTTGGGCTTGGGCAATAGTGCGCACGATACTTAACGCTTCGGAAGCGCGTGCTTTTTTTACGGCCTTTTGATATTGCGGCAGTGCCACGGCCGCCAAAATGCCGATGATGAGAACGACGACTAATAATTCAATAAGCGTAAATGCTTGTTTGTTTT
>Ga0310786_10012025_pt1 | contig 10748 bp, 8 predicted proteins | sample AusTroGonzalo_MG_FD_203881 | JGI IMG/M metagenome (GOLD analysis project Ga0310786, IMG submission 203881) | Bovine rumen microbial communities from tropical cattle in Woodstock, Queensland, Australia - Gonzalo_03 (v2) (version 2) | ecosystem: Host-associated > Mammals > Digestive system >...
AGCCAAATGCCGTTCTGTGCCTTGTAGTAGTAAATGTCGCTACGGTCACCGAATGCAGCCTTCAAGTCTTCTTCGGTCGTCGTTTCGTCGGCGTGCCAAATAGGAATGCGATGGCCCCACCAGAGCTGACGGCTGATGCACCAGTCGCGCTTTTCCTTGAGCCAGTCGAGGTACTTGTTCGCATAACGTTCTGGAATGATCTTGATTTCGCCGCTCGTGACAGCCTTCATGGCGTTGTCGGCGAGGACGTCCATCTTCACGAACCACTGGTCGCTCAAGTACGGTTCAATCACGGTCTTGGAACGGTCGGAGTGACCCACCTGCATTTCGTGGTCTTCGACCTTGATGAGGAGGCCGAGGTCTTCGAGGCCCTTCACCACGGCGTCGCGTGCGGCCTGGCCCTTCATGCCCTGGAACTCGCCTGCGTTTTCGTTGAGCGTGCCGTCGTCGTTCAGGATGTTGATCATCGGGAGCTTGTGACGGAGACCCGTTGCATAGTCGTTCGGGTCATGAGCCGGAGTCACCTTCACGGAACCCGTACCGAATTCCATATCGACGAGGATAGCGTCTGCAATTACCGGAATTTCGCGGTTCACGAACGGAACCTTGAGCATCTTGCCGATGAACTGCTTGTAGCGTTCGTCGTTCGGGTGCACAGCGAGAGCCGTATCGCCCATGATCGTTTCTGGACGAGTCGTGGAGACCGGGATAAATCCCGAACCGTCGGCCAGAGGATACTTGAACGTCCAGAAGTGACCCTTCACGGTTTCGTAATAAATTTCATCGTCGGCAACAGCGGTCTGGAGCTTGGTGTCCCAGTTCACGAGACGCTTGCCGCGGTAGATAAGACCCTTCTTGAAAAGGTTGAAGAAAGCGTGGCGCACAGCCTTTGCGCAAACCGGATCGAGCGTAAAGCGCTGACGGCTCCAGTCGCAGCTGACTCCCAGACTCTTCAACTGCTTCGTGATGCGAGCTTCGTATTCGTCCTTCCACTTCCAAATGCGTTCGACGAGAGCGTCGCGGCCAATGTCGTGGCGGGTCTTGTGTTCGTCTTGGAAAAGTCTCTTTTCGACGACTGCCTGCGTGGCGATGCCAGCGTGGTCAGTGCCCGGAATCCAGAGCGTGTCGCGACCAGTCTTACGGCGATAGCGGACGAGAATGTCCTGCAGCGTGTCGTTCAGAGCGTGGCCGAGGTGCAGAGCACCCGTAACGTTCGGAGGCGGAATGACGACGGAGAACGGTTCACCCTTTCCGCTCGGGGCAAAATCATTATTCTTGTTCCATTGGTCGTGCCAACGGTCTTCTACAATTTTCGGATTATAACGAGTTTCCATTTCCATAGTGGGCACAAAGATAGAAAATAGTGGTTAGTGGTTAGTGGTTAGTGGTTAGGAAATGCAATAAAAAAGCGCCAAAGGAGCGGCAATTTAGAAAATAGTAATTAGTGGTTAGTGCTTGGTGGTTAGTGAAATGCGGGCGGAAAAATGCCTCTGTCGTGTCATTCTGAGCGGAGTCCGTAAGGACGAAGTCGAAGAATCTAGAGAGAGGGATGTCCCCCGATAGGTCATCCGTAACTCGTAATTTTAGGTACTTACGGATGAGTAATAATTGCGATAGGTCGTCCGTAACTCATCATTTTGACCACTTACGGACGAGTAATTTTCAAAATAGGTCATCCGTAACTCTGAAAATATTATATATTATTGACTATAAAATCGGACTTTTTTATGGAAAATCGCTTTATTGGACGAGAAGAGGAATGCAAAATCCTCGAAGATTGCTATAGAAGTGGCAAGGCGGAGTTTGTTGCCGTTTTTGGGCGTCGTCGTATTGGCAAAACATATCTTGTCAAACAGTTCTTCAAAGATCGCATAGATTTCTATGTGACGGGAATCTATGAGGGCAAAAAGAGTGAGCAACTTGCTGCTTTCAACAAGGCTTTAAACCAGTACGACAAAGATTCGTATCCGTTGGTTGACAATTGGTTCGATGCTTTTGAGCAGCTGAAATCGCTCATTTCTCATTCGTCGAAAAAACGAGTTGTTGTTTTTATAGATGAGCTTCCGTGGTTTGATACGGGCAAGTCGAGATTCGCGAAAGCTCTAGAACTGTTTTGGAATAGCTGGGGCGCCGATCAATCCAAATTGATGTTGGTCGTGTGCGGTTCGGCGACTACTTGGATGACTCAGAAATTAATTGGCAGCAAGGGTGGACTATATAATAGGATTACTCGCAGTATTCGACTTGCTCCATTTACTTTGAAAGAAACAGCTGAGTTCATTGCAAGTAAAAATCTAGGATTTAATGTAGCACAAGTTGTTGAATGTTATATGATTCTTGGTGGAACTCCGTATTATTTAGATTTACTGAAGAAAGGACTTAGTTTGAGTCAAAATATTGATGCTTTGTTCTTTGCTTCTAGTGCTCCGCTTCGAATTGAATATAAATTCTTGTTCCAATCGTTGTTCAAAGACTCAAATAACTATGCACGTGTTATTACGCTATTGAGCAAGAAACTCAAGGGCATGACGCAGAAGGAAATCAAGGACGAACTGAAGCTTTCCGATGGTGGAAATCTTACTGAAATATTGAATAACCTCTGTGATTGTGAATTTATACGGAAATATAGTGCTTTTGGGAAGAATAAACGTGAAGCGATGTATCAGCTTATTGATATTTATTCGCTGTTTTATCTGCGTTTTGTTGGCGATGATCAAGGCAAGGATCCTCATTATTGGTCTAATATCAACGAAGCTTCGGTAAAGGCTAGTTGGCAAGGATACGCTTTCGAGAATGTCTGTTTGCATCATCTTCCGCAAATCAGGGCTGCTCTCGGTATCCAAAATATTATCACTAATGCTTGCTCATGGATGAGTAACGATAAAAATAATGGAGCCCAGATAGATTTGGTTCTTGAACGGAATGACCAAGTCGTTGACCTGTGCGAAATAAAATACTGTAATACGCTTTATGAAATTTCCAAGGAATACGCAAATAAAATGACAGATAGAATAAATTTGTTCAAGAATCAAACTAAAACGCGTAAAGCCTTGCATCTTGTGATGATAACTCCTTTTGGACTTAAAAGCAATTTGTATCAGGGGATTGTCCAAAACGAAATCACGCTAGAAGATTTGATGAAGTAAATGTTGCTTTGTCATATTATGACATTTTGTGAATGTATATTGAAAACGTGAATGCTATTGATGTAAAAAAAAGACCTTGAGAAGTTGGCTCAATATCAGCGGACGTTGTGGAGTAAGCCTCGACTTACCTATCTGTTTTTTGAATTGACGGATTGTTGCAATTTAAGTTGCAAACATTGCGGCAGTAGTTGTTTGTCGTCAAATCGGAATTACCTCCCTTTTATCGAAGCGAAAAAAGTGCTTGATCAAGTTGCAAAAGCGTTTGATAGTTCTCAAATACTCGTATGTATCACTGGTGGCGAACCTCTGTTGAATAAGGATGTTTTCAAAATAATTTCTTATTCAATATCACTTGGTTATTCTTGTGGCATAACTACAAATGGAACCTTGCTTACAAATCGCATGTGTTGTCAACTGAAAAATGCTGGGCTTCACGCCGAAGACCACGCGACTGGAAAAAATGGGTTCAACCTTGCTGCGGTAATGCTCCTCGGGCGTGATGAGGTCATTCGCGATATTTGTCCGGCTTACCAGACGGATGCGCTTGTCCGCAAGGTGAATGTTGACCGGTATGACGACCGTCTGACAGTGGTTACGAATCTGGTTGAGAGTTTCGAGCAGCTTTTTAAGTTCGCGACATTGCACCTGCCCGATAAATTCTATGTGGAAGGTGTCGAGAGAAAATCGCTCCGGAATATTGTGGCTCGCGAAATGCTGGTGAACACGCTGATGCATCGGGAGTATTCGAGTTCGTACCAGGCGAAGTTTGTGATTGAACAAGACCGGATGTTCGTAGAGAACGCTAATAGGGCGAGATTTAACGGGCCGATAACGCTCAGGAATCTTGAACCGTTTCCGAAAAATCCGCTAATCGCGAGTTTCTTCCGTAATATCGGCTATTCGGAGAAGCTCGGTTCTGGCGCCCGCAAGATGTTCAAGTACGGGCGTCTTTATTCCGGTGTTGAGCCTGAATTTATTGAAGATGATGTTTTCCGCATTATTCAGCCGCTAAACGAAAATTATTCGTTTGACGCAGAAAAAGCTAATGAGCACGATGGAGTGAAAACTACACCAAAAACTACCCTGAAGACTACCCAGAAAACTACCCAGAAAATACTTGATGCGATAATGAATAACCCAAATGTGACTAGGTTGGAACTGTCAGAAATCTGTGGGATTTCTGCTGACGGGATAAAATGGCAATTAAAAAGCCTTACAAGGTCCGGTCGCATTTCTCGAATCGGTGGAGATCGTGGCGGCCACTGGGAAGTGCATGACGATTAAGGTGTCTTAAACCCAATTGCGAACGCACTGCGTTCGCAATTGTGAATATGCTTTAATCTGTTAAACACGTTTTCATGCCCAGTTTTGGCGATAATGCACATATTTTCCCGCTCAGTTTTCAAGAGTGGTCGCGCTTTTTTCGCAAAATGGCTCTGCCTGATCCGAATTTTGATGCAATTCTGCAATATATTGCGGATTTCTGTTGACTTTTGATCGTGAATTATGTATTTTAAATCTAAAATTGCAATATATTGCGGTTTTAGGATTTGTAAAATGGAAGAAATCGGCAAACAGATTGCTGAAAGACGGAAGAAAAAGGGGCTGTCCCAGCAGGATTTAGCTGAAATGTCCGGTGTTTCTCCCAGAACCATCAACGCTGTCGAGCAGGGGAAGGCAAACCCGTCTATAAATGTGTTGAGCAAGATGGTCAAGCCTCTTGGTTTTGTAGTCACCTTATGCGAGCGGGTCCGGCATGAATAATCTACCGAAAGTCCGTAGCGCTTGCGTGTACTACAACAATATTTTGGCGGGGTATCTTTTGCAAAATGGGAGGCGCTTTGCGTTCCTTTATGATCCCCAGTACATAGCTTCTCGCAATCCGTCGATTGCCTTGGACATGCCTAAAAAGAAACGCTTTTTCAGCTCGCCTTACCTGTTCCCGTATTTTCAGGGGCTGCTGCCGGAAGGTGCGAACAAGTCGTTCTTTTGTGATCGACTCGGCATTCCGCGTTCGGACAAATTTATGATGCTTTTGAAACTCGCCAATTACGAAACAATTGGTGCGGTCACCGTGCGAGAGAAGAATAGCTGATGAGCTTTTGTCATTGCTGCTTGAAAGAGACCGATCGTGATTTTTGTAGTGCTTGCTCGAAGGCGTTGTTTGGCGTTTCGAATTTTAATGCACATCTAGATTATAACGCTCCGCAGTTGGCCTTTGCCTCTAATGGTTCGGTTAAAAGAATTTCGATTTCTGGAGTTCGGACCAAATTTTCAGCGAAGGTCGAAAACAAGAAGTTGACGAGTACTGATAAAGGCGGAACGCATATTCTCAAGCCTATTTTGCCTTCGCATTACGAGAATTATCAGGACGCCCCGGCTAACGAGCATGTGACCATGTTGATGGCGCGTACGATATTCAAAATCCCGACGGCGCTTTCGGCTTTGCTTTATTTTGAAAATGGTGATGCAGTCTATGTGACCAAGCGTTTTGATGTTGTTGATCGCGGTGAATGTGTTGGCTTTCGCCTCAGCCAAAGTGACTTTGCTCAGATTGCGGGGCTCATTCCCGAAAAGGATGGCGAAAACTATAAGTACAAAGGCTCGTATGAGCGCATTGCCGAATTGATTCATGAAAATGTAAGTGCGGCCGATGTTGCGGTAGAAATCTTTTTCCGAACGATTTTGTTTAATTATCTTGTATGCAACGGTGATGCTCATGCAAAAAATTTTTCGTTGCAAAACAGCATCGAAGAACCAAATGTGTACGATTTGACTCCGGCTTACGATTTGCTGAATACATCGCTCCACATACCCTATGAACAATCCCGTACGGCGCTGGATTTGTTCAAGGACGAAGACGATTTTAAAACGCCTTTTTATGAAGCGAACGGCTTTTACGGCTCCCCGGACTTTATGGAATTTGCAAAGAGAATCGGAGTTGTCGAAAATCGCGCCCGCAGGTTCATAAAGCAGGCGATTGATTCTGTGCCTGCCATGGAAGAAATGCTGGACAAGTCTTTTTTAAGCGAAAAAAGTAAGGCTCGTTATAAAGAAAATATCCGAGATAGAGCTAAAGCTTTGGGAATGTAAGTTGATTGTTTGCTGTTCAAGATCAAAATTGACCTTGAACATGCTTTAATCTTCTGTCGAAAATAAAGACTCCATCAGCTCGTGATAAATTTCTGGATGCTCGATTTGCATGATGGTAGTAACCTTGTTGCCCGCGTCTTTTGACGAGGCTCCGCAGAGGAACAACTTTTCATTAGACAGACCGTAATCCAAGAACACATAGCGGTCATGAAATTTTCGATTCGGACGATCGATTTTCAAAGAAACATCGGGCCTTGCTTTTTCGTAATCTGCCTTTATCGCTGGTGTTATCTTTTCGTCACCCCATTGCTCGCTGAATATGTGTACGCCTACATTTTTCGCAATTCCACGAAGCAAATCCAGCGTCTTTACGCCTACATAGTGGCATGGCTACGCCATGCTTTTTTCTGAGTCTCGGCAATGTCTATGCAAGCATAGCCGCTGCTCTCGGCTTTTGAAAAAATGTCTATGATAGTAATGGATTTCTTGGCCATTCCGTAAATCTGTGTGTAGGCGACATCCGCTTCTAGCTTTTGACCGTCAAAAATCAAGAAATGTTTGTAAGTCGATGGGTCGATGAAATTTTCCATGACTTTTTGGAGGTCAAGATTCATTTTGCCGAGGTCTTCGCGCATATCATGGACTTCCCCAGAAATCGCTTCGACTTTATTTGAAACTGTAGCTATTTCTTGTGTGTTTTGAACAGTCTGTACGGCAAATTCTGTAAATCCTGCATTTCCAAGCAATTGCTGGTTTTCGGCAACGATGTAGTCCTTCATCTTCTTGAAAAGACGGATTATAGCAATGCTTTGACGAGTCGCCAAGTCTCCCTTCAATACCGTCATGAGCATGTAAATGCCTTGTTCAGTGAAGGCGTAGGGGTTAGTTTTGGAATATTTTCCTTGTTCTAGGGTCAAAAATTTTGACCCTAGAATTTCTCGATATTCCTTCCTTGTTATCTGAAAACGGAAATCTTCGGCAAATTTTTCGATATTATTCTTGACTTGCTGATTGAAAGCCTTGGTTGTGTACCCATAAATCTCCGCTAAATCGGCATCGAACATCACCTTAACCCCACGAATTGTAAGGATTTTCGACTTCAGTAGTGCTTCGTCTATCAAGGAAAAATTGGGCTTTTCTGCTACGCAAGTTACTTTTGTGGATGTAGTCTTCTGCTTATTCATGTTACCTCCGACCACCTACATGCTGTTAAAAGGTGGACAAAAATTGTTGTGATTGTAATTTATAATATTGGAATGTCATATTATGACATTTTGTGATTTTTTTTGGAAAAATTTAAGGTGTAACCTTATAATAGAAGACAAACGGGGTAGATTGCTATAAATGCATGAGTGGCGATGCCAAAGAATTTTGACACTTTATTGTCATTGTGTTTAATTATATTTCCAGTATGCCTAGAACTAAAAATTCCGCGCAGTCTGCGCCTGCAAAAAAGAAGAATATCCCGGAAAAGTCTGTGGAAGCTTCCCTTTGGGAATCCGCCAACAAGTTGCGCGGAAGCGTTGAACCCTCCGAATACAAACATGTGGTTCTCTCGCTCATATTCTTGAAGTTTGCAAGCGACAAGTTCGAAGAACAGCGTGCGAAACTCGTTGCCGAAGGCAAGGGCAAGTATGCGGACATGCCGGACTTTTACAACAAGGACAACGTCTTTTATTTGGACGAGACTTCCCGCTGGAGCTACATTGTCGAAAATGCCCGTCAGAACGGAATCGCCCTCTTGATCGATACCGCACTTTCGAATATCGAAAAGAAGAACAAGGCTTTGCGCGGGGCTCTACCGGACAACTATTTCTCTAGACTTCAGCTGGATACCGCAAAACTCTCGGCGCTCATCAGCGAGATTGACGGCATCGACACGCTCAAGGACAAAGAGCAAGATGTGGTGGGCCGCGTCTATGAATATTTCTTGGGCAAGTTCGCTATCGCCGAAGGCAAGGGAAAGGGCGAATTCTATACGCCCAAGACGATTGTCGGCCTGATTGCCGAAATGATTGAACCCTATCGTGGTAAGATTTACGACCCCTGCTGTGGTTCGGGCGGCATGTTCGTGCAGAGTATGAAGTTTATCGAGGCTCACCATGGCAACAAGCGCGAAGTCTCGATTTACGGTCAGGAATACACCGGCACCACGTATAAACTGGCGAAGATGAACCTCGCCATTCGTGGCATTACGGGGAACCTGGGCGCAAAACCCGCCGACACCTTTGCCGAAGACCAGCACAAGGATTTGAAGGCGGACTTTATCATGGCAAACCCGCCCTTTAACCAGAAATCCTGGCGAGAAGAAAACGAACTCTTGGATGATCCGCGCTGGAAGGGCTACACCGTGCCGCCTACGAGCAATGCGAACTACGGCTGGATTCTGAACATCGCCTCGAAACTTTCCGTAAACGGCGTGGCAGGATTCTTGCTCAGTAATGGTGCACTCAGCGGCGAAGGCGACGAACAGGAAATCCGCAAGCAGTTGCTCAAGAACGACAAAGTCGAAGCCATCTTGATTTTGCCGCGGAACATGTTCTATTCCACCGACATCAGCGTGACGCTTTGGATTCTGAACAACAACAAGAAAAAGCGCGAAGACCGCGTGGGCGAAACCGTCCGCAAGTATCGTGACCGCACCCATGAAGTGCTCTTTATGGACCTGCGCCAGATGGGCGAACCCTTCGAAAAGAAGTATATCCAGTTCAGCCCCGCAGACATCGAAAAGATCAGTTCCACTTACCACAAGTGGCAAGAAAAGAAAATCAAGGACGAACCCGAATACTGCGCCACCGCGACACTCGCCGATATCGAAGCGAAAAACTGGTCTCTGGTGCCGAGTAAGTATATCGAATTCAAAAACCGCGACGAGGCTGTGAACTTCGACGAAAAGATGCGTGAACTCCAAGCGGAAATGTGCACCCTCCTCAAGGCCGAAAAAGAAAGCGAAAAGGAACTAGCCAAAGTGTTCAAGAACTTGGGGTACGAACTATAGTTATGATGTAACGCCTTGGTGATTACATACGACCCGTAGATGTCCGCAACAGGGATTTGAAAGTAAAGCTTTCTCAGGGAATATGCAATGCGAAATATTTCCAAAATCCCAAGCAAGTTGCGGAAAATCCCGAAACGCACAAAGTTGTGCGCACGGGGCAATTTGCGTATAATCGAGCTACGACTCGTAATGGTGAAAAAATATCTATTGCATTGAAACAGGGGCCTGATTGTACGGTTTCCTCGGCATATCAGGTGTTTGAAGTTGTTGATGAAAATATTCTCGATCCTGAATATTTGATGATGTGGTTCCGTCGCCCAGAATTTGATCGCTTGGCGATTTTCTATTCTCATGGTAGTGCTCACGAATTCTTTGAATGGGAGTCTATGTGTGAAGTGCAAGTTCCCGTCCCCGACATAAAGGAACAGCGCAACATCGTTGCCGAATACAAGACTCTTCAAACCCGCATCGACACCAACAAGAAACTCATCGCCACCCTCGAACAAACCGCCCAAACCCTCTACCGCCACACCTTCGTCAACAACATTGACCCCAACAACCTCCCCGAAGGCTGGAGAATGGGCGTTTTTACAGATTTAGTGCAAATCGGTGGTGGCGGAACTCCGAGTACTGCGATTCCTGAATATTGGCAAAATGGGAAAGTTCCGTTCTATGCTCCAGGAGATAAGACAAACGAGTATTATTCATTGGAAACAGAAAAGCATATTACTCAATTGGGTTTGAGTAAATGCAGCAGTAAGTTGTATCCGCAAAATACAACATTTGTGACTGCGCGCGGAGCAACGACGGGCGGAATATCCTTATCTGCAAAGCCGATGGCGATGAATCAAACATGTTTTGCTTTACTTCCATCTGAAGGAGGTTGTGTTTTTTATACACATCAGTTTTCCTTAGCAACTATGGAATCCTTAAAAACAGAAGCTATTGGTGCTACTTTTGAAGCTCTTACTACAGTAGATTTCCAAAAAAAGAGTGTAATCGTTCCTTCAATTGATTTTATTTGTAAATTTGAAAATAAAGCAGAGCCTCTTTATAAGTCGATTTTGCTAAAACAACAGGAAAACCAAACACTAACCCAGGTGCAAAACCTTCTCCTCTCTAAAATGGGAGTATAGAATAAAAAAGGACAAATCTCATGCCATCCTTGACTATACAAACGAAAGTGCCCATTGATACTCAAGAAACATTGTTACTATGGCTTATCAAAAATATTCAGATCTTTGAAAATAGATTATTTTCAAAAGGGTATTTTGTTCAAGGAACAAATATCGCCAATTGGGAAATCGATATTGAGGATGGAGACGATATTTCAAAAGTTCCTTCGATGTTTGGTGTCAATAATAATAAAATCCGTATGGGCAAAGATTTTATAAAACGAATGTACAAATTTATTTGTTATATAGTTGATTTTTATTCTTCAAACATTTCTCGTAAACCAATTAGCAATTTAAAACATATTCACAATGTGATATTATCAAACATAAATAACT
>Ga0310786_10012026_pt1 | contig 10748 bp, 2 predicted proteins | sample AusTroGonzalo_MG_FD_203881 | JGI IMG/M metagenome (GOLD analysis project Ga0310786, IMG submission 203881) | Bovine rumen microbial communities from tropical cattle in Woodstock, Queensland, Australia - Gonzalo_03 (v2) (version 2) | ecosystem: Host-associated > Mammals > Digestive system >...
CGGACATCGAGTCGGCCGTGACCTCGACCTTTATCTCGAAGCGGTCCATCGTGTCGGTGGACGAGAGCTCTATCATGTAGTGCGGCGCGACTTCGGGGACCTTCATCAGGCACGCCTCGATCTGGCTCGGGAAGACGTTCACGCCGTGGATGATCAGCATGTCGTCGCTTCTGGCGTGCACCCTGTCCATTACGCGCATAGTGCGTCCGCATTTGCACTGCCCCGTCTGGAGCCGCGAGAGGTCGCGCGTCCTGTAGCGGACCATCGGCGTGCCGCGGCGGTCGAGGGTCGTGAAAACGAGCTCGCCCTCCTCGCCGTCGGGCAGCACCTCCAGCGTGTCGGGGTCGATGATCTCCGGATAGAAGTGGTCCTCCCAGACGTGCAGGCCGTGGCAGTAGGGGCAGTTGCCCGCGACGCCGGGGCCGGCGATTTCGGTGAGGCCGTAGATGTCGTGCGCCTGGATGCCGGACATCTGCTCTATGCGTTCGCGGATTTCGTCGGTCCACGGCTCCGCGCCGAAGACGCCGTGCTTGAGCTTCGTGTCGCGGCGGAAGTCCACCCCGATCTTCTCTGCAACGGTCGCGAGGTGCAGGAAGTAGCTGGGCGTGCAGCAGATGACGGTCACGCCGAGGTCCTTCATGAGCATTATCTGCTTCTCGGTGTTCCCCGCCCCCGTCGGCAGCACTGCGCATCCGAGCTTCTCAGCGCCGTAGTGCGCGCCGAGTCCGCCCGTGAAGAGGCCGTATCCGTAAGACACCTGGACGACGTCGTCCTTCGTGATGCCGTACATCGCCATGCACCGTGCGACGCCGTCGGTCCAGATCGCCACGTCCTCGGCGGTCTGGGGTATGCATATCGGCTTGCCGGTCGTGCCGGACGAGCAGTGGAAGCGGTTTATCTCGCTCATCGGCGCGGCCGTGAGCCCGTACGGATACTCGTCGCGCAGGTCCGTCTTCTTCATGAAAGGGAACTTCGCGAGGTCTTTGAGGGCGACAAGGTCGCGGGGCTTGACGCCTTTCTCGTCGCAGCGGCGCCTAAAAAGCGCCACGTGCTCGTATTCGTACGGAATCAGCTCCTGGAGCTTCGCCAGCTGGAGCTTCCTCAGTTCGTCGATTGGCATGAAGTCGTTCGCCGACACTGCATTGCGCCTTGTGTTGTCGTCTGTCATGTTATGATTCTCTTACTAGGGTCGATGGTGGGACATATTATACCACATTTGCGCCAAGATGGCATCATGGTCCGTATTCGCTCGTTTCAGGCAGATGACAAAATTTTATGCCGACCAGTCCCGGGCTCAAGGTTTTTTGGTATAATACAACATCACGCACATTGTACAAACAGTCCAATGACGACAACGGAGAGCAGAGGGAATGACTTCTAGAAGGAGCACAGCGGGTTCGGCAATGGTTTTCGAACTTGCGGCGGCGCTGGCCGCCATGTTTATCGCGTCGTCGCGGCTTTTTGCCGCGGATGCCGGCGCAGTGGCCGCGGACAAGGCCTTTGAGGAGGCCGTCATGTCCGGGCGTCCGCTTGCCGCGGAGCGCGAGTTCCGCAAGCTGGAGGAGACCCGCGTGAAGCTTCCCCCGGACAGGTACTTCCAGGCGGCGGAGGTGTCGCGCCAGCTCGGCAAGTCGGCCGACCGCCGCACGCGCCTTGCCCACTACATAAGGGTCGCGAAGAACTTCGACGACACTGTGGAGCAGGCTGCGTGGGAGCTTAGCACGCGGCACGACGACGTCGACGCGTTTGAGCTCCTCGTGTCGAAGCTCGGCAAGTCCCAGCTCGTCTTTTCCGAGGCGATGAGGCTCCTCGACTCGCTTCGCCAGAAGAAGCGCGGGCCGGAGTTCGTCAGGGCCATAGACGCGGCGCTCGCCGTCTTCAAGGGCGAGGACGAGGTCGCCAAGCTGCTGCGCCGCTTTTCCGACGCCGCCGCAGAGGGGGCGACCAGCCAGAGCGACGACGCTATCCGCTTCTTCATGGAGCAGCACAAGTGCCGCGACCTGACAGTCTTCGACAGGGTGCTCATGCAGCGCCGGCAGCTCTTTTCGCCTATTTGGAAGCTCCGGCTCATGCAGTCCGCCGGCGGGCTGCCCTCGCCCGACGTGCTGTCGTCAAGCGTAGAAGTCGCCGACGGAGACCGCGCCGAGGCCGCGAAGATTTCGAAGTGGATGGCCCCGCTCGTCCTCGACGGGACGCACGGCAAACTCGCGTACCACTGGATGCGCCTGCGTCTCAACGTGCGCGGCGAGTTGTTCACGGGCGGGCAGACCAACGAGATGTCCAAGGCGTTCCTCGCCGACTTCGGAAAGGTCGCCGACAGCAAGGAGGGATACGGCAGGGGGGACCTGTGCAACCTGTCGAGGATGGTGGCCGAGCGGACGCTTAACCATGCCGACAGGGCGGCGCTGCGCGACAAGTACCCGCAGTTTGTGCCCGCAGATGTCGCCGGCTCGATCTTCGGCCTCTCTGCTGCGTGCGACGCGGCGAAGTCGACGCGCCCATACCGCGACTTCGCCGCGAAATACCCCGATCCGAACGAGCTGCGCTACCAGATGCTGACCGTGATCGCCAAGCACGGCGACGAGGCCGAGGTCGAGGAGTGCCTCTACACGCAGCTGCTCGTCGGCGGGAACTACGGCTACGACCGCTCGTGGCGCCAATACTCGTACGAGCACCTCCTCCGCGCGCTCTCCGTGTGCCCCAAGACGGCCGACGGCCGCGCCAAGATGATTACGCGCCTGGTCGAGAAGACCGGGGCGCATCCGTTCTGGAAGTGGTGCAGGGAGCACGGGCCCGCGAAGACCAACCCGGCGATGACGAACGACGTGATAAAGGCCGCGCTCGCGAAGTCCGTCGACGGCCTGAAGTCCAACGACAGGCTCGTCGAGATCAGCCGCGAGATCAGGGCCCTTGGCCGCGAAGGGAAGGAGAACAAGGCTCCCGAGGCCGCGCACAGGCTGTTCGACGAGGCGAGCCGCGTCCTTCCCGGTAAATGGCCGCAGAAGGGCACGAGAAGCATCGTCTTCCGCGAGATCCTCACCAGGTACGTGTGGCTCAGCATCGGCAACTCCAGTTCCGCCACGAACGCGGCGAAGGCGATCCTCGCCAAGATCGACGCAAAGGACAAGTCGGCGGTGGACACCGTGTTCACGGAACACTTCCGCATCGCCTGCCGCGGCAGCGCCGAGACGATGTCCGACTGGGCGCGGGCGACGGGGAGGGCGAGTTTCCTCGCGGAGACCTACCTGCCGAAGGAGACCAAGCAGCTGCCGGTCCCCCTGGATGCGTTTGCGGACAGCAGCGAGTGGACGCAGATGATGTTCATCGAGCGCAACTGCTGTGCGCAGAAGCCCTCGGACCGCCGCCTGACGGCGGATACCGCGAGGTCCGTCGTCGCCACGGCCTTCAAGAGCCTGAATTGCGGCAAGATGAACCAGGACTGGTTCTGCCGCCTGCTCTGCTCCGCCGCGTCGCTCGTCGCGTGGGAGGACCAGGCCGCCGCGGCCGCGGCCTTCCCGCTCGACAAGACGGCGTCTGAGCTTTTCGTAGACGACATGAACATAGCCCGGGTCCTGAGCTTCCTCGGCGTCTGCCGCGCCTGCGGCAAGCTCGACCACGTCCTGCCGAAGCTGTACGCCGTGCTCGACAAGATGACGCCGGAGAGGAGGATCGGGTTCCTCGTCGCCCTGGGCCAGGTCCCGGAGGTCACGAACTACCCGGACGAGGCGAAGAAGGTGCCCGACAGGTTCGGCCCGGTTTTCGACAAGGCCCTCGCCACGCTCAAGGCGATCCCGACCAAGCATGCCGTCAAGACGTGGCTCGGCAACAGCTACGCCTCGTTCGGCTGGCGCTCGTCCGAATGGACGGGCAAGTTCGCGCCCGGCGCCAAGGACGCGGCAAAGGCGAGGCTTGACGAGCTGCTCGGGCATGTCGAGCGCCTCAGGGAGGCGGGTGCGTTCATCGACGGCGACGGCTTCGGCAAGCACATGTCCATCTACTGCTGCAACGCCCTCAGGAACGCCCTCGACGCGACGAACGCCGTGGCGCTCGCACGCGTCGCACGCGACTTCGGCGCGTCCACGACGCAGCAATCCCTTTCGCCGGACAGCGCGCTCGCGTACATGGACCGCATCCGCAAGCAGGAGATGTGGGAGGCCCTCTACCTGTGCTCGAGCTCGATGCGTCCCGAGAACGCCAAGAGCGTCGTCGACGCGGCCTCGCGCTTCAGGGCAGAGGCGTCCACGCACCTGCAGGGCGTCTACCCGGTGTCCGAGAAGGATCCCCTCTACCCGCTCTACGTCGCCGCCGACGAGCAGGGCAGGAACAACTTCGAGAGGGCCACGGAGCTCCTGAAGGCCAATCTCCAGGCGTTCGAGCGCGGGGCGGACAAGCTGCCGCCGGCGTTCGTTGCGTGGGGGATCGACCAGATGCGCGTGATGCGCGGCGACAAGGACGCGCTGCTCATACGCGCGAGGGAGCTGGCTACCAAGCTGCTCGGCGACGAGTCCAAGCTCACGCCGGAGTTCGCCGCGGCGATGCTCCTCGTGCGGGCGGAGACCTTCCGCGACCAGCAGAACTTCGAGGCGGCCAAGCTCGAGTACCAGACGATACGCAACAACCTGGCGTATTCCAAGACGCCGTCCGGCAGGCGCGCGATGTTCCGCTCGGTCGACATGATGATAGAGTCCGGCAACGCCTCCGCCGCCGAGCCCACGCTCGAGTACTGGCTCAGCCAGCCGGATTCGGAGGTTCAGGCCCAGGCGCACTACTTCCTCGCGCTGATAGCGTTCGAGCGCAAGGACTACGAAGAGTGCGTAAAGCAGCTCAAGGAGGTGTTCGCGATCGACTACACCCACACCGAGGCGCGGTTCCTGCAGGGGCGCTGGAAGCTCGCGACGAACAGCGAGGTCGACGAGACGGAGGTCGTCGTTGGCAGCATATCCGACCGCACCGCGCTGCGCCCAGGGCAGCCGCTTTCCATAACGGTCCAGGACCGCAACCTCTCCGTCGCCGGCGGCGGCAGCTCGATACCCGTGGTGGTCGTGTCCGATCCAGGCGGCGACTTCGAGATCGTGCAGCTCATGCCGTCTGTGCGCGACCCCGGGCTCTTCAGGGGCGTCGTCGACGTCAAGCTCGCCGCCCCCGTCGCGTCCAACGGGGTGCTGGAGGTCTCCGGGCGCGACACCGTCTCCTACGAGATTGACCGCGATTTCCTCGCCGCGAGGGGGCTTGACCAGGGTGCCGCGAAAAAGCTCCTCGTGGTCGACGACGCGAGGCTGGCGGTCGGTTCCGGTGCGCCGCGCGTCGACGACGCTGATTCCGCCGCCCAGGTGGAGGCGCTTGTGGACGAGGCCGCCTCGGCGGACGGATCGCTTCTCGCGCGGTCCCTGCGCCCCGGCAACCCGCTGCACATAGCCATTTCCGACAAGGACCGCTCTCCGGGCACGGACGACGGCGTTGTGACTGTCTCGGTGTCGACGACGTCCGGCGACAGGATGGACAACGTCGAGCTCAAGGAGACCCGCCCGTACTCCGGGGTGTTCCGCGCGACGGTGCGCACGGCGCTTCCGGCCCCCCGCGCCTACGCGAGCGACACGGCGGTCGGCTTCAACCCCGGTGACGTCATAAACTCCAGGCGCGACGGCTCGTGGAAGTCCCTTGCCGACTCCCAGCCCGTGAAGTGGTTCGCGGTCGACACGATGGGGTCGCACCTCGTCTCCAACGCCGTGGTCGCGATGAAGGCCCCCGAGGACGTCACGGCGCTCAGGCTCACCGGCAGGCTCGGCGGCGAGACGGTGAACCTGGGGTCCTTCCCGGCGGCCGACGCGAAGTCGCGCGAGGGGCTGCGCCTGCAGGTCGAGATGCGCCACATGCAGCGCAGCGAGTCCGTCCTGCGCGACTTCATGGAGAGTGCATCGGCGCCCAAGTCGTCGTCCGTCACGAACCTGGCGTTCCGCAACGACAGGTATTGCACTGCCCGCTTCTCCGGCTACTTCACCGCGCCATCCGACGTGAACTTCGCGCAGCTCAGGGTAGTGCCGTCCGCCGCGAGCGACAATGCGATCAAGAGTCTGTGGCTCGTGGTCGCGCTCGACGGCAAGACCGTCATGGCCGGGTACGGGCAGGGGCTGTCCAAGGCCTCGATCCCGCTTGAGCTCACCATAGGCGTGCACCGCCTCGAGGTGTTCGCCATGTCGTGCGGCGCGAACGACGCGTTCAGCCTCGTCTGCGTCTCCCCCGACGGCTCCACGTCGCCCATGCCTATGGAGTGGTTCGACGCGGAGGCCCATCCCGAGCTCCGCGCCGCCGTCGCGGACCGCGCGCAGATCGTGCGCGACGCGACCGGCTTCGTCGCGACCTTCCCGGAGCCGGTGCGCCTCAGGACCCTCCGCTGGGATTTCCTCGGCCGCCGCTCGCCGGACGTGACGATCGACTCCGTGACAGCGATCGACTCGGAGGGCAACGCGATACTCCCGGTCGAGAGCGACTTCTCCGACTCGCAGGACAACGACACACTCGAGGTCGCGCCGGGGGACAGGATATCGGTGTCGTACGCCGACGACCGCACGACGCGCGGCGTGAGGCGCAAGGTCGAGAAGTCGATGGTCTCGAGCTTCACGGACGCCAAGGTGGGGTTCTTCTTCGAGGGCGTGACGGAGCCCGGGGCGACCGAGACCCGCCTCTACGGCGCCTACAGGTTCGTGCCGGGCGACTCCATCGTGGTGTCCGTCGAGGACTCGGACCTTGACGCGACGGACGAGGCGGACACCGTTGAAGTCGTCGTCAAGACGCGTTCCGGCCGCGAGACGACCCTGTCGCTTGTGGAGCAGAGGAGCGAGCGGCAGATCGACGACGAGGGCGGGGTGCACACCGGGCGCTTCCTCGGCCTGCTCAGGACTGCCGCGGAGGGCTCGGACGGGGCGGACAAGGCCATCGAGGCCGCTGACAACGACGAACTGAAGCTCGAGTACCTAGACAGGGAGAACACAAGGCCGGGCGTGCCTTCGGTGCGCACCGCGAAGCTCCCTGCGACGCGGAGGGCAGAGCCGGTGGTCACGCTCTTCCGCGCCACCACAGAGCGAGTCCCGGACGAGTCTCCGCTCGCCAAGGCCCGCCTCTCCGCCATACGCCGCCGCCCGGGCAACGACGACGTCGGCAAGATAATGACCACCAAGGCGTTCGCCGAGGCGATGGACCCCTCGCAGGCCGATGGCGACGAGGAGATCGTCATGAACATCGACGCGCCAGTCCTAGTCAGGGTCGGCGACCCCTCCCGCGCAAGGCATTCCGGATCATTCCTCACGCTTGAGGCCGAGACCGACACCGACACCGCGTCGTCCTCCATGCGCATCGGCGGCGGCTTTGTAGGCGTCAGCCTCCGCTCCGGGGCGGAGTCGTGGAACTCCGCACTGCAGAACGGCAGCTTCAACGGCATGGTGAGGCTGCACGTCGGGACCGCCGAGACGGTCGCGGCGGCAGAGGATGCCATGGGACGACAGTTCGACAGGGAGCACAACCTGCTGCCGGTCACCGGCACGGACAAGGTCCTGCTGCGTGTGAAGGACGGCGACGAGGTCGTCGCAGAGCGCAGGATATCGTTTGCCGCGGACGCGACGCTCGACCTCGTGGACTCCTCGCTCGCGGCGGAGAGGAAGTCCGTCCACTGCGGCGAGCGCCTCTACGTTAAGGTAAGGGACTCCGACCAGGACACGAGCGACGAGGCGGACACCGTCGAGGTCGAGGTGCGCGGGCTCCTCTCAAACGCGTCGCGCAAGCTGTCGCTTGTCGAGACGATGCCGCACTCCGGCGTCTTCTCCGGGAGCGTCACGCCGGTGATGGCCCTGCCGCAGGCGGCGAAGGGCGGCGAATCCGCGGCGAAGGCCGGCGAAAAGGCCGCAGGGCAGGAGGACGGCGAGGTGGATGGCGGCGAGGCGCCCGTGGACGACACGCTGCCCGTGCGCTTCGGCGACAGCGTCGAGTTCGTCTACGTGGACGCACGGCCGTTCTCCAGCGAAACCGCGCGCACGCTCTGCGCGACCGGCCTCGTGCACAAGGGCTCCGACGGGGCTCTCCGTGTGTTCTCCAAGCGCTTCAGCGACGTGGACCAGGCCGTGCTGGTGCAGTTCCGCCTCGCGGAGTGCCTATTCGAGCAGGCCAAGGACTACCGCGCGAGGAAGCAGGGAGAGAAGAGCTCGGAGGCGATCGCGCGCGGCAGGTTCATCCTGGAGGAGGCCCTCAAGGGCAACCCGGGCACGGTCCATGCCGCGCAGGGCGAGTTCCTCCTCGCCAACCTCAGCCAGGAGCTCGCCGCCGAGAGCAAGGATAACGGCGACGAGGAGACCTCTCGCCGGTTGTACACCGAGGCCCTGACGCGCTTCTCCGCGCTCCTGGCGGCGTCCCCGCAGGGCGACTACGCGGCCCGTGCGCAGTACCACAAGGCGCTTTGCCTCGAAATGCTCGGAGACTTCCGCCGCGCCGGCGAGGAGTACGTGAAGATGACCTACCTCTACCCCGAGTCCGACCTCGTCGGCGACGCCGCGGTCAGGCTCGCCACGCACTACTACAAGAACGAGAAGCGCTACGAGGTTGCGGCGAGGGTGTACGAGAACTTCCAGAGGCGCTTCCCCAACCACTCGAAGGCGTCGCGCGCCCTGTTCATGTCCGGCAGCTGCTTCGTCAAGGAGGCCGACGCGGTGCAGCTCAAGTACGCGGAGGGTCACGCCGGACTTTCGCCGAAGGCCGACAAGCTCTACCTCCGCGCCGTCAAGGCGTTCGAGAACATGGCCGAGACATACCGCTCCGAGCGCCCCGAGATGCGCGCGCAGGCGCTGTACTGGGCCGGGGACACGTCGCTTAAGCGGCAGGGGTGGAAGGACGCCTACCTCTTCCTCAAGCGCACGGTGCTTGAGTATCCCGAGACGGAATGGGCGAGGCGCGCGCGCGGGCTTCTCGTGCGCGAGTCGGACAGGTTCGGCAAGATGGAGTGACGTAGATGAAAGGTGCTATCAGGTTCGCCGCACTTGCGGCTTTGGCGGCTGCGCTGCCCGCGGCTGCGCCGGCATATGACTGGAACGGCGACTGGAAGATGCAGGGCGATGTGTACAAGTCGCTCGACTTCTCGGTCCGCACGGGCATAGACCGCGCGACTCGCACGTTCGCGAAGGCGGTCGAAGACGCCTCCAGGGGCAGGCTTTCCGAGCAGGACCGCATCGCCGCGTACCGTGCGGCGGCGGCGGAGTGGCGCAAGGTCCAGGTCCAGTCCGAGTCGGGGGACTTCGACGAGCGAGTCCTTTCCTACGCGCTCTTCATGCAGGGGTGCGCAAAGGAGCTCGCGAGGGACTCCAACGAGGCCGTCAAGCTCTATTCCGAGGTCATCGAGCTGTATCCGGACATCCTTTGGGTCTCGCTTCCGGCGAAGCTCAGGCTTGGATGCCTTCAGCTTGCGATGGGCGACGGCCGCAAGGCGGACGCGACCCTCGCGTCCCTGCTCGACGACCCCGGCTCCCGCGGGACGTCCGCGCGGGCCATCGCGTTGCGCATCGTCGGCGACAGGCAGTGGAACGCGGGCAAGTTCGCCGAAGCCGAGAAGAGCTGGTGGGAGGTACTCTCCGACGACCTGAAGTCGTCCGGGTCGGGCCGCCGCGCCGCGGCCAGGGAGCGGCTCATGTCCGTCGCTATGGCGAAGGGGGACTTCGCCGAGCTTGACAGGATATCCATGGTCGACCGTCAGGACACGGACGCTCAGCGCCTCACCGAGACGCGCTGGCTCTTCGACTTCGCGATGCAGGTGCTCTTCTACGGACACTCGTGGTACATGGGGTACGGAGACCGCGTCGGCAAGCTGTATCCGTCGGAGGCGGACCGCAGGAAGAAGACCGACGAGGCGAGGAAGGCTTTCTTCGCCTGGTTCGCCCAGAAGCGGGCTCTGTACGAGTCCACCGGCAAGATCACATCGCATGTCCTCGATTCCCTGCGCGCGGCGATAGCGTCCGGCTCGGAGCAGCAGCTCTCGGCGGAGTTCAAGAGGGTCGAGGAGCTCATCCGCGCCGCCAAGACGCCGGCCGACGCCGCGTCGATCGCGGGCTCCGCGAAGGACATACTCTGCTCAGCCGGGAAGTTCGACCTGGCGCGGCGCATGCCGGAGTTCGTCAAGGACCCGCTCGCGGCCTCCTGGATGCGCTACCAGATCGAAAGCTCCGCGGGCAAGTTCGACGCCGCCGTGGTGCACCTCGACGAGTACCTCTCGCGGAAGCCGTCGCCGGACGCCGAGAGGAACGCGAAGTACGCGCTTGCGCAGATATGCCGCGACAGGCTCGGGAAGTACGACAGGGCGATTGCGCTTTACCAGGAGCTCAACGACCCGCCGCGCACCCTGTGGGACCTCCACAACGCCTACAGGAAGGCCGGGCGCAAGGCGGAGGGGTACCAGATGCTCGAGGAGCTTGAGTCCATATTCCCCGGCGAGGCCGCGCGCGCGACGTGGACGCACGCGCAGTGCCTCGAGTCTGACGGCAAGACGAAGCAGGCGATCGCTTTGTACAGGCGGCTGCTCTCGCAGCCGGAGTGGAAGAAGACGCAGGAGTCCTCCTGGGCGCACCAGGCGCTCGAGAGGCACGGCATCGCGACGGGCGGCGCCGTTGTGAACGAAGTCAGGTAGAAAAGAAAGGCCGATGCGGTAGACGACATGAAGACCAGGAAATTGACAGTCAGGTACATGATTGCGGCGGCTGCGCTTGCCGCCGCCTGCG
>Ga0310786_10012027_pt1 | contig 10748 bp, 3 predicted proteins | sample AusTroGonzalo_MG_FD_203881 | JGI IMG/M metagenome (GOLD analysis project Ga0310786, IMG submission 203881) | Bovine rumen microbial communities from tropical cattle in Woodstock, Queensland, Australia - Gonzalo_03 (v2) (version 2) | ecosystem: Host-associated > Mammals > Digestive system >...
TGGCTACGCCGACGCGATCGTCGAGACGAAGAAGGCGGTCTATGTGTTCGAGTTCAAGTTCAACCGCAGCGCGAAGGCGGCGATACGCCAGATTCGCGAGCAGGGCTACGCCGACGCCTACAAGGCCGACAGGCGCCCCGTAGCCCTCGTCGGCATCAACTTCAGCGCGAAGAAGCGCAACATCGACATCCCAATCATTGAGGCGATGTAGATTTCGTGTGTTTCGTGTATTTCGTGGTTCTAAACAACATGAGAAAACAGCAATGAAACTTTCAAACTTTCAACCAACAAAGGAGAACATGATGAAGACAAGAAAATTCAGATGGATCGTTCGGGGCTTTGCCCTGGCGATGGCCGCTTTCGGCGCGATGTTCGCGACGACGACGGCACGAGCTGCGGTAGCGACCGACAAGTTCGTCTTGGTCAAGGTCAAGGTGGCTGACGGGCAAAAAACCTACGGCAAGGTGTCCGGCGGCAAGATGGTCAAGGCCGGCACGGTTCTTACGCTCACGGCCACGCCGAACAAGGGCTATGGTTTCGCCGGCTGGTATAAGGACAAGGAATTGACCCCTGTGGCATCTGAAAACCAGCCCGTTGCCTACACCACGAGCTGGAAGTACACGGTGCAGGCCACAGAGGACCAGACGTTCGTCGCGAAGTTCGTCCCAGCGGAGGAGGACTCGCTGGAGCTTGTTGACCAGACGCAGGGCGACGGCTATTCGTTCGGGCTGAACGTGACGCCGCAGGTCATGGTCGGCCTCGGCGCGGCGATAGGCGAATGTTCGGTTCCGACGACAATCAAGGTGAGCAAGCTGCCTTCCGGCATCTCCTACGTGAAACCGGGGCCTTACGATTTCTTTGGAAAGTTCGAGGGCAAGGCGAAACAGTCTGGCGTCTATTATGTCGAGTTCGCTGCCGAGAACAAGAACGGCTACAAGCACTTCCTTACGCAGAAGTGGATCGTTGGCGGCGCGTATGACGACCAGGGCGAGTTCGACGAGATCGGGATCGACTGGGATGACTACTGGATGCGCCAACTGACGGATATGCGGACGGGCAAGTTGTGTTTTGCGTATCCGAGGTATGTGCTGGAGAGCAAGGGCGTCGTGAAATTGCAAATGAGCCCGTTGCCTGCCGGCGTGAAGATGGATGCCGTGGACTGGTCTATCGAGGGCTATCCGACGAAGCCGGGCCTCGTGAGCATTGCGATCAAGGCGACGATGAACGACGGATCCGTCAAGAAGGCGCTAAAGCGTGTCATCGTAAAGGACTCCGGCTACCGCTACGTCTCGATCACGCCCACGGAAGCCTGCAAGTCGTTTGGCACCGCGACGAAATCCGGCGTGTACCAGGTTGGCGCGAAGATCCCGCTGACGGCCAAGCCTCTGCAGAAGAACGTCTATTTCGCCGGATGGTACTTCGAGGACAACGACGTGTCGGACACGGATCCGACCGATTTCTTGAGTAGTATCTCCGAATATACCGATAGCGGCGAGTACCGCAATGCGAGCGACAAGTTTCTCTTCGAATGGGATCTTGCGCGCGGACAGAAGGTGACTACGATCTACGCCAAGTTCATTCCGCGCGAAGCGGACTTTATGGAGTTCTACACCGACACATCGGATGGTTGTATTGTGCTCACCGCGGAACATACGTTCTTCGAGGATTCGTCCGAAGATTTCGAATATTTAAAATATTACGTGACGAGCTGGACGCTCCCGACCGTGACGGCCAAGAATCTGCCGCCTGGAATGACGCTCGACGCGAAGCAGCGCTGCATCGTAGCCGATCGGTCCAAGGTGGTGCCCGGTGTCTATCGGAACGCGTCGATCACGGCCAAGAACCTGACCGGCATTAAGCAGACCATCCTTCTCACTCTCCGCGTCGCGAACATCCGGTCCGACATCTTCCCGAACGGCAACTACGGGATCGGCGAGGACGGCTACAACCTGATGGTTGGCCAGGACGTCGAGAGCAGCGATCTCTCGCTCTGGCTGGACAACAGTCTCGACGGTCCGGGCTGGTGGAAGTCGAGCGTGTCAGGCCTCCCTCCGGGGATGTCACATGCCGGAATAGAATTGGACGATTCGGGCAGCGAGCGGGTCAAGCTCACTGGCGCCCCCACGAAGGCCGGCTTGTACACGCTTACGGTCACCCTGACGCACGGTACGGGACAGGACAAGGAGACGAAGACGTTTACCGTGTCCATCAACGTTCGCGCCATTCCCTCGGGGATGACGGGCGTGTTCAACGGCCTGACGAGCTTTTCGCCCAACGGCACGGATCCGTATGATGATGTCCGTCCGGAGTCGCGCGAAGTGACGATCACCTCCAAGGAGAACGGCACGCTCTCGGCGAAAGTCGGCAAGCAGGTCTTCTCCAAGAATCTCGGCCACGGCTGGCAGGTGGGCGAGTGCGGCGAATGCTCCTACGACCTCTACACTGCCGCAACCAAGGAGAACGGACTGTCCATCGTCTATCACATGCATATCGACGCTGCGGAAGGCGCCAAGGCATTTGGCGAATACGGCTTCACCGGCAATATCGAAAAGATCACGCTAGACGCCGCTGGAAAGCAAACGGCGACATCCGTGAAGGACGGATCGTTCTACACGTACCAGAACGTGCTGACTACGGACGGGACGTTGGCGCCGCTCGTGAGTAACATGGCCAAGCAGACATCCAAGGGCATCGGATTCGAGGTCGTGGAGGATAAGGATTTTGTTCCCGATTCGAAGGGTAGGGAGAAGTACAACCTCAAGTACACGCTGGACAGCAAGAAGGCCCTAGTCAAGGTCAAGGTTTCGACAAAGGGCGTGGCAACCATCGCCGGCAAGGTCGGCGGGCAGGCCATCAACTGTACAACGACGCTCTATCCCGTGTACGACGAGGACGAGAACTCCATGACCTTCTGCGGCAGGGTCCCCACGACCATCAACGAGAGACCGGCCCTGGTGTGGATAAACCTTGGCTTCTGGCTCAACTGTGACGGTAAGCCCGAGCTGAGCGAGTTCATGGGCACGATCTATCTTAGGTAGGCGATCGGAGGGAGGAACAACCTCGACATCCCGCCTGTCGAGCAAATGTAGATTTCGTGTGTTTCGTGGTTGCAAACAACATGAGAAAACGGCAATGAGACTCTCAAACCTTCAAACCTTCAAACTTTCAAACCTACTGTTCGCCGCCGCGCTCTTGGCGTTCGCGCCGCAGAGCGCGTTCGCGGCGGACGTCACGGTGCAGGTGGAGGCGGGGCAGGAGGCGTTCGGCAAGGTGTCCGGCGGCAAGGCGAACGCCAAGGAAGGCGCGACTCTTACCTTGAAGGCGACGCCCGCCAAGGGCTACGGCTTCGCCGGGTGGTTCAAGGACAGCTCCACCCGCGTCTCCTGGCAGTCCTCGTGGAAGTACACGGTCGGCAGCGCGAACGAGACGTTCACCGCGAGATTTGTCGCGATGCAGGACGACGACATAACTTTCAGCGACAAGCAGCCGGACGGGTACAAGTTCGGCTTGGACCACGTGCCTGTGCGGGACGAGTTCATGATTCTCGCCGCGATGTCCGAAGTGAAGCTCACGGTCTCCGGCCTTCCGAGCGGCATCAAGGCGAAGTACGGAACCGTCCCGAAGACGAACGGCAGCGTCGAGTTCTCCGGCACGGCGAAGAAGCCCGGCGTCTATTTCGTCACGATCACAGCCAAGAACGCCAACGGCTTCACGCGGTCCCTCGTCCAGAAGTGGGTTGTCGGGACGAGCGACGACACGCCGCCCGGCGACTTTGACGACATCGGGCTCAACGCGAACAAATTCAAGTCGTGGACGGCGGGTGCGGAACATCATGTGTATTTGCCGGATGTGCTCGACGAACCAGAGGAAGGCATGGAGATTCCAGACGAAGAACTGGTGCACCATACCGTCGTGAAATATGCGGTGAGCGGCCTGCCGCCGGGCATTGAGTACATTTACCGCAATGATTCGTGGGGGCATTATCTCTATGGCTATCCGACGAAACCCGGGAAATACACGATCAGCTTTACCGTCACGCTGGCCGACAAGACATCGCGGAAGGCGAAGAAGACGGTAGTCGTCACCGACGAGGGCACCTACTATGTCTCGGTGTCCGTGCCGCCCGACTACGCAGGCAGGGGAACGGTGAAAGGCTCCGGGATCTACAAGGTCGGCGCCAACATCTCGCTCGTCGCGACGCCAGCGAAGGACTATTGCTTTGCGGGATGGTTCACAGATGCCGCCTGCACGGTGAAACTCACCGACCACACCGCCGCGAGCGGCGATACCTGGCACAGATACACGGCCGGAAGCGATTGGCGCAATCCTAAGGAGACGATGACGCTCTACAAGAAAGCGGCCAATGACGCCCTGAACATCTACGCGAAGTTCGTCCAGAAAGGCGACGACTACATCAAGCTTTTTCTCGACGACAGCTGGGACATCAAGTCCGAGTACGAGCTGGATCCGAATAAAAACGCGTATGGAAGTTATCTTCGTTACGTTGTTGACAGCGTGTCGTATCCTACGGTGACGGCGAAGAACCTGCCGCCGGGGATGAAGCTTGATCCCGTTGAGCGCGAATTGACCATCGACCACGAGAAGTTCAAGCCCGGGATGCGGTACGAGAACGTGCAGCTTACCGTGAAGACCCAGACGGGGCTGACCAAGACCGTGACGTTCGCGCTGACGACAAAGCACTTTAGAGGCGGATTGTTGAATTGCTTCAACGACATCAAGGAAAGCTATTTCGTGATGACTGGCGAGAAGATGGAAAAGTCGAGCGTCTGCGACGACCTCCACATGCACGCCGCCAATTTGGACTGGTACAAGAGCCTCGGATGGTCGGTGACGGCGACGGGCTTGCCGCCGGGCGTGAAGGCGGAGATGGGCGACGGCTGCATAGTGCTGACAGGCATCCCGACAAAGGCCGGCAAGTATAACCCCGTGCTCAGGATGGTAGGTGAAAAGGAGAGTACGCAGTGGATTTCCTTCACGCTGGAGGTCGCTCCGTTCGATGAGATCGACGGTACGTACAACGGCGTGACGTGCTTCGACGACTACGTCGAGGATGGCAAGGAGCCGGATGTGCGCCCGGAGTCGCGCCAGGTGACGGTGACGGTGGCGAAGGGCGCGGGCAAGGTGACGGCCAAGGTCGGCAAGATTTCCTTCTCCGGCACGGGGTGGGAGCGCGTGGACGACTACAACTGGAAGATACAGCTGCGTTCCGGCAAGGTCAAGGAAGACGGGCGAAACTGCGTCTACGTGATGTACATCAACCTGAACACGTACTGGGACCACTACGTCTTTTCGCAGATGGATATCACCGGCTACATGATGCGCGAGATCGACATGGGCGGAGGGAACGAGGTTGAGGACGGCATGGACGGCATGGACAAGTCGTTCTTCGCCTACAGGGACTACTACGGCTCGAAGGACGACAAGTGGGCGCAATGGGACACGTGTGCCGAAACGCTCGCGAAGCAGAAACTGGCGTTCTCGGAAGGCAATAAAAATTGGTCTGGAGAGAAGCTCGGCATAGAACATTCCTTGTCGTACTACGACGGTACGGGGTCGAAGCCTACGGTGAAGATGTCGGTGAGCAAGAAGGGCGTTTGCAAGGTGTCCGGCAAGATCGGCGGCATTTCGGTGAGCGGTTCGGCGATGATGATCCCGACGTACGTCGGCTACTGGCACATGAAGTGTTGGATTCCAGTCGTGTCTGGCGGCAGGAGGATGCTCGTCGTCCCGGCGTTCTCGCTGCTTGAAGACGGAAGCATCGGCAACGGCTGCAAGGCATACGAAAGAGAGGTTGAGTGACGGCGGCGGCATTCGCGGCTTTATGGTATAATGATATGCAACGACGAAGACGCTGAAGCTCTTGACAGGAACAGGTCGTGACATGGAGAAAAAACGGGACATTCCATACGGTGTCATAAATTGGGCGACGCTTGTCCGCGAGTGCCTTTTCGTGGACAACACGGCGCACATCCGTGCGCTCGAGAACGTGCGTACTCCGGTGTTCCTGCGTCCGAAGCGCTTCGGCAAGTCGGTCGTATGCTCGATGCTCGCGCACTACTACGACGTCAACCTCAAGGATCGCTTCGACGAACTCTTCGGCCAGACCGACATCGGACGGAATCCTACGCCGCTCAGGAACGCGTTCCTCGTCCTCCAGTTCGACTTCTCGACCATTCAGGTCGGTACGCTCGCGGAGATTGAGCGGAACTTCTGGGAGAACGTCAAGCGGTCGGTCGGCAGCTTTTCCGTGAAGTATGCGAAATTGGCTGACTGGAGCGGAGTCGCGAAGGCTCAAAACCCGGCGGACATGATCGACGCAGTCTGCGCAGTCATAAGAGATGCGCACCTCCCTCCGCTCTACGTCATCATCGACGAATACGACAACTTCACGAACGAGCTGGTCGTCTCCGGGCGCGACATCGAGTACAACGCCGTGTGCGGGCACGACTCGAAGGGCGACGCGACGCGGGAGTCGTTTTTCAAGGCGTTCTTCAAGTCCTTCAAGGCGGGGCTTGCCGACGGCACCGTCGGGCGCACGTACTTCACGGGCGTGCTGCCGATCACGCTCGATGACCTTTCGAGCGGATTCAACGTCGGCACGATCGTGAACCTCGACCCCGACAAGCTCGGAATGGTCGGCTTCACGGAGTCTCAGGTGAAGCGGTACGTGGACGACGTTTTCGCCGAGCACGAGCTCGACCCCGCGATCAAGCATGCGGTGCTGGCAGACCTCAAGGCGTTCTACGACGGATACCGTTTCCTGCCGGACGCTGAACCGCTATACAATTCGACGATCTGCAACTGGTATCTGCGATGCCTTGTCCTTGCGCGCAAGCAGCCGCCGGACATCATCGACGCGAACGTACGCACGGACATCGGCTGGTTCCGCCGCCTCGCGCAGACGAGTTCGCGGGCACTGGAGAAGCTGCGCGGCTACATCGAACGCGGCGAGGGGGAGGATGTCGTCCGTTCGGCTCTCTCCTCGAAGTTTGGGCGCGCGAAGTTTTTCACGGAGGAATTCTTCCCGTACGCGCTCTACTACCTCGGGCTCCTGACGTTCGAGGACGACATCACGCTTAAGATGCCGAACCTGACAATCAGGAACATGTTCGTGGACTACTACGACGAGCTGTCCGAGGTCTCAAATGTTGACGAAGCGCGTCACGCGTTCGGACAGGCAGTCCGTGCGCACCTGAAGAGCGACGGCTCCTGGCGAGACATCTTCGACGCCTACTGGCTGCACTACGTTAAGGCGCGCATCCCCGCGCAGGCGTTCGACAAGATGAACGAGAACTTCTTCAGGACGACTTTTACCTCGCGCTGCCTCGACTGGCTCTCGACCTACTACTCCTTCGAGACGGAGTACAACTCGTCCGAGGGACGCTGCGACTTTCTTGCGGTTCCCAAGGCCGGCTCGCCAAACCCCGCGGTGCTCGTTGAGTTCAAATACTTCACGAACGCGGCGGCGGAGAAGGGGAGTGTCCTCGGACGGACGGAGCCAGACGCCGAGACGGTCGAACAGGCTCTCGCCTACCGCAAGGCACTTGCGCGTCGTCCAGACTGGGACCACCCGATCAAAGCGGCCGTCGTCGAGGTCTGCGGCAACGAGGGCTATAACTGGTTCGACCTGGACTGAATGCTTCCCGTGGCGACATTCGCGGCTTTATGGTACAATAAGCGACATGAAAACAGATAGTGGCGAAGGCATGAATTGACAACGGAATAGGAGAACGAAATGGAAGTGAAAAGAATCGGACATGGTTTCAGGCGCGTCGCGCTTGCCGCGCTCGCCATGATGGCGTGCGGGCCGCTGTGGGCGAACTACGCGTTTTCTACGCATTACAAGAAAATCGACATGCCGACCACCGGCAGCGTCACCGGCTTGACGGTGCTGGTCGATTTCCCGGTTGTCGACGACGAAGGGAATGTTGTTTCCACGCGCCTGAAGCGCGAGTCGCCGAAGGTCAAGAAGGCCGATGTCGAAAAGATGATGAACGCCGACAACTACACGGACTACGGCAACAGCATGTCTGTGAAGTCATTCTGGAAGGCTGCGTCAAACGGCAAGTTCATCTACGACAACATCGTTCTTGACTTCATGATGGCGGACCATCCAATCGACTACTACAGAACCAATAAGATCGTTTTTGTGTTCGAGGTTCTGCGAAAGCTGAAAGCCGAAACGTATAAGCCATTTCTTCGCAAGTTGTCGCATTTTGGAATCGTCGGCGAACAGACGGACACTTCTGGTGAAATCGAGGCGTTTCCCGCACTGACCATCCTTTTGCCCGGAGATATGTACAATGTTCTTGCGTTGGATGGCCAAATGGTTCCCCATACCGGTGGGTCTCTTGATGTGCAGGCTCAGAGTTTAGGACAGGAATTTCCGACATTCGATTTGGGAGATGGCAAGACGTACAAGTTCACCCGCTATCTGTTAAGCTTCATCGGCAAGGAACCACAAGTCGGAACGACCTGCCACGAGACCGGGCACTTGCTCTTCTTTTTCCCCGATCTTTATGGTGATTGGCGAAAGGGGAGGGGCGAGGGCGTAGGTCGTTTCAGCGTAATGGGCGGTGAAGACGTGAAGACACCTCAAAACATCGACGCCTATCTGCGCTACAAGGCGGGATGGATGGAACCGATCGAGATTTCGACGACGGCAGACATGACATTGACTTTGCCGGCCGACGGCAAGACCGTTTACAAGTATTCGCATCCGCAGGATCCCAAGCAGTACTATTTGATCGAGAATCGGCAACAGGTCGGAATTGATGCTGCCCTGCCGGGTTCTGGGATTGTTATCTACCGTGTCGACGAGACGACAGACTTCGAGTTTTTGAGCGATGATGAACTTGACTATGAAAAACATAGCCATGATGCCGATAACTTGGCGGGGCGTCTCGCTACAAATTCCTATCCCAACGCAGTCGGTGCGTTCACGAAAGGATACCAATCCTACAGGCGCGTCAACGAGGTTTCCATCGAGCAGGCGGACGGGAAATATGAACTTGAGGGGCGTAATGAGCCGTTGGAGACAAACCATTTCTCGAACAGCGGGGATGGGGGCGACTTCTGGCATGCAGGCAACACGTCGGATTGGTACGAGGGTGCCTTCCATGCGAACGGGATGTGTTGCGCGAAGTGGAACGACGGCACGCCGGCGGAGATCTTCCTGACGGACTTCTCGCCCATCGGCCACGTCATGACGTGTCGCTCCGTCGCCGGGGGAGCGACGCCGGGGAACGGAGCATACGTGGCATCGATGGAGATAACAAAGGTCGTGGACGAACTGACGTCTGGCGAGACAATGAGCTTTGGCTGCCAGGCGACGCTCTCCGACGGAACGGTCAGGGACGTGACGGACGAGGTCGAGTGGTCGCTCGTCGACGCACGGGACAGCGACATCGCGGGATTCGGCTATCCGAACGGATTCTTCTACGCGGACTACTGCAAGAACGGGATCGAGGAAGACAGAACCGTCCATGTGCAGACGAAGTGGCGGTACAACGGCGTCGTCGCCGGTGCCGCGTCGGCTGTCACCATCCACACCAAGCCTCGCCTTGCGAACGTGTGGATCGACGGGCCGGAGACGGTGCGGTCGGGCGAGGAGGTTACGTACACGTGCCGCGGAAGCCTCTCGAACGGCGGTGACTTCACGTTCCAGAAGGTAAAGGCGTGGCGGTGCTCCTGTGACACGCTCTCCAAGACGGAACTCAAGGCCTTCTGCTTGATCTCATCAAAGGGCGTCCTTACCTGCAAGTTTGACAAAAAGGCGACTGAGACCAAGACGTATCAGGTGCAAGTTTCCGCGGAAGCGGAATACGAGGGGAAGGTGCTGGAAGCGACGAACTTGATCAGCGTGGCCGTCGTCCCGAAGTCGAGCGTGTTCCAGATCAAGTTCGCTCCGAACGGCGGAAAAGTCTCGCCGAGTTCCATTCTGGTCGAGGCGGGTACAAGCATTCTCGCCGCCGCGCCCACGCCCACACGGGCGAAATACCGCTTCACGGGCTGGTCCACGGAGAAGACGGGCGGCGAGATGCTCACGGAGGATGTTCTCGCGACGGAGAATGCCACGTACTACGCGCAGTGGGAGGAGCGGACGGTCACGGTGCGGCTTTCGGTCGAGGGCGACGGCAGCGTCTCCGGCGTCAAGGACGGGGAGGTTTGCTCCGTAGGCGACAAGATCACGCTCCGGGCCGCGCCCGGAAAAAGGTCGTCGTTCAAGTACTGGTCGGCAACGCCGATCGACTGCTGGTCTCCAGTAGGCTCCGTGGAGGCGGGACTCGCCTACCTGCGCGACTACCGCCAGACGCCCGTGACGCTCACGGTGCCGGACGCCGACATCGTCGAGATAACGGCCTACTTCATCGACAAGGGGCAGGATAGCGACATCGAGTTCTTCGGACGTATGGTTGGCGAGCCCGTCACCTCGCCGTGGTGTCTCGAGGACTCGCCCGTCAACGTCTTCCACGTGCGGTCCGCGTCCTGGCCGACGGTCAAGGCGAGCGGAGTCCCGGCGGGCGTGCAGTTCGTCGACAACCGCAAGGGCAGCTTCGGCACCGACCACGAGTACCGTCTGGAGGTGATCGACTTCGCACGGCTCAAGGCGGGCGCGTCCACGATCACGCTGACGGCGGTCAACCGCTCCGGCGCAAAGGCGACGCAGCTCATAACCGTGTACGGTCCGAATCTCAACACGGCCGTCGCGCAGGGCGCGCTGAGCC
>Ga0310786_10012029_pt1 | contig 10747 bp, 8 predicted proteins | sample AusTroGonzalo_MG_FD_203881 | JGI IMG/M metagenome (GOLD analysis project Ga0310786, IMG submission 203881) | Bovine rumen microbial communities from tropical cattle in Woodstock, Queensland, Australia - Gonzalo_03 (v2) (version 2) | ecosystem: Host-associated > Mammals > Digestive system >...
AGATATTCGCAAAGAGATAAGGAAGACCGAAAAGGTGAATTGCACGGGATGCCGTTATTGCATGCCTTGCCCGCAGGGTGTAGATATCCCGGGCGCATTTCGCTGCTATAACGCAATGTATATCGAGTCGAAGCATGAAGGCCGCTGGCAATATCTCCAAACAGTTTCCATGCGGGAAAAACCGGCCTTTGCATCCCAATGCATCGAATGTGGCAAATGCGAGAAGCATTGCCCCCAGAGCATCCATATCCGCGAAAAGCTCAAGGAAGCTGACCGTGCCCTGCGGCCGCTGCCATATCGCGTAGGCGTAGCCGTCGCCCGCAAATACATGTTCCGCAAGAAGAAGTAGGAATATCCTAAAGCCAGGTTATTCAAAGTAGATTCCCAACGATTCGCTGCATTTCAGGATAGTGGAATTCCATGCTGCGCAGCAGTGCGATCTGGGAACGGGTGCGTACAAGGTTGTGCTCCGGGTAGCGGATTTTGTAGTAGGTGTCGCCGTCGATATAGTCCATCAGGAATCGAAGGACTTGCTCGTAGGTGATGTAAAGCGGGGCGAAGGCGAGCCATTCTTTTTCTGAGTCGGCGAGAGTGTCCCTGCGCTGCGACAGATATCCATCCATATATGCTTCGTACATGTCGAGCCTCAGAGCCACTTTGCCATAATCAGGATCATCTTCTACGGTGGCATTGGCGTAAGAGCGGATGGCATCCCCCACGTCATTTAAGGAGGTGCTGCTCATCACCGTATCAAGGTCTATAGCGCAGAGAACCTGCCCGCTGCTCTTATCGAAAAGGATATTGCTCAGTTTGGTGTCATTGTGCGTGACGCGCAGCGGCAAAACACCATCCTCCACCATCTTCCAGAAGGACAGCATCTGAGCGCGGCGTTCCTCCACGAAAGCGATTTCCTGCGAAACCTCGGTTGAACGTCCTGCCTTGTCGGCAGCGAGGCTGGTATCCCACTGAGTGAAGCGCCAGCGTATGTTGTGGAAGCCTTTGATGACTTCGGCGAGAGGCTTGTCGAAGTCGGCCAGCAGCGACTGGAAACGGCCTATGCCGATGCCGCCCTGCCGGGCCATCTCAGGAGTGGAAGCTACATCGTAAGTTACGGTGTCTTCTATGAACAGGCACACTGCCCAGAATTCCCCTTCGGGGTCCTGATAATACAACTTGCCGTCTTTCGCCGGAATGACAGTCAGAGTCTCGCGCCTCGGGTCTCTCACCTTACGTTTGATATGGTCAGTAACCGCTGCGATGTTGTCCATCATAGCAGGAACGTCCGGGAAGACAGCTTTGTTCTTGCGCTGAAGGATGTACCTGCAGGCTCTGTCTGTCGTCACTACGTAAGTGTCGTTTATGAAGCCTTCGCCCAAGGGCTTGACCTCAGTCACGCGGCTGACCAGATCGAAACGGCCGGCAATATCTGTCAAGTCAGCCATATTATTCTGCAAAAGCGTATGAGAATCCGTCAATCCTGTTCCAAGCGCCGCGGGTGAAATCGGGTACCTCAACAGGCATTCCGCCGTGATTCATGGATATGGCCGAGAGCTCGCTCACGCAGCACCACTCTGCAAGGTCATAGACATCCATGTCCAGAGGCAGGCCGTTGCGCAGGCAGTAGATAAGCCTGTAGTCCATGATGAAATCCATGCCACCGTGGCCTCCTACTTCCTTCGCCAAGGCTTCCAGTTCCGGCGTGAGGATAGGGCTGCGGTGCTGCTCCATGAATTCGTTCAGCTTGTCGCCTGAAAGTGTAGTCTCACCTTTGAGATTCGCGTAATCTACTGTTTCCCCGGCCAGCGCCTCTTTCCTGAAGCAGAGCTGCTGCACAGGATATTTCCCGGCATAGCCTTCAGTACCCACGACCTGATACATGCGGCTGTAAGGCCTGGGGTTCATGACATCATGCTCTATCAGCACGGTCTTGCCCTTCTCGGTACGGATTACGGTAGTCGACACATCGCCGTTCGCAAAATCGTCCGGATCCTTTCCACCGCGTGCGGCAACGTGCTTCGGGCCGTTGAAGGCTTTTGTATCTAGAGCCACGAGAGTCTTGAGCCTGTCACCGCGGTGAATGTTGAGCACCTGGCATACGGGGCCGAAACCGTGGGTGGGATATGCGTCGCCGCGGTGCTCCTTGTTGAAGGTCAGACGCCAGCTGTTCCAGTATTCATCCCAATAAGGGTCCAGATTGTGGCAGTACGCCCCTTCTGCATGCACGACTTCGCCGAAAAGACCTTCACGCGCCATCTGGAGGGTGGAAAGCTCGAAGAAATCATAGCAGCAGTTTTCCAGTATCATGCAATGCAGCCGTGTTTTCTCCGCCATATCCACCAGAGCCCAGCAATCCTTCAGCGAATAGGCTGAAGGTACCTCTATGGCTGCATGCTTGCCGTGCTCCATGGCATACAGGGCCACAGGTACATGGTGTTCCCAGTCGGTACAGATATAGACAAGGTCAACGTTGGGGTCTTCGCAGAGCTTCTTGTAGGCCTCCAAGTCGCCTGAATACCCTGCAGCTGCAGGAAAGCCGCGCTGCGCAAGGGCTTTCTGTGACGCCTCGACGCGGTCAGGCTCGACGTCGCAGATTGCAGTTATCTTAACTCCCGGAACGTATGTGTAGCGGACGACAGCGTCGCTGCCTCTCATCCCGAGGCCGACGAATCCCACGCGCACGGTATCTATCGCAGGCACGGTCAGGCCAAGGACATCGGTCTGCCCTGCAGCACGCGCAGGAACCTCCGTCACTATCGCCCCTTCTGCATCGAGTTTGAAACCGTCTGTCGTTTTTTGAGAGCAACCCGTCATCAACAACGCGCCGCTAATCGCTAAGAGAAAACAGATCTTTTTTAACATGTCAGGTCATTCAGTGTGTTACAATCGTCTAATTTAGCAAATAAAATCGCTAAATTAGCGGAGATTAATCACGACTGTCATGAAAACCTTCGGCAATATCCTGTGGTTTCTTCTGGGAGGATTCCTGGTGGCTATGATTTATTATATCGTAGGGTTCCTTTTGTGTCTCACCTTCATAGGCATTCCTTTCGGCGTCCAGCTTTTCAAATTCGGAACATACGCGCTCTGGCCCTTCGGGCATGAGATTGTCGACAAGCCCAATGAGCCCGGCTGCGTGTCGGTGGCCATGAACATCATCTGGCTCCTCTGCGGCTGGTGGGAGATTGCCGCCATCCATCTTTGCTTCGGTATCATCCTTTGTATTACCATCGTCGGCATACCCTTTGGCATGCAGCACCTCAAGATGATACTGCCCACCCTCCTTCCTTTCGGCAAAACAGTAAAATAACTAAGTTGCCAACAGAAAAGGGAACCTCGCAGTGAGGCTCCCTTTTTCATGCTTCGCTCTAAAAACTTATTTGGCGGGAACGAAGTGGTAGTGAGGGCCGAAGCGCTCGAAAGCAGCGCGGTCAAGCTCCTCGCGATGATCGGGATGCGCGATGCTGATAATAGCCTTGGCGCGTTCCTGAAGGCTCTTGCCATAGAGATCCACGGCGCCGAACTCGGTAACAAGCCAGTGCATGTGGTTGCGGGTCGTAACGACACCGGCACCTTCGGTAAGCACGGGAGCGATCTTGCTGATGCCCTTGTTAGTAACAGAAGGCATTGCGATGATGGCCTTGCCGCCCTCGCTGAGGCTTGCGCCGTAAGTGAAGTCAATCTGGCCGCCGACACCGCTGTAGAACTTGGTACCGAGGCTGTCAGCGCACACCTGACCGGTGATGTCCACCTGAAGTGCAGAGTTGATGGCGGTAACCTTCGGGTTCTTGGCGATGATGTAAGGATCGTTGGTGTATCCCACATCCATCATTGCAACCATCGGGTTGTCGTCGATGAAGTCATAGACTTCCTGAGAACCCATGAGGAAGGTAGAAACCATCTTGCCCTTGTCAATCTTCTTGGCAGCACCATTGATGACACCCTTCTCTACGAGAGGAAGTACACCGTCGGCGAACATCTCGGTGTGGATACCGAGGTTCTTGTGGTTGCCGAGCTGAGCCAGAACGGCATTCGGAATGGCACCGATACCCATCTGCAGGCAGGCACCGTCCTCGATGAGGTTTGCACAGTTGATACCGATCTTGGTCTCGGTCTCGTTCGGAGCGGTGAAAGTAGCAGGCTCGAGCGGAGTGTTGTCCTCAACGAAATAGTCGATCTTGTCGAGCGGGATGATGGCCTCGCCCCAGCTGCGCGGAACGTGCTTGTTGATGACTGCGATGACAGTCTTGGCGCACTCGATGGCTGCAAGGGTAGCGTCGACAGAGGTGCCGAGAGATACGAAACCATGCTTGTCAGGAGGGCAGACCTGGATCATAGCCACGTCGCAGGGAAGGACACCGGCGCGGTAAAGCTTTTGAGTCTCACTCAGGAAGATGGGAATATAGTCTGCATAACCGGCCTGGACGTTCTTGCGGACGTTGCCTCCTACGAAAAAGGCCTGATGGAAGAAAATGCCTTCGTACTTAGCATCCGTGTAAGGAGCGGGACCCTCTGTGTGAAGGTGGTGGATGAAGACGTTCTTCAACTCTCCTGCGTCGCCGCGGCGGCAAAGAGCCTGGATGAGCACCTGAGGTGCGCTTGCTACGCTGCTGAAGTGGATATGGTCGCCACTTTTGACAACCTTCACGGCTTCGTCAGCGCTGATGAATTTGATATTTTTCATGTATAATTTGTTGTTGATAATATGCGAAATGGAACAGACAAAGATATGAAATTAAATTGATAACTTTGCCGCAATTAAACCTTACTGCAATGAACAGTCGCGAAGAACAATTGAAGGCCTTCAACCGCCTTCTGGACGTAATGGACGATTTGAGGGAGAAATGCCCCTGGGACCGCAAACAGACCAATGAAAGCCTGCGTCCCAACACCATAGAGGAAGTCTACGAGCTGAGCGATACCATCATCCGTGGCGACACTCACAATATGGCCAAAGAGCTTGGCGACGTGCTGCTGCACGTGGTCTTCTACGCCAAGATCGGCTCCGAGACCGGAGAGTTCGACATCGCTGACGTCTGCAACAAACTTTGCGACAAGCTCATCTACCGCCACCCTCACGTATATGGCGACGTGGCTGCCGAGACCGCAGGTCAGGTGGTCAAAAACTGGGAGCAGCTCAAGCAGACCGAGAAGGACGGCAACAAGACAGTCCTCGGTGGCGTGCCCGAGACCCTTCCACCGCTGCTGAAAGCCTACCGCATGCAGGACAAAGCCCGCGCCGTGGGTTTCGACTGGGAAGACAAGGAAGATGTATGGGACAAGGTTACTGAAGAAATCGCTGAGTTCCGTGCAGAGCTGATGTATATGCAGCAGGATGAGAGCAATCGCGACAGAGTCCAGAACGAACTTGGCGACCTGCTGTTCTCAATCGTGAATGCTTCACGTCTCTATGACCTCAATCCCGACACCGCCCTTGAAAGCACCTGCCGCAAATTTCGCAACCGCTTCAACTATGTAGAAGCAGAAGCAAAGAAGCAGGGAAAGAAGTTGAAGGATATGACCCTCGGCGAGATGGACGAGCTTTGGGAAGAAGCCAAATCCAAGGGAATTAAATGATACAACCTTGGCAGGAACGCACCCTCCTTCTGATGGGAGAAGAAAAGCTGGACAAGCTTGCCGGCTCTGTCGTTGCCGTGATAGGCCTCGGCGGGGTGGGAGCCTACGCAGCTGAGATGCTCGCAAGGGCAGGGGTGGGGCGCATGATCCTGCTGGACAGCGACTGTGTGTCAGAAAGCAACAAGAACCGTCAGCTGCTGGCTCTCGATTCCAACATTGGCCGTAAGAAGGTCGAGGTGATGGCCGAAAGAGTGAAGGACATCAATCCTTCGCTGAATCTGACGCTGATCGACGAATATCTCACATCTGACAATGTCGCCTCGCTGCTCGCTCCGTTCAAGCCAGATTTCCTCGTCGACGCGATAGACACCCTTTCTCCCAAGCTTTCACTGATCCACTACTGCGTGAATGCCGGCATCCCTCTGGTGAGTTCGATGGGCTCCGGAGCCAAATACGACGCCACCAAAGTGCGGCTTGCAGACCTCAGCAAGTCACGCAACTGCCCGCTGGCCTTCATCGTTCGCAAGAAGCTGCGCAAGATGGGCATAGAGAAAGGCTTCCCCGTAGTTTATTCCGAAGAACTGCCCGACAACGACGCTATTGTCGAGACGCGCGGCGAGACCAACAAGAAGTCTCAGGTGGGCACTGTTTCCTACCTTCCCGCTGTCTTCGGCTGCGTCTGCGCCCAGGCTGCCATCACCCATATAATAGGTAAGAATTAGCATAATAGCGAGATTTTTCGTATCTTCGCGCGCTAATCCCGAATACATGGCAGAAAACACCTTACTAACTAAACTGGCCGACCTTGAGGCCAAATACAACTCTTTGGAGCAGCAGATTTCAAGCCCCGAAGTAATTGCTGACATGAAGAAATTCGTGCAGCTCAACAAAGAATACAAGGAGCTTGAACCGATCGTAGCTGCCGGCAAGCAATATTCCAAACTCGTCGACGACCTTCAGGCCGCCAAGGATATTCTCATGAATGAGAAGGACGAGGAGCTCAGGGAGATGGCCCGCGAAGAGGTCAATGATATAGAGCCGAAGCTGCCGGAGATGGAAGAGCAGATCAAGGTGCTGCTGATTCCTGCCGATCCTCAGGATTCCAAGGATGCCATTATCGAGATCCGCGGCGGTACAGGCGGTGACGAGGCTGCCATCTTTGCAGGCGACCTGTTCCGCATGTACAGCAAATTCTGCGAGAAGAAGGGATGGAAACTGGAAGTCAATAGCCAGTCTGAAGGCGCGATGGGCGGCTTCAAGGAGATTGTGGCAAAGATTTCAGGCGACAAAGTCTACGGCACGATGAAATACGAAAGCGGCGTACACCGCGTCCAGAGGGTTCCCCAGACAGAAACCCAGGGCCGCGTGCATACCTCTGCAGCATCTGTCGTAGTGCTTCCCGAAGCCGATGAATTCGACATAGAACTAAACATGAGCGATATCCGCAAGGATACCTTCTGCTCATCAGGTCCCGGCGGCCAGGGCGTGAACACTACATATTCCGCCATCCGCCTGACACATATCCCCACCGGTATCGTAGTCCAGTGCCAGGACGAGCGTTCACAGCTCAAGAACCTCGACAAGGCCATGGCCGAGTTGCGTACCAGGCTCTACAACCTCGAGTATGAGAAATATCTCAACGAGATATCATCTACCCGTAAGACAATGGTTTCTACAGGAGACCGCTCCGCAAAGATCAGAACGTACAACTATCCCCAGTCCCGCGTGACAGACCATCGCATAGGCTACACTATGTACAATCTTCCTGTGTTCATGGATGGAGATATCCAGGAGCTGATTGACCAGCTTCAGATTGCAGAGAATGCAGAAAGACTGAAGGCAGCGGGTGAATAACCCTGATGCAATTCAAGATCCAATCGCCCTACAAGCCCACCGGTGACCAGCCGGAGGCTATCGAGCAGATATGCAGTGCATTCCGCTCCGGGGTGGATTGTGCCACGCTGTTGGGAGTTACGGGTTCAGGCAAGACCTTCACCATGGCCAACGTAATCGAGCAGCTTCAGAGGCCGGCCCTGATCCTGAGCCACAACAAGACTCTTGCTGCCCAACTCTACGGTGAATTCAAATCGTTCTTTCCCGAGAATGCGGTGGAATACTTCGTAAGCTACTACGATTATTATCAGCCCGAAGCATACATACCTACCACCGATACCTACATCGAGAAGGACCTCAGCATCAACGAAGAAATCGACAAGCTCCGTCTGAGGGCGGCATCGGCGCTGCTTTCCGGCCGCCGTGACGTCGTGGTGATATCTTCGGTGTCCTGCCTTTACGGTATTGGCAATCCCGACGACTTCCACGACAGCACCGTGGTTATCTCCAGAGGCCAGAAGATCAGCCGCAACAAACTGCTCTATAGCCTTGTGGACGCTCTCTATAACCGCAATGAGACCGAATTCAAGCGCGGCACCTTCCGTGTCAAGGGTGACAGCGTCGACATATATCTGGCATACGGCGAGCTGGCTTGCAGAGTGGTGTTCTTCGGTGACGAGATAGAGTCGGTGGAGCTTATCGACCCTATCAGCGGCGCAACCGTCGAGTATCTCAGCGAAATAACGATATACCCTGCCAACAACTTCGTAACTACGAAAGAAAGGACCAGGGAGGCGATAAACGAAATCCAGGATGATATGATGGAGAGGGTGTCGTATTTCAACGATATAGGCCGCTCCCTCGAGGCCAAGAGGCTCAAGCAGAGAGTCGAATATGACATCGAGATGATACGCGAGATAGGCTACTGCCCCGGCATCGAGAACTATTCCCGCTATTTCGACCGCCGCAAGCCCGGGCAGAGGCCTTTCTGCCTGATCGACTATTTCCCGGACGATTTCATCACCTTCATCGACGAGAGTCACGTGACAATCCCTCAGGTTCGCGCCATGTACGGCGGCGACCGCGCCCGCAAATCGACGCTGATTGAATACGGCTTCCGTCTTCCTGCAGCCGCAGATAACCGTCCCCTGAAGTTCGACGAATTCGAGAACATCCTCGGCCAGAAACTGTACGTCAGTGCCACCCCGGGTGACTATGAACTCCAGAAATGCGGCGGTCTGGTAGTGGAGCAGGTGGTACGTCCCACCGGTCTGCTTGATCCTCCCATCGAAGTGCGTCCTACCAAGAACCAGATCGACGACCTGCTCGAAGAGATAGAGATCCGCAGTGAGAACGACGAGAGGGTGCTGGTTACTACCCTGACCAAGCGTATGGCCGAAGAACTTGAAAAATATCTCACGAAGATGGATGTTCGCAGCCGCTATATCCATTCCGACGTAGACACTCTCGAGAGGGTAGAGATTATCGAAGATTTCAAAGCGGGACGATTCGACGTACTGGTGGGTGTCAACCTGCTCCGTGAGGGCTTGGACTTACCAACCGTGTCACTCGTGGCCATACTGGATGCTGACAAGGAAGGCTTCCTGCGCAGCGAGCGCTCGCTCACCCAGACGGCGGGCCGCGCTGCAAGGAACATCAACGGCAAGGTGATAATGTACGCCGACACCGTCACCGAGTCGATGCAGCGCACTATCGATGAAACCAACCGCCGTCGTGACAAGCAGCAGCGCTACAACGAAGAGCACGGCATTACGCCCCGTCAGGTCGGCATCAAAGCTTACAACGCGCTTGTGCGTACAGATATTTACCAGAGAGAAGACGATATACAGAAACAGGCAAGATATTTGGAGGAAGACCCCGTCGTCAGCAAAATGAACCCTGCCCAGCTGAAAGAAGCTGTCGCAGCTGCCAAGAAGAGGATGGAAGAGGCTGCAGCACAGCTTGATTTCCTCGCCGCAGCTCAGGCTCGTGACGAAATGAATGCACTGAAAATACTATTGGAAAAATGACGCAGGACGCCATAGAGAGGATTTGCGGTTACTACACCGACTCAGACGCAGCGATGATTCGCCGCGCATACGCCCTCGCATGCACTTCTCTCGAGGGTCTCTCCCGGAGCAACAACCATCCATTCATCGAGCACCCCCTCGCCGTGGCCGAGATTGTGGCCAAAGAACTGGGGCTCGGCGCTGATGCCGTTTGTGCAGTGTTCCTGCACGAGGCTTCCCGCATGGACAATACAGTCCTTGACTCTGTCCGCAATGATTTCGACAAGGGTGTCGTGGACATGGCATTCAGCCTCAACAAGATTTCCGAGATCAAGCCTAAGGACACACGCCTTGAGGCAGACCGCTACCGCAAGCTCATTGCTTCTTATTCCAGCGACCCCAAGGTGTTCCTCATAAAGCTCGCGGACCGTCTGGAAATAATGCGCAATCTGAGCATCCTCTCCAAGACCGACCAGGCCCGCAAGAACGCCGAGACAATCCTGCTGTATGTTCCGCTTGCCCATCAGACCGGTGTCTACAACGTAAAGAGCGAACTTGAAGACCTCTGGCTGAAGTACGCCGACCCTGTGCAGTTCCGCGCCATCTCCAATCAGCTCAAAGCAGGAGAGAAGGAACGTGAGGCACTGGTAAGAGAGTTCGTGCAGCCCCTGGAAGACAAGCTCCGCCAGAAAGGCATCAAATATACCCTCAAGGCTCGCACCAAGAGCGCCTACTCTATCTGGCGCAAGATGCAGGCTCAGGACATTCCGTTCAGCAAGGTTTATGACGTCTTCGCCATAAGGTTCATCATCGACGCGCCTCTCGACAAAGAGAAAGACCTCTGCTGGGAGGTGTATTCTCTGGTGACCGAAGAGTACGAGCCCGACACCAGCCGTCTGCGCGACTGGATTACTGTGCCGAAGCCGAACGGCTACGAATCCCTCCAGATTACAGTCAAGAATTCCCGCGGTCAGTTCCTCGAAGTCCAGATCCGCACCGAAAGGATGGATTACGAAGCTGAGATAGGCAGCGCGGCCCACTGGTCATACAAAGGCGTCAAGAAAGAGGAGAGCCTGAGAAACTGGCTTGACAGGGTCCACAGCCTGATCAGCGGAAGCGAGCAGGAGAGCTACGAGCAGCTGGATTCCGTCATCAACCAGGATGTGTTTGTATTCACGCCCAACGGCGAGCTGCGCCAGCTCAAGGCCGGAGCCACCGTGCTGGACTTCGCCTTTGACATTCATTCCAACATAGGTCTGAAATGCGCCGGAGCCAAGATCGGCAGCAAGATGGTATCCATCAAGGAGAAGCTCAAGACCGGCGATGTGGTT
>Ga0310786_10012030_pt1 | contig 10747 bp, 7 predicted proteins | sample AusTroGonzalo_MG_FD_203881 | JGI IMG/M metagenome (GOLD analysis project Ga0310786, IMG submission 203881) | Bovine rumen microbial communities from tropical cattle in Woodstock, Queensland, Australia - Gonzalo_03 (v2) (version 2) | ecosystem: Host-associated > Mammals > Digestive system >...
GCTGATAGCAAGGCTTGCGCCGGAATATTTCAACTGGAACGCCAAGAAGAACAAGGTCAAGATGGACAAGCGCAGTGGCGACAAGGGCTGCGAACCGGAAAACGTGATCGTCGGGCTCGTGAACAACAGGCATTACGTGTTCGTGGGTCTTGAACGTACGAGCGGTATCGCCGTCATCGACATGACGAACATCGACGCTCCTTTCTTGGCCGATTTCTACATGGATCCGCTGGACCGCGGTCCCGAAGGCGTGCTGTTTATTCCGGCCGAACAGAGTCCGCTTGCCGACCAGGCGTTGCTCGTCGTCGGTTACGAATACAGCAAGACGCTCACGATCTATACGGTTAAATAACGCTCTCTGGCCACGGGTGCTTGGGGTAGCGCCCGCGCAGTTCCTTGCGCACCTCGGCGTAGGTGTTCTGCCAGAATCCCGTCAAGTCCCAAGTCTTTTGAATCGTGCGGAAGTTCGGTGCCAGAATATCGTACCGGACTTTTAATTTTCCATCGGCAATCTTGTGCTCGCCGCGGAGCTGCATAAAATCTTCGATGCGGGCCGAAATTTCGACGAGCACTCCCTCGATACTCTGCACGGATTTGCCGCTATCGTCGATGGCGACTTCCTGGTAGCTGTATCGGGCGCGTTTGCCGTTCGGGAGCATGTAATGGTCGGGGAAGGTCTTGCTTAGCCAGGCGAGCATGGACTTGCCGAAATAATCTTCCACGATGTTGCGGAAACGGTCTTCGTTGATGTCGCGCAACAGGAATATGCCATTCGCGAATTCGTCGAAGATGAGTTCCATGTCTTCTTCGTTCATTTCGGGCAGGCCGTATTCCGGGTAGAGCTTGGCGGCAAGGCGCATCTTGGTGAGCAGCGTCTGAATGTTTTCGGTGAGGTAGCGGCCGCTCCAGTTTTCCTTCTCGATCTTTTCGCGCCAGGCGTCGACGGTGAGTTCCTTGAGCGCGGCGAGCACCTTGGGCGAAGCTTCTTGCGGGATGATTTCCTTGCGCGAGAGTTCCGTGACCTCGACACCGATGAAGCGTTCCTGGCCGCTCCTCCACAGGAGTTCGTAATGCTTTTCCAGATTGTCGCCACCGAGCATGTCTTCGGTGATGGGGGCGTAGAGGTTCACCTTGAGTTCGGACTTGCTCCCGCCACCGGTGCGTAACATGGAGAGCGCGAGAATCGCGTAAGGCGGCTCCGTAACCTGCAGGCGGATGATGTTCTGGTTCGGCAACTTGTATGCGGCACCGCTCGGCGTCCCGAGCCTATCGGGGAAGGCCTTGAGAAGGCTCTGAGCCGTGAGCTGTGAGGTGTGAGATGGGGGAAGGTTCCCCCTGGCAAAAGCCTTGTCTTTTGCCACCCCCTCTAGCGGGGCCTCAGTCGCCGGCCCCGCAACGCCCCGCTCAGCAATCCCGTCGCGGTAGTCCCGCAATTGCCTTAGCGTAAAGCTGACTTCGCGCGGGACGTTCACGGCCTTCGACAACGTATCGGCGGCAAGCGTGAGGACGTCTTGCGATACCTTGGACTTTTGCAGTGCTTCGGTACCGGAGTGGATCCAGGCGAGCGCTGCGAGGAGCAGGTCGGGGAGGTCCGCCTTGCTCTGTGCGGAGGCGAGGAGCAGCGCGAGCGGGATGCTCGATATCGGCGTGCGGATGGCCTTGAGCCCGAGTTCCGTGATGGCGCCGTCCTTGAGCATCCCGAAACCTTCGAGCAGCTTTGTGGCGGCCTGGGCGCGCGCTTCCGGAATCGCCGTCGGTAGCGTCATTCCGAACTTGGTTCGGAATCGGCTTTCTTCATAATGTTCCAAAGCCGCCTTCTGCAACAGCAGTTCCGACGGTTCGATTTGCGTGACCTCGGGAATGATTCCCTTTGGCATCCTCTTTTCGGATTCCTCGCTCCACAGGCGTATAGCGCATCCGTTCTGCGTACGGCCGCTACGGCCGCTGCGCTGGATGGCGTTCTGCATCGAGATGGGCATCGTGCGCAACACGTTCACCTTCTCGCTGTCATCGTAGAGGCTCACGCGTTCGATACCGCTGTCCACGACGCCCGATACGTTCGGGACGGTGATGGATGTTTCGGCGATGTTCGTGGTGAAGATGACGCGCGGGCGTTCCGTCACTTCGAAAATGCGGTCTTGCGTTTCGCGGTCCTGGCCACCGTAGAGTTCCAGGAATTCGGCGCAGTTGTTGCCAAGCGCTTCGGCGGCGGCGCTGTGGCAGCGGGCGATTTCGGCCTTGCCCGGCAAGAATACGAGCGTCGTCTGCCAGATGTTATTGCGGTATAGTGTCTTGAGCGCCCGCACCACTTCGGCGTCAAGGCCCACGCCCGAAACGAGTGAATTGCCGGTGGCAGGCGTCTGGTTGATAATCTGTACGGGGAACAGCGGGTGGCCGAGGCTTAAGCACTTGACGCCGAGAACCGCCTCGAGTTCCTCGCGGTTCAGCGCCGCCGACATGACAGCGACTCTCGGCATTGTCTTCCCTCTAAAATACGCGAACAGCAAATCCATGTCGGCCTTGCGTTCGTGGTATTCGTCGAATACGACCCAGTCAGCGTCCATCTTGCCGTGCAGCAGTTCCTGCAGAAAGTTTCCGTACGTCTGGAATAGAATGCGCGTGCCTTCGCTCTTGCAACTGTCTTGCCTGAACTGGTAACCGACCGTCTTGCCGCAGGGCTCACCGTGGAGCTTCGCTGAAAACTGCGCAAGCGCCAAAGCCGCGATGCGGCGGGGCTGCAGTACGACGACGCGGCCCTTGCAATGCTTGCTTAAAAAGTAGGGGATGAACAGCGACTTGCCCGAGCCCGTGGGCGCCTCGATAAGCAGGTTGCCGGACTGCGCAATCGCAGCCTCCAGCTTTCCTTCTTCTTCTGCAAGTGCGAGGTCGTTGTAAGTCATGGTTCGTGAGCCATAAGCGACTCGTCTTAACGAGTCGTGTTGGCGAGAGTGAGACGAGACCGGAGGTATTTATATTGCATTTGAGTCGAACGGTCGCTATGGGGCGTTGCGGGGTGATAATAGACGAAAGAAACGGACCTATGGTCCTGCAGACGATAGACGAAAGAGAAATAATGGCGCTCCGCGCGGATAGGGTATAATCTTTCGTCTTTCGTCTACCAGCGCAGCGGTCTTTCGTCTAAGACCTACCTCGGGTACTTCAGCTTTTCGCCGGTGGCGATGTCCACGTAGGGCGGCTTGCCTTCGCGGAACTTCTGGTTGATGACGAGGTTCTCGATGCGGCGGCGCAGTCCCTGTTCCGTTTTGCAGAAGAAGTACACGACCTTGTTGGTGCCCGGCACGAGGAACATGGCGAGTTTGTACTTCTGGCGTACGGCGCGGCGGAAGAACATCATGTCTTCTTTCTTGGGAATGACGAGGCTGCTGTTTTCCTTCGTTTCGCAGATCATGTCGGCGTCGGCGAGCAGGGCCTTGGACTTCTGCTTGAGGGCGGCGAAGTTCGGCGCGGAATTCTTGCGGATGGTTTCGAGGTTGAACGCTCCACCGCCTTCCTTGAGGGCTTTGCGCAGTCCGCGGAAAGCGAACACGGCGAGCACGACGACAACCAGTGCGATAAGATAGGGCCAGTAATTTGCGAGAAAGTCTAACATGACAAACCTCAAAAAATGCTAACTTGCGACGCCGCAAATATAGAAATTTTTTATTTTGTGAATATGTCGCGTATTGGAATTGTTCCGGTAATCCTAGTCCTTGCCCTGGCCTTTGCCTTTGTCTTTGCAAAAGATGTAAAGCCCTATGTTGACATCGACAGGATGCCTAACGCGCTTGCGTATTACCCGGCTCCGCCCGAAACGACGTCGGCCCAGTTCGCCTACGATGTCGCGCAGTACAAGTGGGGCAAGTCCATGCGTGCCGATTCTGCGCGAGCGGCCTTGGCCGTGGCACAGGCGGTAGAAAGCGTTGCGGAAATGGCGAAACTGTTCAGCGAACCTTTCGGGATGGAGATTTCTTCGTGGAAGACTCCCGCCATCATGAATGTCTTGGAACGCACGGTCAAGACGATCAGGACCGGCAAGTTCAAGAATCACTACAGGCGCCAGCGCCCCTTTGACCGCTTCAACGAGCCCACGCTGATTCCCGAACACGAAGATAATTTGCGGAAGAACGGTTCGTTCCCTTCGGGCCACACTGCTCGTGCCTGGACGTTTGCGCTGGTACTGGTGGAAATCAATCCGGATGCGGCGGACGCCTTGTTGAAGTACGCTTATGAATGGGGGCAGAGCCGCGTTATTGCCGGTTACCACTGGCAGAGCGACGTGGATGCCTCGAAGGTGATTGTCTCGGCGGGCTTTGCGAGGATTCACGGTGAACCGGAATTTTTGGCGGACATGCAGAAGGCAAAAGCCGAGTTCAACAAACTGAAGGCGAAAAAATAGAATAAACTAATTTGGAAATATGATTTTGCGGGAATTTCGAAAGACTCTTGGCCTGGTAATGTTTGCTGTCGCCTTCTCCTTGGCGGGGGAGGCACCGTGTGTCGATGGCACCGTTGTCGGGGCTATCGATTTTGTGGGCCTTGAACATACGAACCCGCGCGTGGTGGAACGCGAACTCTTGAACAGGGTGGGCGAGCCGTTCTCCGCCGAAAAGTTCGAGGCTGAAAAGCTCCGCCTGCAGGACCTGGACTTGTTTACCGAGGTTTCCGCTTCTTGCGAGGGTGCGAAACTCACGTACCACTTCAAGGAAATCTTCCGCTGGATTCCCGCACCTGCGGGCAAGAAGACGGACCGCGACGGTTTGATGCTCGGTCTTGCGCTCGCGAACCTGAACGTGGCGGGCGAGGATATCCGCGTCGAGGTGCAGTACCGCACGACGGTCGACCCGTTTTTCGACAAGAACGAATACGCCCTCTATGCGAGTTCTCCATACCTGCTCGGCTTCCCGCTCGGTTGGAACTTCGAGTTCCTCGTGACCGACAGCTACGACAACATCCGCGGTTTCCAGGAAAACAGCATCTTGCTCGACTTGGATCTCGACTACAAGATGTTGCCGCACCTCTCCCTGCTTTGGACTATCGCCGGTCGCGATTTGCAAGATGCCGCGTTCTTGCCGGAACTGGGCATCGGCTTTGCGTTCGATTACCGCGACAGCAAGCTCGATACGCGCAAGGGTGTGTACTTCGAATACATGCTTACGCACGTGGGCGAGGGCGACGACAGTGATTCCGACTGCTTGGAAGGCGACTGCAAGGGCATGGGCGGCGAAAACTTCTGGGAACTATTGACGGACGCCCGCGGCTACTTTACGCTCGGCAGGTTCGTGACGGGTGCGACGGCGCTGGTGCGCTTGCGTCCGGGCGACGTGGAATTCTACGACTACTATTACCATGGCGGTGCGAATACGTTCCGCGGCCATGAAGCCGATTCGGGCTCCCTGGGCGTACATGAGGCGCTGCTCACGCTCGAAGAACGTTTTGTATTGCTGGAACGCCGTTCGGCCAGTGTCGCCGGTGTGAACTTCTTCTACGGAGTGCAACTGGTGGCGGGCCTCGACGGGAGCCTCCTGTGGGACAAGGGCCACCCCGGTTGGGACGATTACGAGGGCGCCGTCTACGGCGGCCTGCACCTCGTGATTCCGGCGCTCGACCGCATCCGCTTCGAAGTCGGTTACAGCCCCGACAAGGGCGAACCGGTGTTCTACTTCGGGCTGTTCGACAAGGTGACCTCGTCGCGTTGGAGAAGTAGATAAGACCGCTCGTGCTAGAGCCTTTCGGACAAGTACGGGGCTGGCACTCGCTCTCGCCTTTGACGGCTCGTCAATACGAGCCGCCTCCGGCTCACAGAAGACCGCTCGTGCAATGAACTGCCTCCGGTTTATGGAGCATCGGTCCCGCTTGAGCGGGCTCACTTGACTATTTGATACATAAATGTTAAATTTACGTTAACATATTGAAAAACAAAGACTTAGGCCAAAGGTGGCCTGTGGAGTATAAATGGCAATTAACTATCTGGACCTTCCTATCGGACGCCGGTATCCCTACGAAGTGGATTGCGTTGTAGAAATCGGGAAGGACACGAACCTCAAGTACGAGTACGACGAACGTTTGCACGTGTTCCGCCTGGACCGCTGCCTGCTGAGCTCCATGAGCTATCCCTGTACTTACGGCTTTATCCCGAGCACCAAGGCCGACGACGGCGACGCGCTCGACATGCTTATCTATAGCCCCGCTTCCATGATGACGGGTTCCGTGTGCACCTGCCGCGTGATTGGCGCCCTCGACATGACTGACGGCGGCAAGAAGGACTACAAGGTCCTTGGCGTGCCGGTATTCAACCCGCGCCCCATCAAGGACATCGGCGACGTGGACCAGATGTTCCTGCGCATTACGAAGAACTTCTTCCAGAACTACAAGGAACTGGAAGGCAAGGATGTGCAGATCGGTGAATGGCAAGATGCGACCTTTGCCCGTGAACGCGTTATCGCTGCTCACCGCGCCTACTTCCAAAACCAGGTGCAGGTTCCGGAATCCTTCTACCAGGAACCGGAAAGCGCAGAACACCTCCCGCCCGAAGAACTGATCTAGTTCCCGCGGAACAAGGAATTCGAGAATAGCCCGGCCGATGCGCCGGGCTTTCCTGTATGTTTTGCCGTATACAAAAAGAGCGGGGCTCGCGCCTCGCTCTTTTCGAAACTGTAGAAGCTCTTACCTGGAGTAGTATTCCACGACGAGCTGTTCTTCCAGCTGCACCGGGATCTGTTCGCGGAGCGGGAGCTTCACGAGCGTGCCTTCCATCTTGCCGGCGTCGACGGAAAGGTATTCCGGAGCGGCAGGAGCGTTGGCAATGGCTTCCTTGATCTGCACGTGTTCCTTGGAACGTTCACGCACGGAGATCACGTCGCCAGCCTTCACGAGACGGCTGGGAGAGAAGCTACGGACGCCGTTGACGGCGAAGTGGCCGTGAGCGACATACTGACGGGCAGCGAAGATCGTACGGGCAAAACCCATGCGGTAGACGAGAGCGTCCAGACGGGTTTCGAGGAGGATCATCAGGTTGTCACCGGCAGAACCTTCACGACGGTTAGCTTCTTTGTAAGCCTTGGCGAGCTGAGCTTCAGAAATGTTGTAGGTGAAGCGGAGACGCTGCTTTTCGACCAACTGCTGCTTGTACACGGAAGCAGACTTCTTGCGGTTCTGACCATGCTGGCCAGGAGCGAAGTTGCGGCGGTCAAGAGCCTTTTGGGTCTTTTGGGAGACGGCAATGCCCAGAGAGCGGGCGACCTTGCCTTTCGGTCCACGGAAGGAGGACATATTATACCTCTTTGAGGAAGCTCTTTGGTTTAGCTTGCAAATTGGCAGAGCTTGGCGCGACTTGCAAGAGTAGGCTCCAATTATAACAATTTTGGAGCCTTTTTTCAAGGATTATTGGACGATAATGGCCAAAGTATCCCTTTTCAGGGGGTCGGCGTAGCTTTCGGCGATCAGCCTGAAGGTACCGCCCTCGGATTCTTCCAGCGGAATGAGCTTCGAGGAAGATATTTCCTGTTCGCCCTCGATGGAATCTTCGCCGCCGTCCTTGCAGTCCACGTTCTGGACGTTGAAGACCGGGACGGTCATGAAACCGTTGTCGTCTTCATGGGCGACGATGTCTTCGCAGGGGACGTACCACTTGACGCTCGAACCGGCTCCGGCGGTCATGGATCGGGACATGGCGGTCCTGAAGGTGAACTTGCTCAATACGACCGTGTCGCCGAGGACGATGTACGTGGTATCGATACTCTTGTTGTCGTTGTCCTTGTCGCTGAAGAAGAACGAGCTCAGCGAACCGTAGTAGCTGACGCGCGTCGAGAACTTAAGCGATTCGTCGATGTTGTCGTTGCTCAGGTAGGGGCAGGTGCTCAGGTAGTGCAGGTAGACGGCACCATCCTTGGTCGCCTTGAAGCGGTTGTTCATGGGCGTAATAGAACCGAGTTCCTTGCCTTTCTTGTCGACGAGTTTGTAGGATTTGTTGTTCACTCCGCCAAAGTATCCGGTCATTTCCTGGAACACGTCGATGGAGTCGCCCTTCTTCATGTCGGCAAGCCAGATGAATTGTTCCTGGCGCAGGTAGTACTTGGCCTGCGAGTTGGGTTCGCGGACGACGTCGAAGATGTCGCCGATCTTGCTGATGGAGTCCGGGAAGGCGAGGTATTCACCCTGACCGAGCTCGCGGGAATTCGTGACGGCCTCGAACGTGGCGAACGGGCCCGAAAGGTAGTTCTCGATGTTGAGCGGCTTCACCTTGAGGGTCCATTCGGTGGAATCTTCGGGCAGGAGCAGCACGTCGATGAGGGAATCCTCGCTCACGAGGTCCTTCTTTTCGAAAAGGCTGAACGAATTGATCCAGTTGCCCTTGGCGACGAAGTCGATGCTGTAGCCGGTGGGCGAAGCGAACTTGATGCTGATTTCTTTCGGGGAGTTCCCGATGACGGAGATGCCGCGCAGTGTATCCTTCAGGCCGATGGTGACTTCGGTCGTGTCGCCGATGTAGTCGTAGTAGGCCGTGTCGACCGTGACGTACAGCTGGAGGTGGCTTATCTGCTTGAATTTAGCATTGAGGTCCAGGTAGTAGAAGCCTTCCTTGAACGTGACGAACACGTTCTTCAGCATTTCGGACCTGCCCGGAAGCATGAAGTTGGAGAAGGTTTCTTCCTTTTTCGAGCTGTCGTAAACGGGGAGGGCCGTCTTGAGGATTTCGCCGAACTCGCTGCGGATGCGGATGGTGTCCTTCTTCATCTCGCTCGTGGCGGCTTCGACGGAAATGCGGGTGCCCGCAGGGAATTCACCGAGGAACAGCGAAACCTTCGTCGCATTCGTATCGAGGCAGAGGACGCCTTCGCTACAGGCGAGCTGGATAATCTTTTCCTTGTTCTTCTTGATGGTGTCAAGCCTTGCGATTTCCAGATGGAGCTTTACGGAATCGGCAATTTTCAAGGTGTCGTTGTATTCGATGTCCAAACGGGTCGTGAGGGAAGAACTGGACTTGAAGGAGTCCTCGGCGAAACTGGCGCCGTCGTTCTCGTCTTCCCAGGAATTGGTATGCTTTTCTTCGCTACACGCCGTAAAGAGGGCTGCAGCCGTCAGGGCCAAAATAAGGAGTTTTTTCGTATTCATGATTTTTGACCTGTCAGTTGAGGATGTAGAATTTCTGTTCTGCGGTAAACGCTTCGCCGATAATCTTCAAGGTGTACCTACCGGTGGGGAAGGCGATGGCCTTGAACTTGAAGTGCGTCTTCTTTTCGCCGGGCAGATCGCGGGCGGCGACCACCAGCATGCGCTTGCCGAATTCGTTCAAGATTTCGATCTGTACGAACTGCGGGTAACCGACGGTCAGGTCGAAGTCGCAGTCCAGGCTGTAGATGTCGATGTTCACCTTCGTGAGCGTGTAACCGCCGTCCATCTCGTCACCGGTGACGGATTTCGAGGTGTTGAAGTAGCCGACGAACAGCGACGGGGCGAGGTTCTTGCCCGCCTGGTGGGACTTGAGCAAAGTTTCCTTCGGCTCGACGGCGGTGAGGATAAGCGTGTAGAGTCCGGATTCGTGCTTGCGCTTGAAGAATTCGGTGAGGGTCGGCGAACGCAGGAACGCACCGAGCGGGGCCTTCGGGTTCACGGTGATGATGCCCAGGTAGTCGGCGTACTTGGTATCGACGCCACCGCCGGAGTTCTTACGGATGTTGAACTGTCCGCCCGCCTGGTCGCGGAGGTTCGCGGGGGCGTTTTCCCAGGTGAGTTCGTCGTCGCGCCAGTCGACGCCGAGCCTTTCTTCACCGAAGGTCATGTCCTTGGAGGTTTCCTTGAGGCCGAAGATGTTCAGCTGCACGGGCTTCTTGATGGAGTCCGTATCGAATTCCAGCTTGAGCGCCGCGTCGAACAGCGGTCCGGGGAGCGCGGAGAGGTCGAACTTCAGGTAGATCTTGCCGCCCTGGTCCTTGACGTTGGCCACGTGCAGCGCATCGTCGGTATTGTGCGGGCTGTAGTTGTCGAACTGCGAAATCCAGGTGTCGGCGCCGCGTCCGCTCGGGATATTGTCGCCGGTGTTGTCGATTGTCGTGTAGCGCTTGTCGAACACGTAGACCTTGCCGGTATCCACGCCCGTCTCGTAGCCGTCGTTGGCGGTGAAGGTCACGTTGTAGCGTCCGCTCGAAGTGAACGTCACGTCGGTTTCGTAACTCATGCTGTCGGAGAACGTCGCCTTACCCGGTCCGGAAACCTTCTTCCATTCCACGGGCACGCGGCAGAGTCCGTCCCCGCGTCCGTCGTCTTCAACCGTACCCGTCAGCTTCAGCTTGTTGGGCTGCACGAGCAGGAGTTCCTTGGCGAACTTGGCGATGGGCTTTTCGTTGGCGCCCTGCTTGGGGGCATAGCCGGTATAGAGCGTCACCATGCTTCCGCCGTTCTCGTTCTTTTCTTGGGTAGAACCCATCAAGGCGTAAATGGCGGAACCCTGGCGGGATTCCTCGACAATCTTCGGGTAGGCGTTACCGCGGGTAAGGGTCTCTTTGAGGCCTGCAATGGAAAGGCTCGAGTTGTCGTTGATGAACATCGGCTGCGTCTTCGCCTTGTCGCTTGCGATTACGTGCACGCCGAGCAGTTCCGCCGTCGCCTTGTTGAAGTTCTGCAAGATGGTGTTGCCGTCACGGGCCGTAAGTCCGAGAATCCAGAGCGTACCGCCGTTGTTCTGGATTTTCGGCCCCTTGGTGTCGCCGCTCATCGTAATCTGGCGGCCCCAGAACTTCTGGTAATTGAG